>Ga0315273_10009657_pt1 | contig 12254 bp, 14 predicted proteins | sample YL17G02_0_MG_FD_205753 | JGI IMG/M metagenome (GOLD analysis project Ga0315273, IMG submission 205753) | Sediment microbial communities from Yellowstone Lake, YNP, Wyoming, USA - YL17G02_0 | ecosystem: Environmental > Aquatic > Freshwater > Lake > Sediment | place: USA: Wyoming | collected... | reverse complement strand
GCCAGCGGGTGCTGCGCCGCCACGAGAAAGCCCTGCGCAAGGGGGCCTTTGTCCTCGCCGAGGAGGATCGGCTCTTCAACCCCTCGCGCGAGACGGCACGCGTCCTGGCGCGCGTGGCGCTGATTGGGCCGCACACCACGGCGCTGGGCCAGGCGCTCTTCGCCCGCCTCGGGCGCCCCGGCAATCGGGCGCTCTACGGCCTGGCGAGTTTGGTGCGCACCTACCCGCGGGCCGACATCGAAGCGGTGTGCGAACGCCTGCTGGTGGGGCACTGTGTCTCCTACGCGGCCGTCAAGGGCGCGCTCGAGCGCCGGGCCGCAGCAGCGCCCGCCGCCGCGCAGCTCACGCAATCGGGTCCGGGCATCCGGGCCCTCACCGAATATCAAGCCTTCTGGGAGCGGCACGCCGCGACGCACGCCCTCCTGGCGCCGGAGACCACACCATGACGATGTCGATCACCGAACTGGAACAGGCGTTACGCAACCTGCGTCTCTCCGGCATGAGCGCGACGCTGCAGGCCCGGGCCCTGCAAGTCAGCACGCACGAGATGGACTTCATCGAGGCCCTCTCGTGGCTGGTGCAGGACGAACTCGATCGCCGCCGCTCCCGGCTCCTGGAGCGGCGCTATGCGCTCTCCGGGCTGCCCGAGCGCAAAGACCTCAAGACCTTCGACTGGAGCTACAATGCGCGCCTGCCCAAGCGCGACGTGCTCGAACTCGGCACGCTGCATTTCCTGGAGGCGAAGGAAGACTTACTGCTGATCGGTCCGCCCGGAACCGGGAAAAGTCACGTTGCGAAGGCGCTGGCCCTGCTCGCCGTGCAGCGCGGCTACAAGGTCCTCTACCGCGAAGCCCACGACCTCGTCGAGGACCTCGCCGAAGCACGCGAACTCGGCAAGCTCCGGGTGGTCCGCAATCAACTGAAGGCGGCCGATCTCCTGCTCGTGGACGACCTGTTCCTACGCAGGCTCCCGGCATCCGCCGGCGACGAACTCGCCGACGTCCTGATGAATCGCTACGAAAAGGCTTCCTCGATCGTGACATCGAATCGGCCGTTCGAGGACTGGGCCCGTCTGCTCGGCGATGCGGTGGTCGTCACCCCGTTACTGGACCGCCTCATGCACCACGGGCATCTCTTGAAGTTTGAAGGCAAGAGCTGGCGGCTGAAGGAAGCCGCCGCGCGAGTTGCGGCGCGCACCGCCGCCGCCTAACATCCCTCGTCCCGCCACTCCAGGGTGGGGGAGTTTGACCCGGCCACAGGTGGGGGAATTTCAGGTGGCCGCCGGGGCAGTGCACAACCGCTGCGTAGTGAGTGGTCGTTATCTCGAGAAGCTCCCGAACTCTACGATAGCAGTGGGTAAGAGACGAAACCTGGGCCTTCAGCACTTGGAAGCGCTGGTTCCAGCTCTTCATAGAAGCGTTCTTCACCTGGATCCCGAGGCACGGCGTAGACTCCGTCTGAAGGGTCGCCGCTTCGACGTGGCTGCATCTTTGAAGGGCCAGTTCGACGAGGCACACAGACGGTTCTCGATGCGGCTCAATCCAGAGGATTCAGGCTCCGGGCCGAACGGTGCTTCGGTCGGCCGCTTGGCACGCGCTTGAAGCTGCCGGCCCGCAGACCTTCGGTGCGCCAGAAGCGATGAGAGGTGCTGTGGCTGACAACCTGCTGTTCTACGGCGACAATCAACGCCGGCTGGCGACTGGACATGCGGGCGCTCGTCGTGAGCGACTAGGCTTCGCAGCACAACTGTAGTCAGGCCGCGAACTCGAGCAGAGGCGCACATGGCCAAGGAGCTCACGTACGAGGACGTCTTGGTAGCAGCCCGTTCGAAGCTCGTGGACGCCGAATCGCGTTTCACTGACGTGCCGAGTCCCTTCCGCGCCACTTGGTGGCCGGGCGTTCCCTCGTTCGAGCAGGAGCTGTTGTCGGACTATGGGGTCCCGTCCTCGATGCCCGATCTATCGAGGGAGTTCTTCGAAGAGGTTTCTGCCATCCGCGACTCTCTGGAGGACCTTGGCTACAAAGTCCAACGCGCGCCGCGGCAAAGGAGCGGACTCGAAGCTGGAGAACGCGTGATGGAGGGATTGAATCGCCACGCCGAAGCCCTTCACCTCTGGGATGAACTGTGCTTCCCGGTGCGCCGCCGCGGGGACCTGGCATTCCGAATTCAGTCACCCCGCGATGCGATGGGAACACCCATTATCCAAGCCCTCCCGCTAGACGACTTCATTCGGGGCGTCACTGTCCGAACCGCCCGGGCCACCATCGAGATTGCCGCGCTCAAGAAGAGTCGCGCCGCATGGCGTGTCGCAGCTGTTGTACTTGGGCTCATCTTGCTCGTCGCCCTGGCGGCATAGCCGTTCGCGGCCTGCCCCGCGTGGAGCTTGCCGGCGCGCGGGCCGTCGGTGCGCCAGGAACGATGAGAGGTGCGAAAGAAATCGGTGGAACTGGAGTGGGAGTCGAGAAGAAGTAGGACCCAGAAACGGGGCTCCGCAGCCCAACCGTAGAAGGGCGCCACCCATGAACGGTCCAGCAGCCTGGGAGTTGGCGTTTGCAGTACCGGGTCTCTCTCTGCCTTCTAGTTCCAGAGGGCATCGAGGCGACGGGAGTGCTGGGGTGTCGTCAGACGGGATAGCCCTCGAGGACGACAGGATAGTCATAGCAGGAGCATCCGACGCTCGAGTCCAGGCGATTTGTGCGGCCAATGGAGCGGCCGCCAAGCTGATGGGCGGCTTTCGCACTAGCGGCGGCCATGCCCACAAGCCGGCCGCGCTTCTAATCCGTGCCGACCTACCTGCTCCCGTACGCAATGACCTCGAGGCTGTCGTGTCGTTCCGCAACGCGGTTGCCTTTTCCTTCATTCTGCGAGCGCGTGCCGTGTCTTCCAAGAATGCAATGCCTGCCGAACCTGCTTGGTCTGACACATTCGATCTCTGACGATCCGACCGCCGCCACTACATCTCCTCAAGTGGCCAGTATTTCCGGAATCCGCGCGCCAGAATTTCCGGAACCCACACGGGGAGTTCCACGCGCCTCGGCCCGCAGCTGAAGCGCATTGTCGCTAGACAGCGGCGTCCACCACCCTATCGTTTGAGCCAACTCCCAGCTAAATTTGACCTAGCCCCAAACGCTCTTTCAGACGTTGGCAGAGGAGCCTGAGCCAGGCGGTGCGCGGCTGTTTGAGGTATGATGTCGTCGTGTTTTCAGTCGCAACCGCTGCGAGGTTGGCGGTAGTCAGTCTGGGTGTCAACTCTGGCCAGGAGGTGCTTATGGAAGGGTGTATCGACCTGCTTTCGCACCGCCTGCTTCAGCTCCGTTGCCTGGTCGCAAGCCTCCGCCCTGCGGAGGTTTTGCGCTTCTGGGAGGCCGCGGTCTAGCCAGCGCATGAAGCTGCCAGTGCGCGCGGGCTGTTCGTGCGCCGGGAAGGGCGTTACGCGGTTGGTGCGGTTTGCGGGATCACGTATGCGCACTGCAGCTTGTGCGCGATTCGTTAGCCAGCGCGCGTAGGCCCCTAGTAATTCTCAGACATCCAAGCATCCAGACGCCCGCGCCAGTTCGCAAACCAAGCCTGCGCGAGACGAGAGTCCTCGTCCGTATCGCCGATCAGCCACAACCACGTGTACACGCTGGCGGCGACCTCCACGTGCTTGCCGACGGCCCAGCCCACTGCAGTGCCCAGGGCCAAGACCCCCAGTATGTGCTTCTTTCCCGCAAGGTATGGTCCGTGGCCTCGCAATCGCTCGATGGCCTCCTCGAACCGACTCCCCTTCGCGAGCAGGTCATCGTTCGCCGTCGGCTGCAGCCCGGCCAAGTAGGTCTCGACGTTTAGAGCTATGATCCCGCGAATGCCGGCGGCTTCAATCTGTCCAGCACCTTCTCCAAGGCGCCTCCTCAGCTGATCTGGAGACCAAATCCGCTTCGCTGCCGCCCCGATCTGCTCCCCGTCGTAGTCGAATCGGATGTCTGGCGGCTCCTGGAACCATGCTCGCCCGCCACCGGCGTTGAGAAGCCCATGAACATACAGCTCGTGCTGCGTGTTTCTGGCCAGGTGATTCTGCTCCGCCTCGGCCACGGCGTGACCACCCAACGCGATTGTCGTCTTACGTACGGTCTCCTCGGTCGCCTCGGCAATCCCGTGCGTCGCGACATGCATCTCGATCGCTAGACGCGTCGCGTCAGCAACTCGATCGAGCGTCACAGCATCCGCGGTATGCAAATCCACGGCCCGCTGTTGACAGGTCCTCAACAGCTCAATCGCACCATCAAGGCGGTTCGGTGAGCCTGCACGGACTCCCCACTCTCCCAGGCGCCTTCGGCTTCGAAGAGCAAGGTCAAGGATCTTGCTCGACGTGAGTTTGGGGGGTTGGGCGAGGCGATCCCAAGTCATCATTGAACACTAGATACTCCCTGGGCGGGTACAAAGGGCGCTGGCTAGCCACGATTTGAAGCTGAGGAGCCGGCCGGCCGCGCTGGCGCGCTGCCGGTCCAGCACCTAGATCTGTGGAGAGGCTAGCGCGTCCAATGCACCGGCTCGAAGCCTAGACCGGATCCGTCTGGGCCCCGATACTGTCCGGTGCCTCCAGGATCGCGAGCTGCTCGCCGCAGCCGCCGAGCGTGTGGCAACTGCCATTCGTGGCGGCGACGCGCCGAGCACCGGGGCTTGAAGTCGCGGCCTCCTCGCTGCCTCTCCGCCCTTGTTGCGCGCCGAATCGTCGACAGGGAGATCCCCGAACTGCGAGGACCTGACGTTCTTCCGTAGGCAACGCCAGGAGGTGCCCGATGGCGCATCTGGCCAGCAGCACTACGATGATCCGATTCCTCGGGAACCGGTCCCCTATACAAATGGAGGTGCACGACCTGCTCCGGCCGAAGCCCAACTGCCAGGTGGAGTTGCCCGGCGGCGGCTCCGGCACTTGATGGGAGGCGCTGTGGCTGACAACCAGCTGTTCTCTCGCGCGGCGCACGCCGTGAACGGGAGCGTCATACGGTAGGCTGGTTCCCGCTTCTTGCGGTAGTCCCGCCCGGCCCGTACCTTCGGCGCACTTCACAGTCACCGAGGTGCCAGTGTTGAAGTCCGCTGTGCCGACGGCGCTGGCCCCAGTCCTGCAGTCCTGTCCGCGAATGACGCGGAGTAGTCTGCGTTCCACCTCAGCCCCCCCCTGCCAGCCCCTTCATCGATATAGCACGACGACCCAGTAGGCGAGACGGCGCTCCTGAAGGATTGAGGCGACGGCTCACCCGACTGGGCCGTCGCGGGCGGAGGCGTGAAAGGAGCGTGCGATAGGCGCATCACGGCGACAACCTCGAGGTCCACACAGAGAGGAGATGTTTCATGGCAAAACCGGCGGACATTGGCCGAGTTGGCGAGGCACATGTTGTTCGATGGCTCCAGCAGAGGGGCTACTGGACGAACTGGGACACCAAGGCGCCGGGCGCCACAGACATCGAGGCGCGCGGAATAGAGAATCTGCTGGTGCAGGTCAAGGCCGCAGTCCAGCCGGATGTCCCCGCGGCGCTCTCTCCAGCTGAGGTGAGCGCGATCAAGGAGCGGGCAGCGCGGATCGGGTTCAGTGTCTATTCAGCGGGGGTGACGCTCGATCGAACGCTCCGCCTCGTCGGCGAGGTTCAGTGGGTGAAGCTGGCATAGGCAGCGCGAACAAGGAAGCCGGCGTGGCCGAGCCGAAGCGAAGAGGATGGCGCCCGGCGGTCGAATCCCGGCCGGCCCAGGGACCATGAGATCTCATAGTTCAGACCCGGCGCAGGGACTATAACATGTTATAGCCCCGTCGCTTGCCTATTGCGCACGCAGTCGCAGGACCCTACCGTGGAGTCCGTTCCCCACATAGCTCTCCAACAGTGAGCTCGGGCTTGTGAGTCACTCCCAACCCGTGCCGGTTCTTCTCGCCATCCATCAGCGGCTGGCCTCGGATGCAGGTGTCCGTGAGCCCGGCCAACTCCTGTTCCCCGACAACGGCTCTGAGGTGCCTATCCGATTCGTCTAGGAGCCTATGCGTCGCGCTGGATCCCTCGCTCTTGCCCTGCTTCTGCTGGTGGCCGCACCGCTCGGTGCGCAGACGCCGCTGGAGCAGCGCGTCGAAGAGGGTGTCGCCCGGTGGATGGGCCGGGGAACCCCGCCGGCAGTCGGACGGAATGGGGCAAGGAAGATGGGCTCTGCAACCCAACCACAGCCAAGCGGTGTCTCGTGCTCACTGAACTGGAACTGACGCAGTCAGTACTGAGTTCGTACCAGGAGGAGGCCAAGAAGCTCGACGACACTTGGCGCCTTCTCGAAACGAAGGCTCAAGGCACAACGGCCGTCGTCGGGGTGTTCATTGCCGCCGTCTTCGCCATAGCCCGCTCGCTCCCAGCCGGGTTGTCTGCGGGCTACAGAGGGCTGTTGGTGGCCTCAGTAGCACTCCTGGTGGCCTCTGTCCTGCTGTCTGTTGCTGCCCTCAGAGTGCGCTCCGTGATCGCGCATCCGGGCGGCGCGGTGACTCGGAAGCTGGTGCTTGACTACTTGGGTGTTCGGACCGCCGATGACGCAGAGGAGCGATATGTGAGGTCTCTCCACGACCAGTGTGTCTTGTGGGAGAACGCGACGAGGACTCACCTCTCGGCCAACAGATCGAAGGCTCGACTCCTGCTCATGGCGCAGCTGTGTCTTGTCGCTGCGACTGTGGTTTTCGCTTCCCTGACTGTCTGGTCAATCGTCAGTGTGTAGACATGGCCCAACATGGAGGGACGATGAAGTGCGCCGAGAAGCAGTGCAACAACGAGGCCGCCGCACCCGGCAACTACTGTGCTGCCCACGGGCCAACAGTTGTGACCCCGGGCATGACGGCTGAGCCGGCCAAGCCGTGGTTTGTCAAGATTTCGAAGGTGATTCTGGAAAGAGACGGGAAGAGCCGAATACCAGGTCTGAAGAGCCATTTCGGGGCCATCCGACGGAAGTTCTCCTCCGAGGTGCGGAGCCCGAGCCAGAGGAATGAGGCGCCCGGCAGAGATGTCGGTGGAGCCGGAGGGGGAGTCGGAAGGGAGTAGGATAGTGAAGCCGGGCTTTGCGGCACAGCCGTGGTTCGGCCGGACGCGCAGTCCACCTGTCTCGCCAGGAGCAGTCTAGTGCAGACCACGTGTCGGCGGGTGATCGACGGCGATGAGGTCACCTTCGCAATCACGCTCTCGGGACAAGCGATGGCGGTCCCTAAGGGTGGCAGAACAGATGCCGGCAAGCCCATCCTCGCGGCGACGGCTCGGCGCGACGGCGAAGAGATCTGGTCCGGTGTTCTGTCTTGGGGCGCAAGCTTGCTCTCACCGATCGACGAGCAGTTCACCGACGCGGAGCTCGAGCATCTCTACCGAGAGGCGAGAGCCAGGCCCTGAACGAAACGCAAGCCAGCGGGGCTTGAAGCCGCGGCCTGCGCTCCGTATCTCCCGCAGGCCGGGCATTGGAATCGAGGCGACCAGACAATCAGGGATCGAGGAGGTGCAGGATGGCAGTCTCGGAGGCGGTACGTCAGGAGCTCTATCGTCGTGCGGGCGGACGCTGTGAATGCACGATGACGGTGTGTGATCACCTGGGCAGGTGTTCGCGATTGCTCGCCGCGCCCTACTGGGACGCGCACCATAATGCCGCCGGCGGACCGGATACTGCGAGCAACCTGACCGCGATGTGCGGGACCTGCCACAAGAACACGCGAACCTACGGGCGTAGCTAGGGCAGCGGAGCCGTGGGACCCGATCAGCCACTTCCGGGAAGTAGCAGTTAGGGCCTGTCCGCCAAGCGCGCGTCACGCCAATCCTCCGCGGAGAGGACCATCTCAATACGCCCCGGCTTTGTGAAGTGGGTCGTCTTCACATCCGGCCGGTATATCTTCGCTATGAACGGCGGCTGGTGGCGATCACGAAACGCCTCAATCTTGTGCGCCATCCGGGCGATGAGTTCCGCAATCGCGGCATGCGGCATCTTTCCGATCACAATGAACAATGCGATGCCCTCGCGCATTGCGGCTTCGCGCTCATCGGTCTTGCGCATCTGCCCTTTATCGTGGGTGATGGCAAGCCATCCCCGTTGCGCCACCTTCGGATACCAGTCCACGTCCCGCGTCCTGGGGGAAAAATGATCATCCAGGGCCTCGACTCGGAGCCCCTCATCCCGCAGGCGATTCGGGATGGCGGAGCCGAGATCGCGGTCGGTGAAGAACGTGTACTTAGGCGGCTGCTTGGAGACCGGACTCGTAGAGGATGGCCTCGGTAAACTCGTCTTCCGTCAAACGGTAGTCCTGCATCACGTCCTCACGCCTCTCGCCGACGTCAATGCGTTCTGCAATTGCGTGCGTAGAAACGCCCACCCGCCGGATGCGCGGACGGCCGAACGCGACGAAAGGGGACACAGAGATAAGCTCGCGGTCCTTGTACTCTGGGGTCTTGGGAATCGGGCAGATTTCAGACTCGAGCCAATCATCGATGTGCACACGCTTGAGATACAGCTTCATCAGATCGCGCATGGCAAACTGGGCGGAGGGCGAGAGAGTCTCCAGCGTGAAGTACGTATCAAGAAACAACTCGCCGCCCGACGTCTTCAGTTGCGTGCTCGCAAGCAGACGGTCTATGCCGTGCAGCTGTTGGGCGATGTCGATGGCCCGACGGACCGTCGAGACCCTGACGTTGTGTGACTCGCGCAAGGCCCGAAGAACGTAGGCTTCGATGAGGTTGAGGAACGACAGTCGGGAGTCCCTTGGGGTCGGGCGCCTGATGACCGGCTCAAAGAACGCCTTCTGGCCCGTATGGCTAGCATAGGGCATTCCCCGGACCCACGCGGCGATGGTCGAGGCGGGAACCCCAGTTGCCCGCGACGCTTCGTTGTAGGTGTACCTGGGCAATTCCCGAGGGTCCTGCCCCCCATAGAGGGACAGGTCTGAAACACTAGGACCAGGAGAGGAGAACATAAGGCCGATACCGAATGTAATACCCGCCTTCCTGCTGAACAGAGCCTGGTGCAACACTCGCCCCCGCTACGCACCCGGCCGGTAGCTCAACCGAGCAGCATGAAACATGCCAAGGAACTCCCGGGCCGTCCCTCCCCGGCTTCAGCAGGCCGCCTCGGCGGCGTTGTCGGACCCCGAATCACCGGACTCTCTAGAGTATGGGAAGTGGGATCCGCACCCCCGCTGTCACCGTCGGGCCCAGGGCGACCCGCTTGCCGGCGTAGGTCGCCCCGACCCCCACCGCGATCGCGAAGAGCCCTCCGCCGGAGTGCTTCATGGCCGCTGCGGCGAGGGCGAGGTTCGCCTGGCGGAGCTGCTCCGAGAGCGCGAGCAGGGACTCGGCGGCCGCGAACCGCATCTCGACGGAGGTCAGGGCCGTCTCGTAGTCGGCCACCGTGGCGACGTGCGCCGCCCGGATCCGCTCGAGGATGGGCTGCAGTGTGTCCGGCACGGAGACGAGCACGCCGTCGATCAGCGTCACCGTCACGGTGTCGTGCCGACCCGTTGACACCGACCCGCTGCGTCTTGACGCGCCGACACCTCACCTGGATACTAGGACCGGTACGAAGGAAGTCCCTGCAGCCTCTCGCTTCCACCCCGACTGGAGACTCCCCCCAAGTGCCCCGCGCCATCCAGATCAGCGCCTTCGGCGGCCCCGAGCGGATGCAACTCGTCGACGTGGCCGTCGGCGACCCTGGCCCCGGCGAGATCCGCATTCGCCACCACGCCTGCGGGCTGAACTTCATCGACGTCTACCAGCGCACGGGGCTCTACCCGAACCCGCTGCCGCTCGCGCTGGGCATGGAAGGCTCGGGCATCGTCGAGGCGGTGGGCGAGGGCGTCACGCACCTCAAGCCCGGCGACCGCGCCGCCTACGCCAGCAACCCGCCCGGCAGCTACAGCGAGGCGCGCGTGATGCCGGCCAAGACGGTCTGCAGGCTGCCCGACGGCATTGCCTTCGACACCGCGGCCGGCATGATGCTGAAGGGCCTGACGGCGCAGTACCTGCTGAAGAAGACGCTGCCGGTCCAGGGACTGCAGCCCGGCGACCACGTGCTGTTCCATGCCGCGGCCGGCGGCGTGGGCCTCATCGCGTGCCAGTGGGCCAGGGCGCTCGGACTGCGGCTGATAGGCACCGCCGGCAGCGCGGCCAAATGCGCGCTCGCGCTCGAACACGGCGCGGCGTACGCCATCGACTACAGCACGGAGGACTTCGTCGCGCGGGTGAAGGAGATCACCGGAGGCAAGGGCGTCAAGGTGGTCTACGACTCGGTCGGCAAGGACACCTTCGAGCGCAGCCTCGATTGCCTGCGCCCGTTCGGCCTGATGGCGAGCTTCGGAAACGCGTCGGGCCCGGTGCCGCCGTTCGCGCCCGGCGTGCTTGGCGCCAAGGGCTCACTGTACCTGACGCGCCAGACGCTCTTCACGCACATCGCCACTCGCGAGGCGACGCAGGCCATGGCCGACGACCTGTTCGCGGTGGTCGGCGGCGGTCAGGTGAAGATCCGCATCGACCAGCGCTACGCCCTGGCCGACGCCGCGCAGGCGCACCGCGACCTCGAAGCGCGCAAGACCACCGGATCGAGTGTGCTGTTGCCTTGAGACAGCATCCCACAGCTCGCACCAAGGGCGAGCTCTGGAGGACCCGGTCCATCACGGCGCGCCCGCAAGCCGAAAGGTGAGTCCCCCCGCCACCGGCTGCGGGCTCGGCGCGTAGTCGGCAAAGCCGTCGCCCAACCTGCCGGAACCGCGTGAGCCCCAGCAGTACGCCACGCCCAGTGTCGTCACCCCGCAGCTGTGCGCCCCCCCGGCGCTCACCTTCGCGAACGTCAGCCCGCCGGACACCGGCACCGGCGCGGAGGCGTTGGCCGTCGTCCCCGCGCCCAAGGAGCCGTACGACCCGTAGCCCCAGCAGTACGCCGCACCACTCGTCGTGATCCCGCACGTGTGACTGCCGCCCGCGGACAGGGACCGGAAGACGAGCCCGCCGCCGACGGCCACGGGCGTGGGGCTCACCGCACCGGCGCTCCCCGTTCCCAGTTCGCCCACGGAGTTGGCCCCCCAGCAGTACGCGATGCCGGCGGAGGTGAGCCCGCAGGCATGCTGTGTGCCGACGGTCAGCGAATCGAGGACCAGGCCTCCCGCGAGGAGGCTCGGCGTCCAGCTGTTCGGCATCATGCCGACAGAGTCCACGCCCCAGCAGTATGCCTCCCCGGTCGTGGCCAGCGCACAGGTGTGGGCCAGGCCCGCGCCGATCGCCTTGAACGCCAGGCCGCCGCGCACGGCCTGCGGCGCGGAGGCATTCGTCCGCGTGCTGTCGCCGAGCTGATAGCTCCAGTTCGCACCCCAGCAGTACGCCGCACCGGCGACGGTGAGCCCGCACGTGTGCGCCGTTCCCGCCGCGATACGCTGGAAGAGGAGCCCACCCATCACGCCGCGCGGCCGGGGACTCGAGGCGGTGGAGCCGTCCCCGAGCTGACCCCAAGTGTTCGTGCCCCAGCAGAACGCGCCCCCGCCACTCACCAGTGCGCAACTGTGGTCTCCGGAACCCGGAGCCAGCGATTGCGCGGCGAGGGGCGAATCGGGGAGGGTCGGCACGAAGCGGTCGATCGTCGTGCCGTCGCCGAGCTGGCCGCGCGCGTTCGAGCCCCAGCACAGGAGCCCGCCGGCGCCGAGCGAGCAGACGTGCGACCCCCCGGCGGCGAGCGCGGTGACACCCGTCAGCCCCGAGACCGCGACCGGCACCGCGCTGACGTCGCTGCGCCCCGTGCCGAGCACCGCCGTCGCACCCCAGCAGTAGGCCGCCCCGCTCACGGCCACGGCGCACGTGGCGTTGTAGCCGGGCTGCACGATCCGGAACTGCAGCCCACCCGTGACCGCGACGGGCGTGGCACGGTCCGCCCTCGTGCCGTCGCCGAGTTGGCCGGAGCCGTTGCGCCCCCAGCAGTGCGCGGCGCCACTGGCCGTGACCCCACACGTGATCCCGTCCCCGGCGGCGATGGTGGCGAACGCCAGGCCGCCGAGGACCGCCGTGGGCGTGCTCCGCACGGTGTAGACGGAGCCGTCGCCGACCGCGCCGGAGTAGTTGTTCCCCCAGCAGAAGGCCTCGCCGCGCGTCGTGACGGCGCACGCGTGGGACGGTGCCACGCCGAGCGCCCGGTAGACGCGTCCGCCGAGGATCGGGGTCGGCCACGGCGTCCAGCTGTTCGGGTCGCCGTTGCCGAGCTGGCCGGAGGTCCCGTTGCCCCAGCAGAACACGCCGCCGCCGGT
>Ga0315273_10009656_pt1 | contig 12255 bp, 7 predicted proteins | sample YL17G02_0_MG_FD_205753 | JGI IMG/M metagenome (GOLD analysis project Ga0315273, IMG submission 205753) | Sediment microbial communities from Yellowstone Lake, YNP, Wyoming, USA - YL17G02_0 | ecosystem: Environmental > Aquatic > Freshwater > Lake > Sediment | place: USA: Wyoming | collected... | reverse complement strand
TTCTATATTCTTTGAGCTCTGATTCAGCTAAGTCTTTAGGGGGCGTGCTTGTCTCCAGCGTGGTAGTGAAATCAGAATAGGCGAGGGCGAGCTCCCCCAAGACCTGAGACCGAATGCCATTCCAGGGAAGTTCAAGGATTTTTCCGGCAGTTTTTTCCAATTCCTTAATCCATTCGGCTCTGTGTGTAATTGACTTGGAAGATACGGTTTTCATCGGCACTGCCCTTGTTAACTCCAAGCGGGCTTTTGCAAAGTGCTCGGGAACTAAGCGCGTCAACACCGGAAGGGTGGAGAGTCGAATCATGGGATCAAGCTTGTCCCAGCCTAAGGCCAGGGAACGGAGCAGGACAAGTCTTTGATGAAGTCCGATATTGATCCCGTATTTAAGGGCTACCGCGGCAAATAGGGGGCGATCTTCGCGAGGACCGTTTAATGCTTGCTCGATCGAGTCGGCCCCGATTTCTGGGTTTTCTTCTGTGGATTGCTTGGGGTCTCTTAGGAGTGAGAGGGCACGGTACCTGGCGCATTCATTCGGATGCGGTTCTGTGCATGCAATTGAAGGGCTGTCATTGACCCACTCGAGAAAATGTATTCTTTTACTAATGGTTTCATTTGGGGTGTCCTTGAGATAGATGCGGTAATCGTTCAAAGCGGATTCGAAGTCGTAGGAGTCTTCCGATAGCTGGGCTCTGGCTAAGAGTCCAGCATGGCCGGCTTTGGAAGAGGGATAGGTGTTGATGAGGAGGGAAAAAGACTCCAGGGCCGAGTCCTTCTCTTGGAGTTGCAGGGCGGATTGAGCGGCTAACATCATGAAGTCGGGGGATCTTCGGGTTTTTTTAAATTTGGCAATCAGAGGTTGAGTCTGGGTTAGGGCGAGTTGATAGTCTTTCTTGCGAAAGAGGCTTTCTACTCTTTTGTATGATGAATCGGCTTCGATCTCTTCCAAATAGGTTGAAAGCTGAGTGCTTTTCCAGTCTGTGGTTTTGAGCAAGGTCTCGGCCAAAGCGGAGGTGGCTACCCAGTTTTCTGCTGCGATGAGGGTGTCTAGGGCGAGAGTGACGGAAGGAACCGCAAATTTGGACTGGGGATGGCTGGTCGCGAATTTGACCATGCGATCGGTAGCTAGTTTTATTAAGCCGCTTTGATAGATGGCACGATTGGATTCGAACTGGAAATTTTCAATTTCCTCGGTTTTATATTTTTCTCGATGGTTCTCCTGATAGTTTTCACTATGGCTTTGTTTATATTCTTGGCGGTATGCCAGTTTGTCGGTTTGGTAGTTTTGAGCAAAAGTATCGATCCATGTAATCCATTCTCCCAAGTCATTGGCTAAGTGCTTGAGCTGCGCTGGGTCACCGTTTTCGTCCATTTTTCGTGCTACCAGGTCCACGGGTATGAGGTTTTTCCGTCGCAGAACTTCATAGCGGGTGCTGATGGTTTTCAGGGCAATCTCCTTTTTGTTTAATTTACTTTCTGGGTTGAAGTGGGCCAGGATCCAGACATAATGTTCCGTAGCCTTTTCGAAATTTTTTCCGGAAAATAAGGCTTCCGCCAGATTGTAGTGCGCCTCGGGCGCTCTGGGGTCATTGTCGGGAAGGATATTCAGAAATACGGAATAAATTTTAGACAAATTATTTAGCATGAGGGATTTTTTATCGTTTGAATCATCCAAGCGAGGGCGGCCTCGGCCTTCAGGCCCAGGTTCATCAGCTTTTCCCAGTTCGTGAAATTTGTTGGCCACCTCCAGAAGTAGTTTTCTAGCGGCAAGGACTCCTTCGGTTTCTCGATCTTTGAGTTCGATAGCCCTATAACTCAGCTCGATATCCTTTCCTACTTCGAGCATCTGATCGTAAAGGCTCTGGTTCCAGAGGTGCTCGAAGAGGGCGGTAACGACTTGAATGGTTTCCGGGCGATTCAGCTCGTTTTTCAAAACTGTTTGCTCCCAAGATGAGAGGTCTTTATCCTTGCGATGAGCTCGGAGCAGTTTTGCAAAGCGGAGATTCATTTTGCCTAGGAGTGGGCCTTTTTCTAGATTTTTAAATGTGTCTAGGGCGGTGCGAAGTTCGTAGTGAGGGGTACCGGCTTCGAAGCCATCATTGAAGAACAGTACGGCGTCCATGAGGATGTTTTCCCGTATGGCCAAATCGGAGGATGCTTGAACGGCTAAATGCTCAGCGGCCTGGGCCGCTACCTGATCATAGTAGTGCACTGATTTCTCGATCCAGCGGGAAGCCACTTCATAGTTTTTAAGATTGTAGTTTGACCAAGCCAATTTGTGGATCGCAAACGGATAGTAAGGCGTCTTGGGATTGCTCTCTACTTCCGTCAAATAGGAAATCGCTTCGGCATGTTGGGTTTTTTCTATTGCCAGTTCCGCGAGGGCCATATAGGTGGCCATGGCATGAGCGGATGTAGGATGTTGGTGTATCAGTTGTAAATATTGACGACGGGCGGACTCTTTCTGGTCTAATTCTTCATAGGCTTTGGCCGACATAAAGAGGCACTGATCGATCGCGGAAAAATCAGGATGACGGTCAATCAAATTATTGGTAATTTCAATCAGCGAGGTTAAAATCTTATTATACTTGACGCGACGAATGGGAGTCTTCGTTGTAAAGGCTCGGCCGTGGGCAATCCGAAATTCAATTCCGGCACTTTGATGGTAGACATCGGCCAGTCTCATCATCAGAGCGGGTTCTTGGGCGGTGTTTTTGTATTTTTTGAGAAGCGCTGTCAGTTTATGTACCGCAGTCTCTTGGGCTTGGAGGGCGGCTTGGTCTACTCTGCGGTCTTGGATCTCGACCTTAAGATTTGTGAAATTTGTGACATCTGTGACGTCTACATCCGCCCGGACGAGCGAGCACAGGAGGAGAATCCCCAGATGGATCCCGGAGGCAGAAAGTGAGAGTGTGCGGACTCGGAGCTTAAGGCTGTTCATATTATCTTTATTCCTTTTGCACTACAACAAGTTTAAAGTCCGTGAACCCATTGAGGGCAGCAGAGGCCAAGACTGATTTTACGGTGACGTAGGGTACCTTTTTATCCGCAATAATTAAAATTTTTGAATCCACCTTTACGTCAAGATTGGATTTGGAAATCAGTTCTTGGCGTTTGTGTTCTTTTTCGAGGGCGGTATTGAGGGATTGGGAGGACAGGTTGCCCAGGATCTCTCCGGGCGCGAATCTAAAATTTTTAAGCACCAACACGGGCTTGCTTTCGACCTGGACTCCATTTTGGGTAATTTCGAGTTTGAGGGCTTCCTTGTTGAGCGCTCCAGCTTGGGCTTCAGGAATCATCATGCCGGAGGGTGGGCTAATATTTACAGGGCTCATGGCAAATGATTTAAGTAAGAAAACTAGAATAATGGTAAAAATATCAGCCATCGATGTAATCTGAAGGGCCATCTCGGAGCTTACGCGGGTTTTTTTTCCATAAAATTTTGACATGATTAGAACCCTCCTAGAAGTATAGAGGGAGTGAGCTTGCGTAATTTTTCCATTATTTTTATGACTTGGAGATATTCAATGTCGTTCGCCGCACTGAGAATCACTGAGTCCGATTGAGGCCATTTGGCTTTTATCTGCATGAGTTCTCGTGTGAGACCAGCATAGTCCCAGTCTCCTTGAGTTGCAGGGAGTTTGATTTTATCGCTGGCCCTACCGCTGAGTTTGATTTCCATTCCGTACTGCTCTCCGAGTTCGATTTGCACAACGACCGGAGGGGGGGTGTCTTTCATCGTGGTTTGGCCGGCAGCACCCGCTCCCGCATCCAAAATTCCAATTGAAAGGAAAGACGCGGAAACCAACATGAAGGTGATCAAGACCGTAAAGCAGTCTATGATGGGCGCGAGATTTAAGTCGAAGTCTTGTGAGGGGCCTGAGCCGTGGCCTCCGCCATTATTGACGTTCATTTTTATGCTCTCCTGTGCCTGGCGCACTTTGGGGTTCGGATGTTTCTGGATTTTCTGCGGCATAAAATCGTTGTTTGAGTAAATCCAAAGTTTTGATGGAAGAGGTTTCCATCTCTGCAATGAGTTGGTTGGAGCGATTGACGAGTAGGCTGAAGGCGATCATGGCAGGAATAGCCACCGCGAGACCCAGCATTGTGGCGTTCATGGCGGTGGCTATACCGGCGGAGAGGAGTGCCGATTTCTGTTGCGCGTCGGCATGTCCTACTGCTTCGAAGGCGTGTATCAGGCCAATGATGGTTCCAAGAAGTCCGAGCAGGGTGGCCACATTGGCGATGGTCGCGAGAAAGCTGGTTCGCTTTAAAATAGTCTGAGTAACATCACTGACTGCGATATGAAGTCCATCTTCAATAACGGTCTCAGGGAGGTGGGATCGACTGATACCCGTTTTTATTATTTTGGCTAGGGGCTTGGAGGGATATTTGTCGCACTCTTTGGAGGCGTCCCGGAGCTTTCCGGCCATGACAAGCTTTGAAATTTTTTCAAAAAATCCATGACTATCGTTGAGCGGGTAGGTGGTGTACAGGGCCACCACTCTTTCAATGACGATGGCAATTCCAAATGTGCCTGCGAGCAATATGGGTAGTACGTGGGCTAAGTTCTCTTTAATGAAATCAAAAAATGACATAAAATCCCCTTTTCAATAAATTCCCTAATTTGCGGTTTTCGGTTGATAGTTAATACTTATTTTGTCAGTTGCAGCCAGGCTCAGAACATAATTGGGATCGGTGAAAGTGACTTGCTTGCCATTGACGACGTAGGTCGAGCTATCTAGGATGAGAGTGGTGCCGTCGGCGTGAATGATGGACATTTGCATGTCCTCACCGCTCGTGGGCGCCCGAGATAGATTGAAGGTGCTTTTCTTGGTGACAATCTGCTGTCCAATGGCGTCTAAAATGGGGGAGTAATCGCTGGCCGAGATGTCCATGACGAGGGAGCTACCGCTCACTAGGTTACCCAGTGCAATGTATCGATCGCTCCGGTTTACCTCGGTTACTTTAAATGTACCGACGGTGGTGGCACTCAAATAGCGAGACGCTTGAAGTCCTTGAATTCCAGCGGCCGTCGTCGCGGTGATGGAAGCGATAAAGTAATTCGGGTTTGCGGTGGCGCTGTTGTCCAGAGCCTGAAAAAATGTATCTAGACTCTGCTTAACGTCTGCGACTGGAATCAACTTAGTTTCGTCGACGCAGATTCCAAGGGTGTAGGAGTATCCCTCGACCGTCTTGGTGGCACAAGTGGTTCCGGCGTCACCATAAGTGCAACCCTTGAGAGGATCATTGCAACAAACGTGATTACTGATGAGCGAACTCCCGCCATTGAGAGTCAGCAGGGACGCTTGGTCACAGCCGTAGGAGGTAAACGGATTAAAGCTGGCATCGGGGTTGGCAGGGAGGGTCATGGATTGATCGTCTTCATCTGAGACAAAGATAATTCCACGCAAAGACCCGGCCCGAAAGAAAGCAGAGTCGGTGCCTTCATTATCTGACAATAATTGAAGGACGGAGCTGAGCCCTCTTTCCGATCCTGAGCCGGAGCTTCCGGTAGATGCATTGATCATAAAGTCATCGACGAGCTCTGCAATCCAGGCAGAATCTCCAGGGGTACCCGCCGGAGGCATGGTGCTAATAATCGCTTTGCCGGAGTGTACGGTGTTGTTTTCTACGGTGTTCACACATTGGGAAAGGCTGGATTCTCCGGCCCCGACATTGGGATGTAGGCAGTTTGAGCTTCCAGAGTAGAGAGTCTGATTGTCCCGAATCGAGCATTGGGTAACGCCTTTCATGAAATAGGGCATGGCTTCAAAACAGAACGAGGGAAGGGGGCCATCATGGATGCCAGGCAAAAGACGAGCATAATTGTTACCCCAAAGCGGATTTAGGGCATTGTAATTGAAGCCGTTAGTAAAAACTCCGGTCACCAAATCAATGAGGCTGGTATTCCAAGACGGATTTTGAAAGGTATCCAAGCGATTCGAAATATAGGTAGATTTGTAGCCTACGGAGCCGGCAACCTGCTTTGAAAGGTAGTTTGAAAAGGCAGGATGTGCCAGATAGAGATCTGTACTGATTACCGCCGTTCGAATGTCCCAAGTAGGTAAGAGATACTTGGCGGCAAAGGCACTGAAGCCATTGCGAATTTTTTGCTGGGATGCATCCATGCTGGAGGAGTTATCGATTACCCAGAGCAGATCTATTTTGGTATTGACCTCCTGCTGAGAGCTGAAGGTCTGTGTTTGCTGCAAAAAGCGAAAGGAGCCTGCTAACTGCCCGGTACATGAGCTGAGCAAGGTGGACATGGCAGTTATTTTTAAAAAACCTAATTTATTTTGTGAACTCATATCTACCTCACTTTCGTAATTCATTTATTCGCACTTCGTGTTTTGCGCTTCCAAGATCCATCCGGCAAAGAGTTGCGAGTTATCTCCGCCAGCGGAATTGAGATCTTGGTTGAGCCCTGTCATTTGGTTTTCAACTTCATCGTCTTCCTTATTTTTGATTTTTTGACCATCCCAGCCGACGGCTTGAACGGAGTCACCGTCCTCATCCGCGCCTATGGCGGCAAGGAATTGGTCCTTTTGAGGTACACAGGAGCGTGTGCATTTTGCTTTGCCGACACAATAGCTTGCCGTGATTGTTGCATTCGGGCCCGCTTCAGGGGCGAGAATGACCTGGTTCGTCTTGCCGGGAGCGAATGAATATTTGGCGGCTTTACCATTGATTCGCATACAGATAGACTTGGGGCTTATTTTACTTTTTGGAGCCTGCTCGACGCTATTGAGGACGATCAAGTTCTTGTGAAGTAGACAGGCTTCGCCATCTTCATGGGAGGTGAGTTTCTTATGGGTAAAGGTAAGATTGAAACAACCGTCGTTTATTGAAGGGGTCGGTTTTTTGTTCTTAGGCAGGTCTGTAGCTAGGTCTGTAACGATGACAGGTAAGTTCGCTGGTAAAGTAGCTGGCAGAGAAGCTGGCAGAGAAGCTGGTAGAACCCTAATGTTTGACGAAGGAATGGCGATTATGGGGACACTAGTGACAAAAGGGTTGACTGGGTCTGGTGTCTGACTTGGCAGAACGGGAATATCTCGAGTGGCCCTTTGAAGGGCAGTTTTTTTCTTTGTATCAAAATTGAAAAAAGCAACTACCAAACAGACTAAAATTCCAAAACCCAGGAGTTTTTTTCGATTTGTATTTTTCATGTTCACTCCTTATTTATTAAGATTACTTAATAGAGTTTATTTTATATAGCTTTATAAGGCAACTAAAATTGTCATGTATTTGTAACTTCAAACTAAATTAGCTGATTAACCTTGGATCGACTTGAAATCTAAGATGATTTGTTAAGTAATCTTTAATTGATTAAGTAGAATAAATATGCCGCTCGCTAGTTCATGCCTTTAATAGTAGATAAATGTCTATGATTTTGGGGATCTTAACCAGCCTGCTTATTGTGCTGTACCCTATCATGGCAGCGGCAAGAGACGAGTCTCCGGAGGTGTTGTGCCCAAACTTTATTTTATCGCATCATTTAAGAGAGGGGCTTTCAGATGTTGAAAAGGAGCTAGTATGTGGAAACTCCCAAAGCTCCGCTCAGTCTGAGTCATCTGGTGAGGCTCCTGGTCCTGCCAATGAGGGTTGGCGGTCCATCCCGGCTCCCCAGGCCAGATTCTTTTTAAGAAATTTCCTTCAAGACCGCGGGTACCTTCACCCTAAATTTATCCAGAATACTCCAGGTACTTCAGAGACCCCGAATTCACCGAAGGCAGACGATGCCGTCATCCACTACGTAGAACTCGGTGAACTAACGCGTGTGAGCCATCTGAGCGTTCACGGCGGGCCCGAGGCGTTTTCAATTCGTAGGAAGCGAAAAATCATCGGCGAGCCCCTAACACCGGCAATACTCGATGTCATACAAAAATGGACTGTTCATCAGTTGCAGACTCTCGGCTACGCTTGCCCTCAAGTGAGCACTGCAGCAAATCCGTTGACGGGAGAGGTTGAAATTTACATAACCCCGGGAGATCTGCAGAATACTGTTGCGGTGGTCGAAGAACCTATTTCCGGTCTCGCTCCTGACGTCCTGAGCCGCTATGACGCATTCGAGTTGGGTTATCCCTATCACGCTGATCTACTCTCCATTACTGAAGCGCGAATCATGAGCATAGGTTTGGTTCAGGATTTTCACTTTACGACGAAGTGTGAGTCCGATGGCGTCCATATTCACGAGAGAATTGTTGCTGGCAAGCCCAGCCTTCTGAGTTTAGGGGTTGGAGTTGATACGGAAGGAATTCTCATCGGGAAGGTCTCTTGGAGAAGCTCTCGTCTCGGAGCCTACGCTTCTTGGACAGACGTAACCTTGATGGCCACGGCACAGGAGCAGCGTCTCAGTGGCACGTTCAATTGGTACTTTTTGCCTCATTCATCGCGTTATTTTTTTCGTCCATTGATTGAACTTAAGCACCAAAATGAATCAGCCTTTGAGATGGCAACCCTTCGTGCGCAGTTTGCTCCGAACACGACTTGGGATAATCAAGGATTCGGCTTAAGTTTCTTCCTGGGTCCTACCCTAGATATGCACCGAACTTTCCGAGGTGACGGCCCGACGGATTCTCAATTCCTGTTCTTGGAAAGCAGACTTGATGTGAAAAGTCATGATTACGAGTTCTATCAAACGAATCCTCAGTCAGGATTTAGTGCGACTTTGATCAGTGATGTTTCGGATGTGAACTTGTTTTCACAAGCCACAGTGCAGCGTTATCGGCTTCAGGCTCAGGGCCTCTGGAACTTGAATGACTATGATCCCCCTCTCTTGATTTTAGGAATTCGACTGGGAGCTGCGACTTTGCTGACGGGTGAGAGGCCTGGATTAGGCACACTTCTTCCTCCCAATTATCTGGAATATTTAGGTGGATCAGCGGATCTTCGTGGTTTTGCGAGGAAGGAACTTCCGGTGAACGGCTTAGGGGCCTTGACGTCATTTTATGCAGATTTTGAAGCTCGGTTGGGACCGGAGCTTCCTTTAGGTCTGGAGCCCTTTGCTTTTATAGACGTAGGAATATTAGGGTCCACTCCCCTCCGATTTGATAGCCCGATTTATGCGTCGCCCGGAGTGGGTCTTCGCTGGTCGTCGCCTGTGGGGGTCTTTAGAACAACTCTTGCGCATGGTTTTGCGGCGAAGCTACCGGGCCACTTTCAATTTTTTTTAAGTTATGGGGAGGAATTTTGAAACCCGCTAGAAAGCTTGGCCAGTGCCTCAAGTGGACCGCTTGGTTTTTTGTTGCCAGTGGTGTCATCATCGGAGTCGCCGTAATGGCACTTTTGGCCAACCCAGATTGGCTCGTGAATGAAAAAATGCTCCGCGTGCTGGCAAACTTAGGGCGGGAAAATAAAATTGTAGATATTCGTTGGGATCAAGCAACTGCGCACGTGCAGTCTGAATTCCTTAAACCGCAGGCGTTTGAATTCTCTTTCGCGAATTTATGTGTGGCCGGCCCTTCGAGGGAGGAGGAGGTTTGTTGGAAAAATGCCTTTTTTTCATTTAAAATAGGTTTCTCTGGAAAAATGGCCTTCCTCGGCAACACGAGGTTTTCCGGCAACCCAAGCTTCTTCGGCAACATAAGCTTCTTCGGCTTTAGGCCGATAATCACCGAAGTAGGTCCCGTTCGACTCCTCTCGGGGGAGTTAACTCTCTTGCCATCTAAAAAATCCCAATCCCCGGAGGCGCCCCTTCGTTTGGATGACCTGTTAACAAAAGTGGCGGCATTTATAAGTGCCGCTAATGGAATATCGATTCGATCCATTTATGTTTATGTCTATCACCCGAAGGGAAAGATGGTACTCAAGGCCGATGGTAATAAATTAGATATCATATCTGATCTGACTTTGAAGCAATTGTCACTGGGCGGTGGGCAGTTTCTCAATGGCGGCATAAAGTTGAGTCTTATTTCAAAGAAGAACCACGCTCAGCTCAACGCCAAGGGCTTGGGCAGGATCTCAGGAATGGCCTTGAATCAAGTTAAAACTTTCTCCGCCTCCCTGGAGGGAGAGGTGTTAGATCTAAAAAACCTCGATCATATTCAAATAAAGTTGAACGGAAGGGGACGCGGTCTATTTCCAAAAATATCTGAGCTAGAACTTCGAAACTGCGTCGCTCATATACGTAAAGTGAAATCTAATTCGTTTCCAGGAAATATAAAATTGGTTTGTCCAGGAACGGTCCGGCTCCCCCTTGGGCTGCCTGCTGGGCTTGATGACCGGCGCCAATGGCGTCTCCCCCAACGAGGCCGGTTCACGGTACGATCTGATTTCAATAGCAAGGAATTTCCTTTCGCCCCGGCTTCGGAGGTAGAGGGGTGGGCACAGTTGGAGATCGCCCCCCTCTCCACGCCTTTGTTCAGGGGGCAGGGGAAAGTAAAAATGAATTTCAGTGGCATTCCTAGAATATTTCCAAATCAATGGAAGATTGATTCCGACGTTGCAGTGGGTTTTAGGATTCGCCAATTTGAAGCGCTGGTTAAAAATTTCGCCAAAACGCCTTGGGCGGTGCCAGCTCCCTTTCACGTATTAAAAGGTAGCGTGGACTTGGACGTTCACGGAAAATCAGATTTGAATCGTGGCAGTTTTCCAATTCATCTAAAAACCCGGCTTCGCTCTGAGTATCAGAAATTGAATCTGGACGGCCAGGGCGTTATTCATGTAAATAACATTCAATCTGTACCTCGCTCCGCTATGGATTTCGATTTATCGCTCTCCGATGTGGAGCTGGAGCTGCCGAAGCTGGATCTTGCCGACCCTCCTCGGGTGTGGCCGGATCCACGATTTCATCTGTTGGAGGAAAGGCAGGAAGAAAGGGCTGAAAAAGGGCTGGAAAACAAACTGAGTGACCTCGGAGGTTTCTCTCGCTTCGATGAATCGGCTGAAAATGTGCCTAAAGATCTGAAAGAGGGTTTTAGTTATGATTTACAGGTCAAAACCCCGAGCCATCACCCCATAAAGATTTTATCGAACCTGGCCAAGACCCCTATTCCAATTGATGTGCAATTATTTATAATTAGAAATTATTTTGAAAAAGGCTTTATCAGGATCAAAGATTTTCCTATCAAGGCGTTTCGGCGAGATGCCTCGCTGGATCATTTTGATGTGGTTCTCAAGTCTCCTCTTTCCGAGAGTAGGGTGGATGGACTGATTAAGGTTCATTATGTTGATTATACGGTTTCGATTCTGATTACCTCGACTTTAGACAAGCCAGTCATTCAGCTTTCGAGCGATCCGCCATTACCCGAAGATAAGTTAGTGGCGACTCTCCTCTTTGGGCAGCCCATTGAAGAACTAGACGCCGAGCAAATCCAATCCGTCGGAAGCGCACGCGCGGCCATTGCTGATGCGGCCCTCGGTATTGCATCATTATACGCCTTGGCTTCCACGCCGGTCCAGAGTGTGGGTTATGATTCCACCCATAAATTATTAACCGCCAAGCTTCGCCTGGGCAAGGGGACGTCCTTAAATCTTGGAGCGGATACGGGTGGAATTGAAGAGATTGGAATTCGGAAACGATTGGGTTCTAACTGGAGTATCAGTACGGATATGACCAATTCAAAAACTGGCGATCAAAATAAATCTGTATCCACCTTTCTTGAGTGGCGGCACCGTTATTAAGGTGCGCTCACCCGGTTACTCAAGTGGGGTGGTTTCGTCCATTAACGTTGAAATAATATCGTTTGTAAGAGTCTTGCGTTTTATCAGATCATCTTCCATCTCCAAATAAGTCTCCAAGGAAATTAGTCCAAACGCCGAATCCTGAGCATCTCGGGACGAAATGAAGAGCAGAGCTTGCTGAAGGACCACTTCCTTCACCGCGTCCCCCGCAGGCGTCTCTCCGACATAGCTGGCGAGTGCAAGTAATTGGCTCCGTTCTTCGGCCTCATTTGATGCTAATTCTGAGAACCGTTGCTTAAAGAGGGCGGCCAGCTCTGCAGGGCGCTCCCAGGCAATTTGGGTCATGCGATAAGCTAATTTTTCACGATTTTCGGGAAGGAACTCGTGGGGGCTCGCCAAATCGATGTCAAAGAACTGGCCTTTGTTCGGGGCTGGAGGCTCCCCAGCTAGGGAGAGAAAGGTGTGTTTATTTTGTTTAATAAATTCGGCCATTTCCTGAATTACCTTTTGAGTGGAGGGGATGGTGCTCTCAGTATTGGAGTGCTCGATCGAAATTGAAGAGGGTGCGCGAATCGCAGTAGGGCTCAGTGCCTCCTCCGGCTGGGCTTCTGAGGGGACCAGTGGAAAGACAGT
>Ga0315273_10009654_pt1 | contig 12255 bp, 12 predicted proteins | sample YL17G02_0_MG_FD_205753 | JGI IMG/M metagenome (GOLD analysis project Ga0315273, IMG submission 205753) | Sediment microbial communities from Yellowstone Lake, YNP, Wyoming, USA - YL17G02_0 | ecosystem: Environmental > Aquatic > Freshwater > Lake > Sediment | place: USA: Wyoming | collected... | reverse complement strand
GGGATGAAGATGGCGCCCACCTGGGCCCCCATCCGCAAGGTGCATGGCGAGGACGTGTACGGGCTGAAGTTCGAGCCGGCCTAAGGCGAGTTCACGAGCCGGAGCATTCGATTCATCACGCATGGGGCAGGAGGTCTTGATGAAGCTGCTCGATCTGACCATCCCTCTCGGCATCGCCACGCCGCCGTGGCCGACCTACGAGCCGCTGCAAATCAAATACTTCAAGCGCCTGGCGCCCAACGGTGCCAACGGCCAGGTGGTCACACACTCGAACCACTTGGGGACGCATCTCGACGGCGAGATCCACTTCCACACGCCGGGCAAGGACATCGCCAGCCTGGACATGGACTTCCTGGTCCACGAGGCGGCCGTCGTCGACCTATCCGACGTCTGCGGCGACTACGACGTCTACACCTCGAAGATGGTCGATGAGCGGGTGCAGGTGAAGGAGGGGGACATCCTGATCATCCACACCGGCTACCACCACTTCGGGTGGGATCAGCCCGGCGCGGATGAGATCCGCTACATGGTCAAGCACCCGGGGCCGGACCGCGAGTTCGCCGAGTGGGCCAAGGCCAAGAAGCTGCGCTGGATCGGCGTCGATTGCGGAAGCGCCGACCATCCCATGAACACGATCATCCGCGACTGGATGCCGCGCCAGGCGCGGCAGGCGGACAAGGTCTTCCAGAAGAAGTTCGGCCAGCCGCTGGCGGACTACTTCGACGACTCGAAGTACCAGCTGATGCACCTAGAGATGTTCCCCTACGGCATCATCCACGCCGAGTGCATCGGCGGCGACATCGACCTGCTGGTCAACCGCCGTGTGACGATCGGCTTCTTCCCCTGGCGCTTCGTCGACGGCGAGAGCAGCATCGGCCGCTGCGTGGCGCTGCTCGAGGACGACGACTATGCCGGGCTGATGAAGAAGAAGGCGGCGATGCCGAAGACCAAGTTCGGCGACGGTTATGACCCGACGCATGTCGAGCGGCTGAACAAGCTGACGGTGGCGAACCTGGCCTAGGGGGCTGGCTCAGCAGGCCAAACCCCATTGGCTGGGACGGCGTAGCACACGCTGGGCGTGGCTTGGCCACGCCCAGCGTAGGATGCATACGCGTCTCAAGCTGGTTCGCCTCCCAACTCCAAGCGGATGTCGGGAAACGCGCAGGGCACGACTGATTGACCGACGGCTAAGCATCTCGCGAGTGCTACACTTGCCCTCGCCAAAGCCGCCTCCCGGGAGGCCCTGATGACCCGTCGCCTCTTGCCGCTGCTCCTCATTCTGCCCACCCTGGCGCTCGCCGCCGCCCCACCGCCGGCGATCACGATCGAAGCCGCGGCGGCCGTCCTGCACTTCCCGGACAGCATCGACTTCACGCTGCGGGCCTCGAGCGGCGACCCGATCGTCACCGCCGAGGTGGAGTACGGCCTCGAGATCGCCGCCTGCGGCACAGACATCAACCGCGCCGCGCCCGAGAACTTCACCCCCGCCAGCGAGATCGATACCCAGTGGACGTGGGACATGCGTCAGACCGGGTCGCTGCCACCCGGCGCTCAGCTGTGGTGGCGCTGGCATCTGATGGACAGTTCGGGCGGCGAGGTGCGCACACCCACCGAGACCATCACCTGGCTCGACGACGTCCACGCCTGGCAGACGCTGACCGAAGGCAACCTGTCGCTCCGCACCTACAACGCCGCGCCCACGATGGCCCGTCAGCTCCTTGACGCGGCGGTCGACGGCGCCGAACGGCTGCGCACGGAACTCGGCTCGCTTCCGGCCGATGAGGTCAACCTGTACATCTACGACAGCACGCAGGCAATGGCCGACGCCATCCTGTTCGAGCCGCAGTGGACCGGCGGCATGGCCTTCGCCGAATACCGGACGATCATCCTGGGCATCGGCGAAAGCGATCTCGAGTGGGGGCTGAACGCTGTCGAGCACGAGCTGGCCCACGTCATCGTCGGCAACCTGGTGAGCGCGTGTTACAGCCGCGTGCCAACCTGGCTCAACGAGGGGCTGGCGATGGTCGCCGAGGGCGGCCTCGACGCCGACTCGCAGCGGCTGCTCGACCAAGCACGGACGGACGACGCCTTCTACCCGGTGCGCGCCCTGAGCGACGGGTTCACCGAAGATCCCGGACGCGCCTCGCTGGCCTATGCCCAGTCCTACAGCCTGGTGACCTACCTGCTCGAAACGCACGGGCGCGAGCCGATGCTGGCGCTGCTGGACGCGGCCCAGGCCGGCTACCGACCCGACGCCGCCCTGACCGAGGTCTACGCCTTTGACAGCGACGGACTCGATCAGGCCTGGCGCGCCTGGATCGGCGCCCCGCCCCAATCTTCGGAACCTTCCGCCTCCGCCCAGACACCGACCGTGATGCCCACCTACCAGCCCGTGGCCGGGCCTCCGCTGGCGGTCACGGCCACGCCGCTGCCGTACGAACCACCGCCTGGCGGATTCCCGCCGACCTCGGCCGAGGCCCCCCAATGGTGGACGGCAGGCCTTGTCTGTCTGGCGGGTTTCTGCCTGGGGCTGCTCCTGCTCGCCGCCGTGATCGTCGTGATCATCGTGAGACGCCGCCGAAGCCGCGCGGCGACAGGAGGCGACGGCCATGCGTAACCTGAACCGCGCAATCGGCCTCGCCTGGATGATCGGGACGATCCTGGCCCTGGCCGCGTGCGCCACACCCGCTCCCTCGGCAACACCCACGGCGACCGCGCCCACACCACCGACGCCGTCCAAGACCGGTTCGTACCCTGTGCGCTACTACCACTCCGAGCAGCCGGTGTCGTTCGAGCCCCCACCGGGCTGGCAGGTCAGCGAAGAGACGGACGGCATGGGATTGACCGAGGTCACTGACCCCGAGAGTGGGGCGCGCATCCTGCTCACGGCCCAGCCGCCGAACTACGGAGCCAGTGCTTCCGACGAGAACCTGCAGGCCGTGCGCACGCTTCAGGGTGCCCAGGCGCAGGAAGACGAAGCGCGCGACCTGACCTTCGTCAGCGGCGAGGTCGGCTACCTTCGGCGCGGCGTGGCAGGAGACTCCAGCGCCTGGGCCGTGGCCACGCTGGCCACCCAGGATGTTGTTGTGCATCTGCAGTTCACGGCGCCGTCGCAAGTGACCGAAGCCCCCTTCGACGCCTTCACCGCCTCCGCCCGGACCTTGCAGCTCCAGCTGACCGACCCGCTGCCGATCGATCGCGCCGCGACGCTGTCGCTCAATGCCGGCGAGGCCGAAGAGCTCGACCCGGCGCTGACGCACTCTGGCCCCAGCGGCGCTGTCGGCGATCTGTTCCGAGGGCTGGTCGTCCTCGACCCAGGTCTTCAGGTGCGCCCGGCGCTGGCCGAGAGCTGGGACGTCACCTCGGATGGCGCCGTCTACACCTTCTATCTCAACCCGGCCGCGCGCTTCCACAACGGCCGCCCGGTCACGGCCGACGATCTCGTCTTCTCCTGGGAGCGCGCCGCATCGCCGGACTTGGGATCCTCGACCGTGCTGACGTACATGGGCGACATTGCCGGGCTGGGAGCATTCAACGCCGGCGATGCACCCTCGATTAGCGGCCTCAAGGTCATCGACGAGCGCACGCTGCAGGTGACGCTCGAGATCCCGCGGCCGACCTTCCTGTACAAGCTCGCCTACCCGGTGTCGTGGATCGTCGACCGCAACAACGTCGGCTTCCCCGGCTGGGAACAGCATCCCAACGGCACCGGGCCGTTCCGCGTCGTGCAGCACCTCAAGGACCAGGTGCTCCTGCTCGAGGCCAACCCGTGGTTCTACGCCGGGCCGCCGGCTATCGAGCGCATTCGCTACCTGATGTATGCCGGGTACACGCAGCAGCTGTACGAGCAGGGTGAGGTCGACCAGGCGTGGGTGACGCGCGACCAGGTCACGCGGGTCGAGGACCCAAGCGATGGGCTGTACGGAACGCTTCTGACCGAGCCGGCCCTGTGCACGAACTACGTGAGCTTCAACACCTCGCTGCCGCCATTCGACGACCCGAAGGTCCGACAGGCGTTCGCCCACGCGGTCGACCGCGACCGCTACGTCGAGGCGATCACGAATGGCGAGGACCTCGTCGCCCGTGGGCTGCTGCCGCCGGGGATGCCGGGCTACGGCGCGGCGCTCCAACCGCCGGCCTACGATCCCGATGCGGCGCGGGCACTGCTGGCCGAGTCGGCCTACGGCCTCGGCGGGCTGCCCGAGATTGTGTGGACGGTTCCGACATCCGGCGGCTGGGCTTCGCCGGCGGTCGCCTTCCTGGCCGACACCTGGCAGCGGGCACTGGGCGTTGACGTGCGGCTGGAGGGCGTCGAGTGGCAGGAGTACTACGAGCGGTTGGATGCCGGCGACTACGGCCAGATCCTGCTCGAGGGCTGGTGCGCCGACTACCCCGATCCGGAGAACTTGCTCGAGGCGCTGTTCCACTCGGCGTCGGCGCAGAACCATGCCTACTATGTCAGCGCCGAGTTCGACGGGCTGGTCGAATCGGCACGGGTCGAGACGGACGTATCCATCCGTCTGGAGCTGTACCGGCAGGCCGAGCAGCTTCTCCTGGACGACTCGCCTGCGGTGTTCCTCAACCACAGCGGCCCGTCCTTCATGGTGTGGAAGCCGTACACCGCCGGGTACCTGCCGTCGGCCATCGGCGTGCCGCAGCATGCGGCGATGTGGATGGGGGAGTAGCTATCGGCGATTGGTAACCGGTGGCTGGCTGCCGGTGACCGGCTCGTTGCGTTCGGGGGCCGGCATGTGTCCTTGCGCCAGCAGCACCCCACCCTTGGCAGTTGACCGATAGGCAGTGCCAGTCGCGATCGCCGTCCAACTGGTGAATGATCCCTGCGGGCAGGAGGCGGGCAGCGGGGGTCGAGGCGACCCAGTGACGATAGGCAGGCGTCAAGTTTCGGACCAAGCGGGTTATGATGGTCCCCTAACCTTGGGGCCTGGTAGCAGGAGGGTATCGGGCATGCAGAAGTGGAGACAGACCGCACGCACGTGGCCGCGTGGGGTTGTGCCCTTGGCATTGGCCGCCATGCTAGCCGGCATCCTGCTTGGAGCTTGTGCCCCGGCTGAGGACGGCCTGTCGGTCGACGATCGTGCTCCGGCGTTCGAGTTGCCGTCCACGTCCGGAGACAACATCGCTCTGTCCGACTACAAGGGCCGGCCGGTGTTGCTCTTCTTCCACATGGCGGTGGGTTGACCGCCCTGCATGCAGCAGGTGGTCGACCTGCAAAATGACCCGGGCTTCCAGGCCCTTGGCGTTCCCGTCGTGAGCATCTCTTTCGACTCGCTGGACGAGCAGTCGCCGGAGGCACAGGCGCTCGGCATCACGTCCGTACCGATGTTGTCCGACAGCGATCACGTCGTCTCGCAAGCGTACGACGTCCTGCAGTGGGCGATCGCCAGCGGCGAGCCCGGGCACACGTTCATCCTCGTCGATGCCGATGGCCGAATCGCCTGGATCCAGGACTACGGCGCACCCGACAACCCGGCGCGCACCATGTATGTGCCGATCGAGGAGCTGACGCGCAAGGTGGGGCAGGCGATCGGGAAGTAGCGGTCAGCATTCAGCTACGAGCGGCTGGCGACAGGCGAGTAGCGGGATGTGGGTAGCAGCCTCAAGGTAGCGGAAGAATCGGGCGGCCTCCCATCCCGGATCGTCACATCGACGGGACGTGGAGGCCGCTGAACGTCAAACCTCTACGGCCTGACGACTTGTCTCTACCCGCTATCGCCGTCCATCGCCCGACGCACCGCGCCTAGCAACTCGGCCTTGGTGACTGGCTTGGTGAGGTAGGTGTTAGCCCCGGCGGCGAGGCCAGCCTGGACGTCGACGAGCTGTGACTTGGCGGACACGATCACGATCGGCAGGTCGGTCAGCCCGAGTTCGCCCCGCACCTGCCGGCACAGCTGCAGCCCGGAAGCCCCCGGAAGCATCACGTCAACGATCATCAGGTCCGGCGTCTGCTGGCGCAGGGCTTCCAGGGCCGTGGGCGCGTCGAACGCCGCCACCGGCCGATAGCCCTCCAGCTCGAGCATCATGCCGAACAGCTGGGTATTGCTCATTTCATCATCGACGATCAACACGGTCTTGGCTTCCATCGCTCCTCCAGCTCGGGCGGGCCGCCCGCCGCCCGCCCAGCCTGGGCCGAGGCCGGCAGCGGATCCCCTCTCCGGGCGCTGTGCATCCGGATGCAGGTTCCGTACCACGGTTTCCGGGGGCCGGGCGGCGCGTCCCTGTGCATAGAACGCAGTGCCCCCGACAAATGCGACCCAGGGGCACAGGTCTGGAACCTGACGAGCGGATGGTTCTGACGCCGGCGACATACTTCCGCTGCTGGACTCCTCCCCGACCCCGGCGTATAGTCCTCGGCATGCCCGATCTGACCTCGGCGCTGCTCCCCGACATCCGAGCGTACCGGCTACCCGATCTTGATCTGGGACCTGGGGCGGTCCACCCGAACTATTCCGGCCGCTCGATCCTCAACCTGCCTTCGACGCTGGATCGGTGGCTCGGCTTGACGCCCGGGCCGCACGCGCCGCTGGCCATTCCCGGCCTCGACGATCTGGCGGCCGGAGCGCGCCAGGTCGTCGTCTGCCTCCTGGACGCGCTGTCGCTCTCCCGCTTCACCGCCTTGCTCGACGGCTCAGGCCGGGCGCTGCAGCCGCTCGTCGCCGACGGGCTGCTCGCCCCGCTGACCTCCGTCGTCCCGTCGACGACAACCGCCGCGCTGACGACGCTGTGGACCGGTCGCAGCCCGGCCGAACACGGCATCCTGGGCTACGAGCTCCTGCTGCGCGAGTACGGCCTGGTCGCCAACATGATCACCCTCGCCCCGGCGGCCTTCGACAACCAACGCGGGCTGCTCGAGCGCGCCGGCGTCCGTCCACAGAGCCTGCTGCCGCTCCCCACGCTCGGCTCGCGCCTGGCACAGGCCGGCGTCGAGGCCCACGCGTTCATCGGCAACGCCATCCGAGGCTCGGGCTTATCGCGAATGCATTATGCCGATGTGGAGCTGCACGGCTTTGGTTCGCCGGCCGACCTGTGGCACAGCGTCCGACTCCTGGTCGAGCGCCCGACTCAGGGTCGCCGATTCGTATGGGCCTACTACAGCGGCGTCGATGCGCTGTCGCATGTCTACGGCCCGGACTCCGATCGCGTGCAGGTGGAATACGAGTTCTTCGCTCGCGCCCTCGTCGACCTGTTCGTCCATGCGCTCGATCGGAACGCGGCCCGCGAAGTCGTCCTTCTCCTGCTGGCCGATCACGGACAGGTGGCCACCACCATCCAGCCGGACTACCAGCTCGCCCGGCATCCCGGTCTCGCGCGCCGCCTTCACCTGGCCCCGACGGGAGAGTCCCGCCTGCCCTACCTCTACCTGCGCCCGGGTCAGGCGCAGGCGGTCGAGGAGTACCTCTCGCGGGCCTGGCCCGGAGCCTTCGGACTCCTCGATTCGGATCACGCCCTGCGCGTCGGCCTGTTCGGCCCGGGTGAACCCTGCGATCAGGCCGCCGCGCGCCTCGGAGACCGGATCGTGGTCAGCCGCGATTCGGCGTACTGGTGGTGGGCCGACAGGCCCGACACGTTGCTCGGCCGCCACGGCAGCCTGACGGCCGAGGAAATGATCGTTCCGCTCCTGGCCGTTCGGCTCGGTTGAACAGCCAGCGACTCGGGCGAGAGGCGCGCATCCCGCGCCACATCTAAGGAGGTTGGCAGCGATGAAGACTCAGGGAACATGCCCTCGCTGTGGATCGGGCCGAATCATCCGCCAGGTGCACATCATCGACCGGTCGGATTCGGGCAATCAGCCGCTCTCGCTGCGACGTGGCACGCGTACCTGGGCAGGCTGGTTGAAGTTGCCCCGCAGCTTCCCCCTCGATGCCTGGGTCTGCGGTGGGTGCGGGTACACTGAGCTGTACGTTCGGGACCCCTCGGAGCTCCTGGCCGCCGACGAAAGTGGAGGGACGTCTTCCTCGGCGGGCCCCGTCGGTGCACCTGCGGCCTCCGGATCGCCCGCCGCCGATCAGACGCGCACGGCGTTGATCGTTGCCCTGCTCGCCGGACTGATCGTGGCATTCGGTCTGCTCGCCGCCGTGGCGCTTCTGTTCACGCGGTAGTCGGCCACGCGACCCGACCGCCCGGCCTGGACGCTTCTTCCACGGGCAGTTCGCCCTTCGGTCTCGCTCGCATCGCCAAACTCCTAAGCGTCTCCCAAGCCCCTGAGACCCACTACGCGAAAGCTCAGCGACGCCTGCGCAGCGAGCGAGGGGTGCCGCTTGTCACCGGTCGTGAGCGAGGCAATCATCCCCCCTTCGCCCGCACCTTCTCGTAGGCGCGATTTCTGGCCGCGGGGCGCTCTCGCTGCTGGTCGCCCGACGGAGTCTCGGACGCACACCCCGGACGGATCTGCGGGGGACGGCCCGCCGACCCCGGGAGTGGGGATCGCCAACGTAACCAACACCGCCCGTTGGACGAATCCGGCGTCAGCGCTCGGTTCTCGAACGCGAGATTCATGCTCAGCCCAACCGGGAGCCCAGAGCAGCTGGATGCGGTAGGTCAAGGTGCCAGCCGGCCGCCAGCGACCGGCCTAATCCTGGACATAGAAGAAAGCCTCCCGCCCGAGGCGGGAGGCTTTCTTCGTATCGAGCGTGGGGCTACGGCAGCACGCCGGGCGTGAGTGTTGGCAGTGGCAGTAAGAACGGGTTGTTGTTCGGGACCAGCATAACCTGGATGCCGGGGGCCAGCTTCTGTACATACTGATAGGTGATCAGGTCGAGGTTGCCGCGCAGGGCAGCGGCGATCAGCTCGAGCGCTTTGGCTTCCGCCTCGGCGTTGATCAGCCGCGCCTCGGCGTCACCCTTGGAGGCAATGACGCGGGCGTCGGCCGCGCCCTGGGCCGTCTGGCGCGCCTGCTCGGCCTCCTGTCTCTTCTGGTCGACCACGAATGCGGCCTGCTTGGCCTGCTGCTCGGCAATCTGCTTCTGCTCGATCGAAGCGGCGAACTCCGGCGAGAAGGTGATGTTGCGCAGGATGAACTCGTCCAAGACGAGCCCGTTCGCCTCAAGCTTCGCCCGGAGCCTGTCGGTAATGCCGTTGATCATGTCGGCGCGTTTCTCGGTCACGATCTGCTCGGCCGTATAGGCGGCCGCCCCGTCACGGACAATGCCCCGCGTGAGCGGCCGCACCAGGTCGGCCGAGTAGCGGTCCTGCCAGGCGATATGCACGTTGACGACCTCGCTCGGCTTGACCGAGTAGATGACCGAGGCGTCAATCTTCACCTGCTGGCCGTCGGACGTTCGCGTGTCAACCGAGTCATCACCGGTGACCTGTCCCTCCGAAGGAGCAATGGACATGGTGTAGGTCTGCCGGGAGATGGGGTAGCGGATCACGTTCTCGGCGAAGGGGATGATCCAGTGCAATCCCGGCTGGAGCGCTTGCAGCCGGTAGCCTTCCGGGGCGACGGCCGAGATCACGACGCCGCGCTCCTCCGGCTGGATGAAGACCAGGCCGGCGCTCACGGCGGTGAGGACCAGGGCCGTGATCACACCGACGGCGACCAGCGTGCCGGCAGCCTTGAAGGCCTGGTTGCGGGCGGCACGGAAGACCGCCAGGCCGATGACCAGAAAAGCCAGCAGCCACGCCAGGGTAGACACCGCGCGCAGTACTTCAGCGACGTTCATGCAATCCTCCTGGATTGTTCAACACGGGTGTAGAAATGCAGCAGCATCTTTCATTCTACCATTCCCCGTCCCTAGTTCGCCGACGCCAGGCTGACATTGCCCGGCCGCGCCCTGCGTGCTAGCATGCCTTCATGCGGCGTTGGCTGGCTCATGTATTGGCCCTTGCGACGACGGCCTCCGGCACTACGGCGGTCCGCATAGGCGCTGCGCCAGGAGCCATTCCCGCCCCCGGGCAGGTCAGCCTGGCATGCCGGCCCGGTGCCCAGGACCCGCTGCGCCAAATGCTCGTCCCCATCGGGCTGCGCCCCGGCGAGTTCACCTGCCTGCAACCCGAGGGCGTGCGCTGGCTCCCCGGCGATGAGCTCGACCTGCTCGGCCCGATCGGCCGAGGCTTCAGCCCCCCGTCGGACCGTGCCCGCTGGCTGCTGGCCGTCTTCGACCTAGCACCGGAAGTCCTCTCTCCGCTGCTGACCGTGGGCCTGGCGCGCCGCGTTGAGCTGGCAATATGGTCCGAGCAGCGGGGGGCGTACCCGCCTCAGGTCGAGGTGCTCCCAGAGCTGGCACCGGCCGTCGCCTGGGCCGACTACGTTGCCCTGGCGGTCTCGCCCGGCGGGCTCGAGCGGCTGAGCACCGATCCGGGACTTCCCGACCTTCGCCGCCAGGCGCGCTCCGTCGAGGTCTTCTACCTCCCACGCATGGCTTGCGGGATCGGCGTTTGCGGGGCATGTGCAGTCGAGGGGCATCCCAAGCACCCCCGCGCCTGCACTGACGGCCCCGTTTTCCGGCTCGAGGAACTGCTGCCATGAAGGCCGCTTCCGTTCCGGCGGAGCCTCGCCCGAACGTGCCGGCGCACGGCACCGAGGCGCCGTATGCCTCCCTCGAGCTCAGCACCGGCAAGCGGGACCTGGTTCTATCCAGCCGGTGGGTCAATGCCGCCGGTTTTCTCGGCCTGGCCGGCGAGGCGCGCGAGCTCGTCGACCTGGCACAATTGGGTGCGTTCGTCACGTCCCCCCTCAGCCTGCAGCCCCGGTCTCCGGCGCGCGGCCCTCGATTGCTGCACTTCCCCGGGGGGTTCCTGCTGCACACCGGGCATCCTAACCCCGGGCTGGGCGCGGCCGTTCGCCGGCACGCAGCGGCGTGGGCGGACCTGCCGATCCCGGTCATCGTGCACCTGCTTCTGCGGACGCCCGATGAGGCGGCCGAGATGGTCGCGCTGCTCGAGTCGATCGATGCGTGCGCCGGGCTGGAGCTAGGGCTGGGCGAGGTCGACGCCGATCAGGCGGCCCGGCTGGTCGCGGCGTGCACCGGCGAGATGCCGGTGATTGCGCAGCTCCCTCTCGGAACGCCGGGGACCGTGTTCGCCGCAGCGGCAGAGGCGGGTGCCCAAGCGGTCTCCGTCGGCGCCCCGCGCGGGGCACTGCGTGGGCCGGGCGGCGGGCGCGTGCACGGCCGTCTGTACGGTCCTGCGGTCTTCCCCTTCGCCTTGCAGGCCGTCGCCGCACTGAGGGATTGCGTGCGGGTCCCGGTCTTCATCGGCGGCGGCGTATACAACCGCCAGCAGGCGCACGCGCTGATCGAAGGCGGCGCGGATGGGGTGATCCTGGACGGAGTGTTGTGGACGGAGGCTGAGCGGGTGTTGGCCAACGACGGAGCGGGTGCGGCCTAGCGCTCGAGCAGGATCGTCACCGGGCCGTCGTTCTCGATCTCGACCAGCATGTGCGCGCCGAAAACGCCGGTTTGGGTCGGCACGCCGCGGGCTGACAGGGCGTCAGCCAAGCGCCGCACGAGCGGCTCCGCCGCCTCCGGCGGCGCGGCATCGAGGAAGCTCGGCCGGCGCCCCTTGCGCGTGTCGGCATACAACGTGAACTGGGAGACGACCAGGACCTGCCCGCCGACGTCCTGCACCGACAGGTTGGTCTTGCCTTCAGCGTCCTCGAACACCCGCAGCGTGGACACCTTTTCGGCCAGGGATACCGCTTGCTCGGGCGTATCGCCGTGTCCCACGCCCGCCAGGATGACCAGGCCGCGCCCGATGGTGGCCACCTCCACCCCGTCGACCGACACGCGGCCGCGGCGCACTCGCTGCAGAACCAGTCGCATGGCGTCTTGAGCTAGGGCAGACCCACCGCGGCGCGCACAGCGGTCATCGTCTGCTCGGCAATGACCTGCGCCCGTTTGGCGCCGTCGTGCAGGATATCCCAGACATGATCGGGGTCGGCGCCGATCTCCGCCCGCCGGGTGCGGAACGGCTCGAGATGCGCGTTCAGGTTGGCGGCGAAACGCTGCTTGCACTCGACGCAGCCGATGGCGGCCTTGCGGCAGTCGACGTTGATCGCCGCCACCTCTTCCGCAGGGCTGAACACCTTGTGCAGCGAGAACACATTGCACACGTCGGGATTGCCGGGATCCGTCTTGCGCGCCCGCTGCGGGTCGGTCACCATGCTCATCACCCGCTTGAGCGTCTCCTCCGGCGTGGCCGCCAGCTCGATGTGGTTGTTCAGGCTCTTGCCCATCTTCTGCTGGCCGTCGATGCCCAGCACCTTGGGCACCTCGGTGACCTTCATCTCGGGCTCGA
>Ga0315273_10009653_pt1 | contig 12256 bp, 11 predicted proteins | sample YL17G02_0_MG_FD_205753 | JGI IMG/M metagenome (GOLD analysis project Ga0315273, IMG submission 205753) | Sediment microbial communities from Yellowstone Lake, YNP, Wyoming, USA - YL17G02_0 | ecosystem: Environmental > Aquatic > Freshwater > Lake > Sediment | place: USA: Wyoming | collected... | reverse complement strand
GCAGCACCTTCCAGCCGCTCCGGCGCCGCAGGTGCGTGAGGACGTCGCCCATCGTGTAGTTGAGGACGTGCCCCATGTGCAGCGTGCCGGAGGGATACGGCAGCATCTCGAGCTGGTACCAGTGCCGCTCGTCCGCGTCCTCACCAGGAGCCGGGTTCGGGGTCGAGAACGCGCCCGCCTCTTCCCAGACGCGCTGCCACTTCTGCTCGATCTGTTGTGGGTCGTATGTCTCCATAATCCGTTCCTGGGTACAAAAAAGCCTCTCATATGAGAGGCCGGGGGAAGCTGCCGCGGCGTTCGCCGCGGTGCTCCCTGCCTTATACGAGAAGACCCTGCATCTCACTGCGAGTGTAGCGGCTGCTAGCGTCGCCGTCATGTCCGCGCTCGAGCTGTTTCCCGATACTGCGACCATCGCTGACGGCGAGCTCGTGCTCGGCGGCATCATGTCGTCGTCGCTCGCGGAGATCCACGGGACGCCGCTCATCGTCTACTGCGAGTCGACCCTCCGCGCCCGCGCACGGGCATACCGTGAAACGGCTCCGGACGCGACCGTCCTCTACAGCGTCAAGGCATTTCCGAACGTCGCCGTGTTGCGCCTCTTCGCCGAAGAGGGACTTGGCGCGGAGGTTTCAACGCTCGGCGAGCTGGCGTATGCACGCCAGGCGGGGATCGTCGGCGAGCGCATCGTGCAGGACGGCAACAACAAGGCTGACGACGAACTCGCAGCGGCAGCCGACGCAGGCTGCCTGGTCGTGCTCGACGCGCCCGACGACGCCGAGCGTGCGGCAGCCGCAGGCGTGCGTCGCGTGCTCGTGCGCGTGACCCCGGGCATCGACGCGGACACGCACTGGGCGATCGCCACCGGCCACCGTGGCTCGAAGTTCGGCCTCACGCCAGAGCAGGCGACCGAGACGCTCGTGCGTTGCGCGAAGCTCGGACTGGAGGCGGAGGGTCTCCACGTCCACATCGGCTCACAGTTGCTCGACCTCGGCGCCGAGCGCATGACCATCGACTGGCTCGCCACCTTCGCAGCGGACTGCCGCGCGGAACTCGACTGGACACCGTCCGTCGTCGACCTCGGTGGCGGGCTGGGTATTCGCTACGCAGAGGAAGACTCGCGTCTCGAGGCCGCCGCATTCGTGGCGGCGCTCATCGAACGCTTACACCACGCCTGGTCACTGCACGGCCTCCCCCAGCCCCGGATCGTGCTGGAGCCGGGCCGCTCGCTCGTCGGCCAGGCAGGCGTCACGCTTTACCGTGTCGGCGCCGTGAAACAGGCGAGCGAGAGCATCACGTACGTCGCCGTCGACGGCGGCATGTCCGACAACCCTCGGCCGCAGCTCTATGGTGCGCGCCATTCAGCGCTGCTGGCCAACCGCGCGGGCGAGCCGCTCGCCGGGCCGTTCGCCGTCTGCGGCAAGCACTGCGAATCGGCGGACGTGATGATCGACCGGGCGCTGCTTCCCGAGCCGCGGCGCGGCGACCTCCTGGCCGTCGCCGCGACCGGCGCGTACACCCTCGCCATGAGCTCGAACTACAACGCCGTGCCCCGCCCCGCTGCCGTGGTCGTGCGTGACGGCGAAGCGCGCGTGATCCGCCGTCGGGAGACGTCCGACGATCTCCTGGCCCTGGAGGTCGGGTGAGCGACCACGCCGTCCTCGTCTGGTCCGACTACATCTGACCCTTCTGCCGCATCGGCCAACCCACGGCCGAGTGGCTCGCGCGCCGGTTCGGCGCCGACGTGACGTGGCTCCCTTTCGACCTTCATCCGGAGTACCCGCAGGAGGGAATCCCGCGAGTGCAGCTGACGGCCCGCTACGGCGAGGATGGCAGGCAGCACGTCCGGCGTATGTTCGAGGCAGCCGGGCTGGCCTACAACCCGCACGCCGAGGTCGTTCCCAAGTCCCTGCGCGCACTGTGCGTGACGGAACTGGCGCGGGAGCGCGGGGTCCACAAACAGGTGCACGACCGCCTGATGGCTGCCTACTGGGAAGAGGGTCGGAACATCGGGGACCCGGAGGAGCTGCTCGTGTTGGCGACGGAGGCCGGACTCGACCGCGCCGAGGTGGAGGACCTGCTAGCCGGAGACGTCTACCTCGACCGTGTCCGCTCCTCGACGGCGGAGGCGCAGTCCATCGGCGTCACCGGAGTTCCGGCTTTCGTCCTCGACGGCCGTGTCCTCATTCTCGGCGCGCAGCCGCGGGAGGTGTTCGAGAGCGCCTTCGAGCGCCTTGCCGCTGAGTAAAACCGGCCGGCGCCCCCGTGCGGGAGCGCCGGCAGTCGCCCTTCCGGCTAGTAGTTGATTCCCATCTGGACGAGCCGCGAGGCGGAGATGCCCCCGAGCTCGGGGTCGCCCTTGCGGTACGCCTTGACGAAGAACTGGAGGTTCCCGTCCTTCGTCGGGAAGCCGGCGATCGGGGACAGCTGGTACGTCACCCAGCCGTCGATCCCGGTCGGCGAGTTGTCGCCACCCGTCGTCACCCGCGGTGTGGAGCGAATGAAGACGATCGCGTTACGCACGACATATCCACGCGAGTCCTTGACGCGGATTTGCGTGACCATCGTCTGGTTAGGCGCGGTGACAGGGTTGGGCGAGAACTTCACGTTGTCCACGATCAGCCGCTCACCCTTGGTGACGTCCTTGACGTCGACGGACTTGGAGCCGTCGGGGAGCACGATGATCCCACCGCTCCCGCTGCCCGCATCCTGGACCACTCCGGTGTGCGACGAGAACGCGTCACCCTTACCACGAGAGTTCTTCGCGATCACTCGGGTTCGGAGAGTCTTGGCGACATCGGCCTGCTTGACCTTGTACGTCGCGTTCTGCTGGCCCGATATCTCACTGCAGGCGTTCCCCGCCTTGTCGCAGCGGAGCCACCGGTACTGGTAGGTGATCGGCTGGGTGCCTTGCCACGCACCGGTTGTGGTCCTCAGCGTCTCCCCCACGAGCGCACTGCCGGAGACGGTCGGAGGAGTGATGACGGCCGGCGAACCACCCGGCGAAACCACGATGGACGTCGGCGCAGAGGTAGCGGTTGTCGATCCCCCGCTGTTGCTCGCCTTGACGCGGAACCGAATACGGAATCCGAGGTCGTTGTCGTTCAACTCGTAGATCTTCGAGGTCGCCCCCGGGATGTTCTTGCACGTCGCCGAGGACGAGTCGTCAATCGGGTTCGGCTTGCAACGGAGCCACTGGTACTTGTACGAGATGTCCTTCGAGCTCGACCAGAGCCCGAGATTCCCCTGGAGCGCCTCGCCGGTAACAGCAGCGCCGGAGATCGTCGGCTCCGAGATGTTCGTTGGCCCGGCGGCCGACCGAGCGGAGCCGGTGGCGACGACTACGAGGGCGAAGCCCGCAGCGGCCAGAATGGCGACAAACGACAGCCGAGCCCGGTGGCCCGGTCGGTTGGTGCTCACTGATATTCCCCCTTTTTGCTTGGCGTGAACGAAGCAGTGACTAATACCAGAAGCGCGGTCAGCTTTTGTCGGTAAGCAGCGGCCCGAACGTCGCCCAGTGGCCGTTCGTCCAGCGCTGGAGCGCCACCTGCTCGATCGGGAAGCCGTCGGTGGGCGACGTCTTCACGACGATGCCGGGTATGACGAGCGGATGCTTCAGCTGGTTCATCGAGCGGGCCGCCTTTATCACCAACGCTCGCGTCGGGTTCTTGCCGGCGCGCCTGAGCACGTCCACCATCGAGATGGCCGAGGCCATGCCGGCCACGTAGTAGCCGTCCTTCGGATTCGCCGCAGGGAGATACCTCTTGAGGATCTTCCGCTCGAGCGCGAGCCCTGGATCCTTGGCCCATTTGGGATCGGTCGGATCCTTGAGGATGGCGATGGAGATCGCCCCCTTGTTGATCGCCTTCCCGCCGGCCAGGTCACCGAGCGTCATGAGGTTGGCGGAGCTCGCGACCGCGTTGACGATCACGAGCTTCGGCTTCCAGCCGAGCAGAGCTGCTTCGCGTGAGGCCTGCACTGCGAACTTCCCAAAGGCGAAGATGAGGAACGCGTTCGCCTTTGACGCCTTGAGCTGCGCGACCTGCGAGGCGACGCTCGCAGCCGTGGGGTCGTAGCCGACCAGGGAGACGATCTGCTTCGCCTTCGCGCCCAGACCCTTCTTGAGCCCGGCCACCATGTCGCGTCCGTAGTCGTCGTCTTGGTAGAGCACGGCGAGCTTCAGCGTCGGGAAGCTCTTGACGACATAGCGGCCGTAGACCGTGCCCTCGAGCACGTAGCTCGGGATGAACCCGATCGTCCAGGGGTACTTCTTGAAGTCTGCTCCCCACGTGTTGGCGCCGCTCGCGACGAAGAGCTGCGGAACGCCCGACTGGTTCAAGAAGTCCCTGACGGCGAGGTTGTTGTTCGTGCCGAGCGTGTTGAAGAGTGCGAAGACGCCGTCCTGCTGGACGAGCTGGCGCACGTCCTGAACCGTTCGCGCAGGGTCGTAGCCGTCGTCCAGATACTTGTATTCGATCTTGCGCTTGTTGACACCACCGGCGTCGTTGATGGACTTGAAGTACGCCTCGGCGCCCCGGGCAACGGCGGCGGCCGACGATGCCTCGCCCGAGATAGGAGCCGTGCCCCCGACGAGGATGGAGTCGCCGGAGACGCCGGGGTCGGCGGTCGAGCCGGCAAGCGCCGTTCCGGCCGCGATGAATGCCGCGGCGAGGAACGCATTGAGACTGAGCCTTCTCTTCATGATGTTGGGCGTCCGCGAGTGTATAGACGGTCCGTAAGTGCCGTTACGCCGCGCCGCAACAGGCCGCCCGCGCCGGTCGGGAGCAGAAGCATCACGCCGATGAGGACCGCACCGAACACGAAGTCGGAGATGCCGAGCGCCTGCGGGTCGATGCTCGTTCGCGCGACGGCGTTGACGATGTCGACGAGGTCGGTTCTCGACACCGTTGCGACCTCGAAGCTCGGCACGGTGAGCCACTCGATCAGGAGTGCCCCGAAGACGATGCCCCAGAGCGAGCCAAGACCTGCCGCCACGGTGCCCACGACGAGGTACACCGACAGGCGCAGCGCGAACGTCTCGGGGCTGACGTAGCTGAGGTTGACGATCGCGAACAGGGCTCCGGCGATACCGGCATAGAACGCAGAGACGCTGAAGGCGAGCATCTTGTACGTGGGCAAATGGACGCCGAACGAGACGGCCGCAACCTCGCTGTCGCGTACCGCGCGAAAGGCCCGGCCCGTGCGGCCGCGGAGCAGGAGCCAAGCCGCGGCCAGCGAGCAGAGCGCGATCGTCCAGGTGAGGTAGTAGAACCAGTCGTTCGTGCTCAGGCCGAGCCAGGAGGGCGCGCTGACGAGATCGAACGACAGGCCGGTGCTCCCTCCGGTCAGATCGGGGTACTTCTTGATCAGCGCGGGTGTCGCGAGCGCGACGCCGAACGTCGCGAGGGCGAGATAGAGGCCGCTGAGGCGGAGCGCGGGGACGGCGAGGAGCAGGCCGGCAACGCCGGCGACGATGCCCGCGAGCGGGATCGTAAGGAGGTACGGGACGCCCGCCTTCGCCGCGAGGATGGCGGTCGTGTAGCCGCCTACGGCCATGAACGCGCCGTGGCCAAGCGAGATCTGGCCCGTGTAGCCCGTGAGGATGTTCAAGCCGCAAATGGCAATGAAGTAGATGGCGACGTACGCGTACTGCGAGGCCTCGAAGTCGTCGAGCACGAGTGGGAGGAGAGCTACGAGCGCGACGAAGAGCGCAGCGGAGATCGCGGAGGCCGCTGCTCGGCCCCGGAGTCCCGGCACGGTCGTCACACCCTCCTCACGGCCGTCTTCCCAAAGAGGCCGGCGGGGCGGAAGTAGAGGACGCCGAGGATGACGACGAGACCACCGACCAGTCGCATCTCGCCGCCGAAGAAGCTCACGTAGGTGCCCAGGAGGTTGAGCGTGACGCCGAGCACGAGACCGCCGACGACTGCCCCGATCGGGCTGTCCAGGCCACCGAGCACAGCGGCGGCGAACGCGTAGAGCAGGACGCCGCGCATCATGTTGGGGTCGAGGAAGATGGTCGGCGCGGCCATCACTCCCGACAGCGCGCCAAGCATCGCGGCCAGCCCCCAGGCGAGTGCGAGCATCCAGCTGACGCGAACCCCGAGCAACCTGCTCGCGTCCCGGCTACCGGCCGCCGCGCGCAGGCCGAGTCCCACCTTCGTGTAGCGAAAGAACAGCCAGAGGCAGAAGACGGCGGCGAAGGTCACGGCGATGAAGCCGACGTCCTGGATGGAGAAGATGACTCCACCCAGATCTACGGTGCGAGTCGAGAACGCGCTCGGGAAGCGCTTCGTGTCGGCCCCCCAGATCCAGGCAGCGAGGCCGAAAAGCGCAATGCCCAGGCCCAGAGTGACCATGACGATGGTCAACACCGGCGCGCCTTCCACCGGACGGATGACGAGACGCTCGAGCGCAACGCCGCCGGCGAACGAGATCGCGAGCGTCAACGCGAAGCCGATCCAAAGGTGCAGCTCGGGCCCGCCGGGGTCGGCGATCAGCCACCAGGCGATGAACGTCGAGAACATCGCCATCTCACCCTGGGCGAAGTTGATGACGCCGGTCGACCGGTAGATGATCACGATCGCCAACGCGAGGCTCGCGTAGATCGAGCCGGTCGCGAGGCCGCTCACGACCTGCTGCGCGAAGTCCGTCCAGGTGAAGGCCAGCATCTCCACTAGTAGCCCAGGTACGCCTTCCGGATCGACTCGTCCGCCCGGAGCTCTTCGCTCGGCCCGCTGAGCACGACCCGGCCGACCTCGAGCACGCACGCGTCGCGACAGGTGCGCAGCGCGATGGCCGCGTCCTGTTCGACGACGAGCACCGTCAGCCCCTCCTCGCGGTTCAGCCGCTCGAGCGTGTCGAAGATCTCGCGCACGACGAGCGGGGCGAGACCGAGCGACGGCTCGTCGAGCATCACGAGGCGCGGGCGCTGGAGGAGCGCCCGGCCGAGCGCGAGCATCTGCTGCTCCCCGCCCGACAGCGTTCCCGCCGCCTGGCCGTAGCGCTCGGCGAGGCGCGGGAACTGCTCGAGAATGCGTGCCGTGTCGGCCTTCACCACGGCCCGGTCGCGGCGCGTGTAGGCGCCCAGGCGGAGGTTGTCCTCCACCGTCAGGTCACCGATGATGCCGCGGCCCTGTGGCACATGTGTGACGCCGAGTCGCGCGATGGCCTCGGTCGACTTGCGGGCGATCGAACGCCCCTCGAACGTGATCTCCCCCGTCTTGCGCACCGTGCTCGAGATGGCGCGCAGCGTCGTCGTCTTGCCGGCGCCGTTCGCGCCGAGCAGGGCGAGCGTCGACCCCTCTTCGATGGAGAACGACACGCCGTGCAGCGCCCGCGTCTCGCCGTAGCGAGCGTGGACGTCGTGAAGCTCGAGCAGAGGCACTAGGTGTCCTCCACCGGCGTCCCCAGGTACGCCTCGATCACGGCCGGGTCGGCCTGCACCTCGGCCGGCGTCCCGCTCGCGATGCGGCGGCCGAAGTCGAGCACGTGAACGCGGTCACAGATGCCCATGACGAAGCGCATGTGATGCTCGACGACGAGCACGGTGAGCGAGAAGTCGTGCTGCATGCCCTTGACGAACTCGCCCAGCGTCGCCACCTCCTCGCGGGCCAGGCCGCCCGCCGGCTCGTCGAGCAGGAGCAGACGGGGATCGGACGTCAGGGCACGAGCTGCCTCGACCCGTTTCTGCGTCCCGTACGGGAGCGAGCCGGCCTCGTGCTCGGCAACGTCCGCGAGTCCCACGTAGTCGAGGAGCGACAGCGCCCGCCGCCGCTCGTCCGGGCCGCCCTTCCGGCGAATATGCGAGCCGACGAGGACGTTCTCGAGCACCGTCATCGTCGGAAAGAGCGCGAGGTTCTGGAACGTCCGCGTGATGCCGCGGACGACGACGCGGTGCGGCGGTGTCTCTAGCAGGCTCTCGCCGTCGAAGATCACGTCTCCGCCGTCGGGCGCATAGAGCCGCGAGACGAGGTTGAAGACCGTCGTCTTGCCAGCGCCGTTCGGGCCGATCAGCCCGACGATCTCCCCTTGCGGCACGTCGAACGAGACGTCGTCGAGCGCGACGATGCCGCCGAAGCGGCGGGTGAGGTTCCGCACCTCGAGCAGGGCCACGGCGCGAGCCTACGACACGGCGTACTATGCCGCGACCCAACCAAGGAGGGAACTCATGGACCACGCAGCGACGATGCGGCGCGCCTACGACCTCATCAACGCCCACGACCTCGACGGGTTCGGCGACCTGCTCAGCGACGACTTCGTGGAGCACGAGTCGCTGGAGGGCATTCCGCCGACCAAGGAGGGCGTGAAGCAGTTCTTCGCGATGAACTTCGCAGCGTTCTCCGACCTACGCCTCGAGGTCGAGGACATCATCGCAAGCGGCGACAAGGCCGTCTGCCGCTTTCGCATGATCGGCACGAACGACGGCGAGCTCATGGGCATGCCCGCGACGGGGAAGACCGTCGACGCGCAGGGGATCGACATCATCCGCTTCAACGAGGACGGAGTTGGCGTCGAGCACTGGGGCGCCTTCGACTCGATGGCGATGATGCAGCAACTCGGCGTCGTGCCGGAGGGCCCTCCCGCCTAGGTCACCGGCGCCTGGCAGGCGAAGCGCTCGCAGACGTAGACAGCGGGATTCCCGTCCACCAGGCCCTTGCCCTGGAGCAGCGGCACGTCATCGGACGGCCCGAAGGCGACGACGGCGTTCGGGTCGTACGGCGCTAGAGCGGCCTTCGCCACTGTGTCCTCCGGCGAGCCGATTACGGCGATCTCTCGCGGAGGCGCGAAGTGGAGGTCGAGCGCGCACAGCGCCCAGCCGAAGGCGGACGGCGCGCGCGGCAAGAGATCGCGCACGAGCCGCAACACGGAAACAGCTCTCCGCTCCAGCTCGTCGTCCCCGTAGATCCGCGCCAGCCGAAGGAGGCAGAAGGCGAGCATCGAGTTGCCGGACGGAGCCGGATTGTCGTCGAGATCCTTCGTGCGCGCCACGAGCGCCTCGCCGTCGGCGGGCGTGAGGAAGAAGCCGCCACGCTCGTCGTCGGCGAAGAGCTCGACGGCAAGCAGTGCCAAACGTCGCGACTCCTCCAGCCACCGCAGCTCCCCGGTGGCGACGTGGAGCTCGTAGAGCCCGTGGGCGACGTTCGCGTAGTCGTCGAGGTAGCCGGTGCCCGTCGCCCGCCCCGCGCGGTAGCTGCGGCGCAGGCGGCCCCCTTCCGAAAGCGGCCCGAGCAGGAACTCGCCGAGCGAGCGAGCCGTGCCTATCCACTCGGGACGCTCTAGGCGACGCCCCGCCTCGGCGAGCGCAGCGAGCGCGACGCCGTTCCACGACGCGATCGCCTTGTCGTCCAGCCCCGGCTGAGCGCGGGCCTGCCGCCGCTCGAGCAAGCGCGCGCGAAGCTCCCGGTCGAGCTCTCCTCGAACGATGAACCGGCCGTGCTCAAAGGGCTCGAGAAGCTCCGCCGGCACACCGTCGTCCGGCGCCCACGTGAACGTGAGCCCCTCCACGCCGTCCGTGTCCGCGTCCTGCGAGGAGGCGAACGCACCCTCGGGCAGCAGCAGGTCGCGGAGCATGTACTCCACCGTCTCCTCCGCCACCTCGCGGTAGCGCTCTCGCCCTGTCACGAGCCACCCGTGGAGATACGCCGGAACGAGCAGTGCGTTGTCGTAGAGCATCTTCTCGAAGTGCGGGACAAGCCAGCGCTCGTCGACCGAGTAGCGGTGGAAGCCGCCCCCGACGAGGTCGTACATGCCTCCGGCGGCCATTCCATCCAGTGTCCGCTCGGCCATGTCCAGCTCCCCGCGACGCAGCAGCAGCTCGAGCACGGAGTGCGGCGGGAACTTCGGCGCGCGTCCAAAGCCGCCCCACGTGGGGTCAAACGAGGCCCGCAGGCCACGCACCGCCTCGCCGAGCAGCGACTCTGTCAGCGGCTCGCTGGACGGCACACGCCGGCCGGCTCGGTCGATCGCCTCGACGAGCTCCGACGCCGAGCGGGCAACGTCGGAACGCCGGTCGCGGTAGGAGCTCGCGACCAAGTCGAGCACCTGCCGGAAGCTCGGGAGGCCGTGGCGCGGCTCGGGCGGGAAGTAGGTGCCGCCGTAGAACGGCTCGCCCTCGGGAGTGAGGAACACCGTGAGCGGCCAGCCGCCATGGCCGGTCAGCGTCACCACCGCGTCCATGTACACCGCGTCGAGGTCGGGGCGCTCCTCCCGGTCGACCTTGACGTTGACGAAGTGCTCGTTCTGGAGCCGAGCAGTCTCAGCGTCCTCGAACGACTCGTGCCCCATGACGTGGCACCAGTGGCAGGCTGCGTAGCCGATCGAGAGGAGAATCGGCCGGTCCTCCGAGCGCGCCCGCCCGAGTGCCTCCTCTCCCCACGGGTACCAGTCGACGGGATTGTCAGCGTGCTGGAGGAGGTAGGGGCTCGTCTCGCCGCCGAGGCGGTTCACTCGGGCACCTTCCCTCGGCGCATGAGCCAGCGCACGAGCTCGACGCCTCCAGCGACGGCGAAGGCCAGGCTGAGAGCGACGATCAGCCCCTTCCACGGCGCGTCTTCGAAGCGCTTGCCGCCGATGTAGCCGAGCAGTGCGGCGTACGAGGCCCAGACGGTGACCGCGACCGCATCAAAGGTCGCGAACCGCTTCCAGGGCATCTTCAGGCCTCCGGCAGAGAGCGTCACCGCCGTCCTGCCCCCGGGGATGAAGCGGGCAACGACGATGATCTCGCCGCCGCGTTCCTGGAGCTGGCGATCGGCCCAACCGAGGCGCCTTTTCGCCTTGTCGGACGAGAAGAAGCGCCGCTTGATCGGGTCGCCGAAATGGCGGCCGATGAGGTAGGCCGTGTTGTCGCCGAGGAACGCCCCGGCGGCGGCGAACACGATCACGAGCGGCAGGCTCATGTCGCCCGACGACGAGAGCACGCCGGCGGTGATGACGATCGTCTCGCTCGGGACGATGGGGATGATCGCGTCGAGATAGGAGACCGCGAACACGAGTGGGTACGACCACCACGCGCCCGAGACGAGATCCACCAGCCGGTTGAACACGATTGCGAAAGACTACGTCGCTCTGGTGGACTTCCTACCTCTGACAGGCGTGCGCGTGATCGACGTGACAACGTCGCTCGCCGGGCCCTATTGCACAGAGGTGCTGGCCGCGCTCGGCGCCGACGTGATCAAGATCGAGCCTCCGGCGGCCGGAGACGAAGCGCGTTCGTGGGGACCGCCGTTCTGGCACGGCGAGAGCACGATGTTTCTCTCCATGAATGCAGGCAAACGCTCCGTGGCGCTCGACCTGCGGAAGGGGATCGACGTCCTGCTACGGCTCGCCGACGGCGCAGACGTCTTCATCCAGAGCCTGCGGCCGGGCGCCGCCGCGTCGCGGGGCTTCGGGTCAGAGACTCTCCGCGAGCGCAACCCGCGACTCGTCTACGCAACGATCGGGGCCTTCGGAGCGAAGGGGCCGTGGCGTGAAAAGCCTGGCTACGACCCGCTCGCGCAGGCAGCAGGCGGCATCCTCAGCCTCACGGGCGAGGAGGGCGGCCCCGGCGTTCGCGTCGGCGTCTCGATGGTCGACCAGGGTACGGGGATCTGGGCGGCGCTCGGCATCGTGGCGGCACTACACGAGCGGGAGCGCACGGGTGAGGGACGGGCGATTGATGTGTCCCTCTACGAGACGACCCTGGCGTTGCTCTCGTACCAGATCACTGGCTACCTCGCGAGCGGCGACGTTCCGGGCCGGCACGGCACGGCATTCGCGTCGATCGCGCCGTACCGCGTCTACGAGACTGCGGACGGCGAGGTGATGATCGCCGCCGGCAACGACAAGCTCTTCGCCGCCCTTGCGGAGGCGCTCGGCATCCCCGAGGTCGTCGATGACCCGCGCTTCACCACGAACCCGGAGCGAGTCGCGCACCGCGGAGAGCTGGACGAGATCATCGCCGGTGCGGTCGCCGGACGGAAGACCGCCGAGCTCCTCGATCGCCTCGAGGACGCAGGCGTTCCCGCCACACCTGTCCAGGACGTCGCGCAGGTGGCGGCGCACCCGCAGACCGAGGCTCTCGGCATGCTCCAGGCGCTCCCACATCCTCGCGTCCCCGAACTCCGCACCGTGGCGATTCCGATGTCGATCGACGGCGAGCGTCTCGCTCACCGCACTCACCCGCCGGAACTGGGCGCCGACACGGCGGCGGTGCTCGCCGAGGCCGGGTACTCGGAGGAGGAGATCGCCGAGCTGGCGGAGCGGGGAGTGATTAGGCTCT
>Ga0315273_10009652_pt1 | contig 12256 bp, 10 predicted proteins | sample YL17G02_0_MG_FD_205753 | JGI IMG/M metagenome (GOLD analysis project Ga0315273, IMG submission 205753) | Sediment microbial communities from Yellowstone Lake, YNP, Wyoming, USA - YL17G02_0 | ecosystem: Environmental > Aquatic > Freshwater > Lake > Sediment | place: USA: Wyoming | collected... | reverse complement strand
AGGCTTTTCGGATCAGATCGAGGGACGCCTTTTTTTCACCGAGAGGGAGTTCAAGGTCCCCCATATCGTGGATCGAAAAACGGGTGAGGTCCTTGTTGAAATAGGGGCTATAGGTTTCAATTCCCCATGAAGCCCTCCGTATGGCTGAAGGCCCGAAACGGGCTCCTGGGCGAAAGGAAGCCGAACCATCGTAGGGGCAACCAAGAATGACTGCATTTGCTTCCTTCAAAGAAGCCTTGGCAGAAATGAAGGTCTGTTCGATGAAGGGGAGATTCATTCAAACTATTCCTTTTCCTCCCTCTCCCACAGGACGACAGCCGCCAGGGTGGCGCCGACCTTCTTAACCCTGTGCTCTACAGCTATGGAACTAAGATCTTTAATCACCCGCCCCCGTACCTTCATTCCCTCAATCGCCATCTGCCGGACCGTTTCCTCAATCTCTGCCTTTGGCCCACGGGCAGAGTATTCCATGATCAATCCCGGATAATCCGGTTTTTCTGGAAGGGCAACCGCCACAGCAGAAGCGATGATTTCGCCGGGGACATCGCTGGTGATGGATGCATAGGCCGTCGGGACCAGGGCGCCTGCAGGAAGGGGAACGGGAGAAATGAGCTGGCAACGAGGCGGCACAATGCTGCTCATCTTCACCAGGTTGGTGTCTCCGATCCCGGCGCAGAGGAGGGCTCCGTCAAAAGCATTCAGAAGCGTGAAGCCTTCTGAATCTCCAGAAACCAGAAAATAATGGGTTGGGGTTTTAATGATCACCGATCTCCTCCTTTATCTCTTTTCTGGTTAAAGACCTATAAGGTTTGTGTCCATCCTTCCCTAAAATATGAATCTCCATAAATTGGCAGCCTATTAAAAAGAAGGGGGTGAGCTGATCCATAAGATCACCGCCTCTTTCGAGCCGCTGTTATGGAGCCAATGCTCCTTCTCTGCTGAAAGATAAAAACATTCCCCTCTTTTCAACTTCAGAATCTCCCTCCCAAAACGAAGGTTGATTCTCCCCCGGAGAACCAAACCGAACTCCTCCCCTTCATGCGGTTTCTCTTTCGGGGTCGACTCCCCTTTCCGGAGGGTCAGGAGGATGGGTTCCAAACGCCGATTCGTCGAACCCGGAACCAGAAGCTCAAACTTCTGAATCTTCTCTTTCTCAATCGCCACCCGGTCTTTAATGTGATAAATGATCTTCTCCTGCGATGCTTCCTTGAAAAAATCGGAGATGTTCTCATCCAGGGCATCCAGTATTGGGACCAGGCTGTCAAGGGAGATGGACGTCAGATCCCGTTCGATCTGGGAGATAAATCCCTTGGTCAGATTGGCCCGCTCCGCCAGTTCTTCCTGGGTCAGGTTGCTCAACTGCCTTAAATTCTTAATCCGTTCCCCAATCTTCATAAAGCCCGGAGCACAGTATACAAAGAAATTAGTTTAGTAAGGTGTAAGACAGTATAGAAAGAAATTAGTTTAATAAACTAAACTGATGAGAATTATAACGTCTTTTTTTGATTTGTCAAGTATTTTTTTGGAAAAAACATTTGACAAGGTAGCTACTTCAGATTAGAATGTAGCTATGAAGACAGCGGGCATTAAAGATTTAAAAAACAGATTGAGTTATTACCTTCGTGAGGTAAAAAAAGGTGAAAAGATCCTCATTACTGACAGGGATCAAGTCATCGCCACCATTTTCCCAGTAGAAAGGGGAGAAGAAGATTCAAAGCTTCTTTCTCTTGTGAAAGAAGGGTTTGCATCATGGAGAGGGGGGAAACCGACCGGAAGCCACCGCCCTGTTAAGATAGAGGGGAAAACTGTGTCCGAGATTGTTCTGGAAGACAGAAGATGATCGTTTACCTCGATACAAGTTCTCTGGTTAAATTGTACGTTGAGGAAATCGATTCTGAGAAAATAAGGAACTTTGTTCACAATGCGGCGGCCGTTTCTACTTCAAAAATAGCCTATGCGGAGGCGCGGGCAGCCTTTGCAAGGAAACAAAAAGAAGAAGAGCTCTCCCAAAAGGTTCTGCGAAAAATCGTGGAGGATCTTAACAAAGACTGGGAAAGCTATTTCGTGATAGAGATTACGGATGGGTTAATCAGGTTTGCCGGCGATATTGCTGAAAAATACCTACTTAGAGGTTTTGACTCCATTCATCTCGCCTCAGCCATCCATCTGAAAAATAAAATCAGCTCAAATATCCATTTTTCAAGCTATGACACCAGACTGAATCAGTCCGCCGAAAAAGAAGGAATCATCATCCTATCTTGATACGTTCGACGGCGCCAAACCCCTATTTTTAAATCGGGGTAAAAAGCGCCGCTCAGTATCAACCCTGAGCATACCCCGGGCGCCTGTCCTGAGTGAAGTCGAAGGGTCAGACCAGGGAGTCGAATGGGTTGATTAAATGATTGACCCGAAGAATTTTGGGAGAATCGTTGCCAGACATCGATAATACGGTAATTTTGTTTAAGACCTGCTCAGTGTCCAACGAGCGCGATTTTCTTTGATGGGGCGATGCCTACTTCTCATTACATTCGATGGTTCTTTAAAATACACAAACGATGTTAAGTTGTTTTAGAACCTACGTCCCGTCCTTCTCTGCCTTTAATGAATCATTCACCGCCGAAATGAGTAAGACTTAGAAACAGACTTGATCCCTTTCTTCAGCAGTCGGCACTTACTTATTTATTTAAATGGGTGACCCCAACGCCGCTTGCCTTAATCTTTATCAAGTTGCATTTTCCCCTACGTCCCCCATTTGGCTTTTGGAAGAAAATCCAGCAGGCCTGGGAGAACGGAGACAAACAGATAGCAGTGAGATTGCTCGAGTCCATGATTTACGAAATGAGACTCAGGCAGTGCTCCCTTTTGGATTTCCAGGGGGAGACAATCTTAAAGGAAGAGGAGGTGAAAAAATGTCAAGATGGTGCATGAGTTGTAATGGAGAGGCTGACAGCCTGACCAATGACATCTGGCCGAATACGGCAAAAAACGTGCGGAAATTAAGAAGGATAAGAATCGTTGTTTGCGGTCGGTGTTGGAGAAGCAGAACCTGGGAGTATTAGGGGCAAGATAGCCCCCTCCTTGTATCGAGTGCATGGTTAGAACGGGGAACACAGCGTGAGGAAGTACAAGCAGACGATGAGTTTCAGGATGGACCCGGAACTTTGACTTTTTGGGCGATAAATGATATTAAGCTTTCTGTTATTGACCAACGCTAAATCAGGTACGCGATTTATGGACTTCACAGTAACCCTTGCCGCGGTTGGAATCTTAATAACTCTCATTCTGGGAATTTTGAGTATTTGGCTCACGGTCAAACGGAAATATCTGGGAAGAATAACCTTTGTTTGCGAAGACGTCATGGGGTTATATGACGATATTATGAGATACATTCCAGAACTTTCGATATCATATAACAATGTCCCAGTAACTGAGAATTCGGTTGTCTTAAAAGGATTCTTCGTTAATACCGGTGCAAAAGACATCAGCCCTGATATGGTGGAAGAAAGACTAACAATACGGCTTTCCGAGGGGAATAAATGGGTTTTGGGCAGGGTTGTTTCTTGTTCTCCCAGTGTTCGAGCTAGTGTTGCGGTCTTGGATAATCGCAATTTGGTTTTTGATATGGGTTTGTTCAGACGCGACGAATACATAAGATTTGAAGCACTTGCAGAAATGTCTACGCAGTCTCCAGTGAGCCCAGTTAATGGTGGAAAAATCACATCTGGTGAACGGTTGGTAAATACTTTTGAATTCCATCACCGCATATCAGACACCGATAAAATCAGACAAGTGCACTTACCATCCATTGAAGAAGGTCCTTCGCCAATTTCGGAAGTTTTTTCAGGTCATATGTTTATACCTGTATTTTTGACATTTTTAATACTGGTGATGGTAGCTAACCTTGGAGCTATAGTATTTCGGCAATGGACAACACTTGGATTGAGATACATTATTCAGACAGATTCGGGCAAGAGAATCGAAGCTGATATGTACCCTCGATCTAAAGATAAAATTGCAATTGAAGGAACTAAAGAAGATTATTATAAAGAACTCACTCCCGACCAATTTACGGCAATGTGGAAAGGACAAATCGCCATCGTCAGGCCCCGTGTTGTGTTGAAGCAGATTATGCTTCCTCTTGTAGCCACTTCGTTACCTGCTCTACTTTTTGCAATTATTCTTTACATTCAAAGAAGACGGACGAAGAAAATTAGAGAGCTTCTGTTGAGCAGTCGTTTCGATGCGCGGGGATTGCTTCTTCGCAGCGTCTAATTCGTGATTTCAGGGAAGTTCCCCTTCCACACCGCGAGCACTCCCAATCCTCTAAGAACAGAAAAACCAAGTTCACTTGCGGCTGGGTTCACCTTTCCTTTTTCTCTTCAAATCCTCGAAAACCCTTTCAAAAGTATCCATAATGTCCTTGGCTTCCTCTCTTGCGATGTCCATTGTATCCCCCAAATCTTCGCGCATAGCAATTACCTTTGGGTTTATGAAGTCAAAGATGGGCCTGATGGGAGGCTCTTTCGACCCAGTCATTATTATTTCGGATTGTATCCCTTTTTCTTGCCTCCCCGGAAAGGTGGTTACTATGTTTTTATCGCTTGCCCTGAATTCATCGGTTCTTTCTTTATATCCGGTGAAGTCGATTCTCTTACCCATATCGCAAAAATAAACACAGTTGGTAGTATAGCAGAACTGGAGCATATTAATTTTATCAACGTCACTCTTGCTCAGGGCTTCGGTTCTGCCATAACGTCTCCTATCGTACAGAGCTATCACATGTTTTGGAGAAATCGGCAGGAGGACGAGTGCTCCCTTTGCTCCCATACCTTGAATCGATCCGGGCCATTTCCTTAAGTATAAAAGAGGGTTCGTTACGACTGCTGGATGCTGACCAATCAAAATGTCCTCTTCAGAACCGTTCTTCAATAAGCTTACTTTCAAATCGAAGAGCGCCGGAGCTACCTCCAAAGCGATGACAAGCATAAAATGGTACGGTGAGGTAATTTTAATAACAAAATCCTTTAAGCGATGCTTGAATCTTGGGTCATCGCGGAAAACGATTTTTATCACTTTATCAAATTGGCTCTGCATTGTTTCAATTTTTTCTGGTGTTCTATTCATTTGTAAACTCATGAAGTACTTCAAAATCATGTCGTCTTCTAGTGATATTGAAACTCTTTCAGTCATGATTATTTTTTGAATGATGGCGCTAGCCGCTGTTTCAACTGTATTCAGAAACTTCTCAAGATTCTGATCAGAGCCGTAGAAATTTTTTTTGTATGCTTGGTCTCTTAGAGACACCCCTCTTATCACTTTTGACTCAGGTAAATAGAATAGGGAAATAAGCCTTTGGCTGGTATCGAATGAGAAATGCCTCAGCAAGAACTGCGGTACGAAATGTTGCTTTCTGCCCATGCGTTTCTTCTCTTCGCCGGAATGCTAAGTAATATTTAGCCCAAAAAAATACTCCTCCTCGCCATATATGTCAAGATTCCCTCACACCTCGATATTCCAATATTATAGGGAACCTCTAATAATTCCCATTTTGTTACTCCCGCCCTGTATCAAGTACGGGGTAAACTCCGGCGGGAGTCCAGTAATATCTAAAACTTATGAATTCCTGCTTTCGAAGGAATGACATTTTTAGAGGTAGCCTATAATCTTGCAGGTTTTATCGTGGGGTGAATTTCTTGTAGGGTCAAGACAATCTATTTTTATAATCCTGGTAATTAAATTCTCTGATTAATCTGAACCCTGACTTTTCATTCCATATCCCAATGGAAGGATGATGGACGCCATTGAACATGGTTGTTTTTACGGTCGTGTAATGGATCATATCATCAAAGATGATCTTATCGCCGGGTTTTAATTCTTTATCAAAGGACCAATTCCCCATGTAATCGCCTGCCAAACAACTGACCCCTCCCATTCGGTAGGTTGGTTTTCCTGCCATTTCATCGGTCCCGTTCAAAATAACAGGTTTATAAGGCATTTCTAAACAGTCGGGCATATGGCAGGTGAAGGAAACATCGAGAACCGCCGTTTTTATCCCGTTATTTTCAACGATATCCAATATCGTCGATACCAGGTAACCCGTTTGATAGGTGAAAGCGCTCCCAGGCTCTAAAATAATTTCAACATCGTAACGGTTCTTAAAATCGGTGAGGGTTCGGATTAAATGTTCTGCATCATAACCCTTTTGGGTGATCAGATGGCCACCGCCCATGTTCACCCATTTCAACTTGGGTAAAAACTTGCCGAATTTGCTTAAAAAGACGGCCAACAGTCTTTCTAACGCAAAGGAATCCGCCTCGAATAATGCGTGGAAATGAAAACCTTCAACTCCCGGTGGGATCTGATCGCCAAGTTGTTCGGCAGTCACTCCAAATCGAGAGCCGGGTTTACAAGGATTATAAATGTCATATGCAGAAGCTGAAAACTCAGGATTAATGCGCAAGCCAATCGAGACACCATGATCATGGGCCATCTTGGAATACTTTCGCCATTGGTTGATGGAATTGAAGGAAATATGGCTGCTGTATTTTAAAATGTCTGCGATCGTTCTCTCTTCATAAGCAGGCGAATACGTGTGCGGTTTTACTCCGAGTTCCTCAAAGGCTAATCGCGCTTCATTCATTGAACTTGCTGAAGCGCCAAAACCGTATTCTTTAAAGATCGGAAATACTCCCCAATTTGAGAAAGCTTTAAATGAAATGAGTATGTCAGAGCCGGAAGCCTCTTCGACGTGTTTTATCAATGCGAGGTTATTTCGCAATAAAACCTCATCAATCACATAGCAGGGTGTTGGGATTTTGCTGAAGTCAATGGACATAGATGTTTATCGCATCAAATCCGAAATCTGAATTTCGAAATTCGAAACAAATTCAAAAGTTCCAATTTTCCAAATTCTAAACTCCTGTTTAGGTCATTCGGATTTTGAAATTTGTGCTTGTTTCGGATTTCGGGCTTCGAATTTCGGATTTCCATGGTGCTCATTTTCTACAGCACAAGTGGCAGAAGAAAATTCACAGGGTTAATCATGTTAGAATGTTGCCTATAATTCTAAATCCACATCATGTAATTCGTGCCAGGGTAGGCCATGGATATTCAATTGTTCCATGAACGGATCCGGATCAAATTCTTCAGTATTGAACACGCCCGCCTTTTTCCATTTGCCGGTAATAAACATCACAGCGCCGATCATTGCCGGCACCCCGGTGGTATAACTCACACCCTGCGCCCCTGTTTCCTTATAGGCGTCCTGGTGTTTACAATTATTATAGATATAATAGGTTTTCTCCTTGCCGTTCTTAACCCCTTTAATCCGGCAACCAATAGAGGTCTCCCCTGTATAATGTTCACCGAGTTCGCCCGGGTTGGGCAATACTGCCTTGAGGAATTGAAGGGGCACGATCTCCTTGCCTTCATACAGAACAGGTTTAATACCGGCCATTCCGATATTTTGAATCACGCGTAAATGGGTTAAATACTCCTGCCCAAACGTCATCCAAAATCGAGCCCTTTTCAGAGCGGGAAAGTTTTTAACCAGGGATTCTAATTCCTCATGGTAAATAAGATAAGATTCGCGGGGTCCGATATTCGGATAATTTAACGGTTTGTGAATTTCATGAGGTTCTGTTTCAATCCATTTTCCATCTTCCCAGTATTTACCTCTTTGAGTCACTTCACGAATATTGATTTCCGGATTAAAATTGGTTGCAAATGGTTTTCCATGGTCGCCTGCATTACAGTCAACAATGTCGAGAGAATGAATTTCGTCAAAATGATGTTTCAAAGCATAGGCGGTGAAAACTCCTGTAACTCCTGGATCAAAACCACAACCCAAGGTGGCTGTTAACCCTGCCTTTTTAAACCTGTCATGGTATGCCCATTGCCATTTATATTCGAACTTGGCGACATCGGGTGGTTCATAACTTGCCGTATCCAAATAATTCACACCCGTTTGAAGACAGGCGTCCATGATCGTTAAATCTTGATAAGGCAGCGCCACATTGATGACGATATCTGGGTTAAAACTTTTAAATAATGCAACTAATTGACCAACATCATCAGCATCCACCTGAGCCGTCTTGGTTTTATTCGGGCCGACTGCTTTTGCAATGATATCGCACTTTGATTTTGTGCGGCTGGCCAGCATGATCTCCGTAAAGACCTGTGGGACGCTGGCAACCTTGTGAGCCACTACGGTTCCTACTCCCCCTGCCCCTATGATCAATACCTTAGCCATGATTACTTTAGAAAGAAAATTGTTTAGTAATATGTAGACCAGTTTAAGAAGAATAAAGTTTAATAAACTAAACTAACAAAAATTATAACTTCGTTTTTTGATTTGTCAAGAAAATATTTTAAGAGATTTCCGGAAAAACCTGGAAATCTCTGATTACAAAGATTAGAAGCCGATTACGCTGATTAGAAATGCATTCTCCCCACCCCCATTCCTTCCCTGTCTTTACACCTCGCTGCTTTTAAGTTACGTTTTTGGAAGAGGGGAAGATGGAAAAGATTGTCATCCGTGGGGCCAAGGTTCATAATTTAAAGAATATTGATGTGGAGATTCCCCGAAATTGCCTGGTGGTGATTACCGGACTGAGCGGTTCGGGTAAATCGACCCTCGCTTTCGATACCCTCTATGCCGAGGGCCAGCGCCGATATGTTGAATCGCTTTCCGCCTATGCCAGACAGTTTCTGGAGCAAATCGAAAGGGCGGATGTCGAATCGATAGACGGTCTCTCTCCGGCAATTGCCATCGATCAGAGGAGTATGTCACGGACCCCTCGCTCAACCGTGGGAACCGTGACAGAGATTTATGATTACCTGAGGCTCCTCTTTGCTCGAGTGGGGGAGCCCTTCTGCCCTCAGTGCGGCATTCCTATTGCTTCACAGTCCGTCCAGCAGATGACCGAGACGCTCCTTCGACTCCCAAAAGGGACGCCCCTCACCCTCTTTTCCCCAATAGTGAGGGGAAAGAAGGGTGAGTACAAGAAGGAGATGGATGATCTCCGGAGAAACGGGTTTGTAAGGGTGAGGATCGATGGGGAGATCCGCGATCTGAGCGAGGAGATTCATCTGGACAAGAACAAACGCCACGAGATCGAAGTGATGGTGGACCGTCTGGTGGTGAAAGAGAATGCAGAAAAGAGGATCAACGATTCGTTGGAGATTGCTTCCCACCTTTCCGAAGGGATTGTGAAGGTCGAGAGGGCAGGGGCTCCTCCTCTGGTCTTCAGCGAGAAATTCTCCTGCCCTGATTGTGGATTCAGCTTCTCTGAGATGACACCGAGGATGTTCTCTTTCAACAGTCCCCAGGGCGCTTGCCGGGCCTGCAATGGGTTAGGAACAAAACAATACTTTGATCCTCACCTCGTTGTCCCTGACTCGTCGCTCTCCATCAATGAGGGAGCCATTCTTCCATGGAAGGAGAGAGGACAGGCTTTTTTAAGGCCTGTTCTGGAAGGTCTGGCAAAACACTACCATTTCAGTCTTGACACTCCCTTCAGCCGGCTAACAAAATCGGTTCAAGACATCCTTCTCCACGGTTCAGAAGGAGAAAAGATCTCCTTCAAAGTCAAAGGAAAGGGGGGGCCCCACCTCTTCCGGCAGGAATTTGAAGGGGTGATTCGAGAATTGGAGAAGAGAAGGGAGGATGACAGGGAAGGAGCAAAGGAATTAGAGGAATTTATGAGCATGATATCCTGCCCGGAATGCGAAGGCGCCCGGCTGAAACGGGAGGTCTTATCGGTTAAGGTGGGAGGGAAGTCCATCGCCGAGGTGACCCGTCTCTATGTCAAAGAAGCGTTGGAATTTTTTAGAAATTTGGAGTTGACTCCTCGATCTCAAAAGATTGCCCAAGGTGTTTTGAGAGAGATTGAAGAACGGCTCAAGTTTATGATCGAGGTTGGTCTGGATTACCTCACCCTTGACCGGAATGCGGCCACCTTATCAGGAGGAGAGTCTCAGCGCATCCGTCTCGCCACTCAGATCGGTTCCAGCCTGGTGGGTGTGCTCTATATTTTGGATGAACCCAGCATCGGCCTCCACCAGAGGGACCATTTGCGACTCCTGAGAACGTTAAAAAGGTTGAGGGATTTGGGGAATACCGTCGTCGTCGTGGAACATGATGAGGAGACGATCCGTTCTGCCGATTATATTATCGATATGGGCCCCGGGCCCGGGGAAAAGGGAGGAGAGATAGTCTTCGCCGGACCGCCGGAAGCACTGATGAAGGATGGAGATTCATTGACCGGGCAGTATCTCTCCGGGAAGAGGTCCATTCCTCTTCCTAAAAAAAGGCGGCCCATTAGAGATAAATATCTTTTGGTCCGGGGTGCCACGGCCAACAATCTAAAGAACATCGATGTGAAGATTCCCCTGGGTGTTTTTTGCTGTATTACGGGTGTTTCAGGTTCAGGGAAATCGACACTGGTGATTGATACCCTTTATTGCCTGTTGGCCCAACAACTTTATCATAACCGTGAGCGTTGTGCCTTAGTTCAAAAGATTGAAGGCGTGGAACATATCGACAAGGTCGTCCATGTGGATCAGATGCCCATCGGAAAGACACCCCGTTCCAATCCGGCCACCTATACGGGCCTTTTTCAACCTATCCGGGAACTCTTCGCCCAACTTCCGGAATCAAGGGCGAGGGGATTTAAACCCGGCCGGTTCAGTTTTAATGTGTCAGGAGGACGATGCGAGTCATGCCGTGGCGATGGGACCCTTCGCATAGAGATGAACTTTCTTCCCGATGTCTATGTCACCTGCGAGGAATGCCATGGTAAGAGATATAACCGAGAAACTCTAAATATCCGGTATAAAGGGAAGACCATTTCTGAGGTATTAGAGATGACAGCAGAGGAAGCTTATGATTTCTTTAAAGCCATTCCCGTGATTTATCAAAAACTTCAGACCCTTTGTGATGTAGGGCTGGGTTACATCAAATTAGGCCAGCCTGCAACAACCCTTTCAGGAGGAGAGGCTCAGCGGATTAAACTGGGGAGAGAGTTGAGTAAAAGAGATACGGGAAGGACGGTTTATATCCTGGATGAACCCACCACCGGCCTACATTTTGCCGATATTCAAAAATTGCTCGATGTTCTAAATAGGCTGACCGATAGGGGAAACACAGTCATTGTGATCGAACACAATATGGAAGTGATTAAGTCCGCCGATTATATCATTGATTTAGGTCCGGAAGGAGGAGAAGAGGGAGGCTGGGTGGTTGCAGTTGGGACACCCGAAGAGATCATTAACAACCCCCAATCCTACACCGGTCAATATCTGAAAAAGAAACTTAACCATTTTGCTCGTTGACTTTTAGTTCCCCTATTGGTAAAAAAGCAAACGATAAGAAAACTTACCACTTAGGAGGCTTTTATGGAAGAGAGGATAAGATCGAGTACAGGCTTAGAGGAAAATGTGGCGGGGTTTCTTTGCTACCTCTTTGGATTCATCACAGGGATTGTCTTTTTAGTGGTGGAAAAGAGGAGCAGTTTTGTGAGGTTTCATGCCATGCAGTCTACGATTACATTTCTTGGCCTCTTCGTCATTTCGATCGTCATTGGTTTCATACCCATCATCGGCCTTTTAGTCTATCCGATCTGGATTTTAAGTCTCATCGTGTGGCTGATCCTCATGGTCAAAGCCCTTCAGGGAGAACGGTATTCTCTTCCCATTGTCGGAAAGATGGCAGAAGAAAAAGCGAGCCAATCATCATAGGTTTTGGGTGAAAAGTTTTTTAGGACGGGTGGGTAGATAGGTCATCCATGGTAAAGAAACGCAAGAAAAAAGGGTGGGTAGGGAGATTCGTTATCATCCTGTTTCTTATCGGAATCATCGTATCCCTATCTCTTCTTTTTAGAAAGGAGATCGTCAACACATTTGGCCCATTGTTTGAAAAATTAAGTTTAATAGAGGAGAGGAAAGAGGTTGTCCTTTACTTCTCGGATCAGGATGGAGAGTATTTAATCGGAGAGAAAAGGAAGATCATAAAGAAAGCGGACTTCAAAGAGGAAGGAAAAGAAGTTATTGATGAACTGATCAAAGGGCCGAGGGGAAAGCTGATCCCCACCCTTCCTTCCCGAACAAAATGTTTAAGCCTTAAACTCAATGAAAAAGGAGTGGCGACGGTCAATTTTAACAAGGGCCTCTCAAAGGACCATCCTGGAGGAAGTTCTGCTGAAATTCTGACAGCTTATTCTATTGTTAATTCCCTCACCCAAAACTTTCCCCAGAT
>Ga0315273_10009651_pt1 | contig 12256 bp, 13 predicted proteins | sample YL17G02_0_MG_FD_205753 | JGI IMG/M metagenome (GOLD analysis project Ga0315273, IMG submission 205753) | Sediment microbial communities from Yellowstone Lake, YNP, Wyoming, USA - YL17G02_0 | ecosystem: Environmental > Aquatic > Freshwater > Lake > Sediment | place: USA: Wyoming | collected... | reverse complement strand
TTCACCTCTTTCCCCCGGACCTGGCCCTGCAGTTAGCCGGAGAAGACGTCGAGCGGGAGCAGCGCCGAGACAAGCGGATAGGGGACGTCCACGACTTCGGAGACGTGGAGGTCGACGACGGCGCTGCAGAGCGCGTAGGCCGCCGGTCGCGTCAGGCCGTGGCTCGACTCGAGATACCCGATCATCTCGAGCAGTGCCTCGCGCGCAGCGACGTTCAGGTCCATCGGATCCCGTACGGGAATGCCGGTCGTGGCGAACGAGCGCGCCACTGTCCGGCCCGGCGTCTCGTAGGCGGGGTAGCGCGGTCGCCAGATCGGATCCCTGCGCACCTCGAAGTGGACGGTCGCCGCGCCGGCGACCTCGATCCCCGTCCCGCACACCTCGCCGTCGCCCTGGGCGAAGTGGAGGTCTCCGATCGAGAAGAGGGCGCCCTGGACGTGCACGGGCAAATACAGGCGACTGCCGGCTACGAGGCCCCGGACGTCCATGTTGCCGCCCGTCTCGCGCGGCGGGATCGTCCGGAGCCCTGCCGCCGCTACGGCTGGAAACGCCCGCTCGGGCACCGACTCGGCGACGGGCCCGCCACGGTCGGCGATCTCCTGCTCGCGCCGGCGGAACACCTCCATCAATGCGTGAGAAGGGGCGACGCCGACGACGCCTGCGAACGCGGCCTCGGGTACGGCCACGCCCGGCAACTCCTCCGAGCGTGCTACCGCGCCGCCGATCTCCCACTTGACGAGGTAGGGCTCGGGGAAGACGTCCGAGAGGAAGCCGAAGCCGGGGATCACGGCGGTCACCCCGAAGTCGGCGGTCTCGTACGAGACCAGCTCGACGACGAGGATGTCGCCCGGCTCGGCGCCCTCGACGAGAACGGGCCCGGTCAGCGGATGGCCCAGACCGAGGTCGAGATCGAGGATGTCCGCGTGTGTGCTGTTCCGCGTCAGTTGACCGTCGATGCCGTCGCGGGTGACGAGCGTCAGCTCCTCGCCAGGCGCGATCGTCGCGACCGGCGGCACGTCCGGGTGCCAGCGGTTGTGCGCCGCGGAGGCCGGGATTCTCACCGCAGCTCCGCGACGCGTTCGGCGGTTTGCGCGGCAGCGGCCACCTCTTCGTCGCCCCACTTCCGCGGCGCCCCGAGCTGATGGAGCGAGACGATCGCAACGAGCTCCCCCGCCTCGAAGATCGGCGTCACGATCTGCGCAGCAAGGCCGCCGTACGCTTCGAGCATGCCGTGGAAGGCGGGGTCGTCGAAGGCAGCGCGACAGTCGTCCTGGACGATCTGGTGTCCCTTCCCGAGCTCGAGCACGACAGGCTGCATCTTCAGGTCGACGGTGCGCTCCTCTTTCAGTGACGGTACCCCCGGCAGGCGAGCCTCGTTCGTGACCGGGAAGGCGTAGTCGCCGGGGATGTCCCGTCGCAGCGTCACGCGGCTCGCGCCGGTGATTTCGAGCAGTTCCTGGAGCATGAGATCGATGTGCGTGGTCCTCATTCGGTGATTATCGATCTTCGGCGCCTGGAGCATGTGGTTGACGGCACCTCGATGAGGGTGGAGAGGTGCGTGCGATCGCCCCGCCCCGCTGCTAGCTTGCGGTTCTGGAGGCCCACCACTGAGAATCGCGATCGTCGGCGTAGGCGCGATGGGCTCCGTCTACGCGGGCCTGCTCGGTGCGGCCGGCAACGAGGTCTGGGCCGTCGACACCTGGGAGCCGCACGTTGAGGCGATCCGCGCGCACGGGCTGCGCGTCGAGGGAGCCTCCGGCGATCGAACAGTGCGCATCCACGCGACGACGCGGGCGGCAGATGTCGGCGAGGTCGACCTGATTGTCGTCTCGACGAAGGCCACGGACGTGCACGCCGCCTCCATCGCCGCCACCGCTCTCGCCGGCCCCGAGACCGTCGTGCTTCCGATCCAGAACGGGCTCGGCAGCGCCGATACGGTTGCCGAGATCTTCGGGTCCAAACGGACAGTGATCGGCGTCGCGGGGGGCTTCGGCGCCTCGGTCGTGGCACCCGGGCACGTCCGCCACGAGGGGATGGAGCTTCTAAGGCTCGGCGAGCGCGAGGGCCCGGCGTCGGAGCGGCTCGAGCGCATTGCGGCGGTGTGGCGCGCGGCCGGGTTCAATGTGAAGACCTACGACGATGTCGGTCCGCTCGTCTGGGAGAAGCTCATCTGCAACGTGTGCTTCAGCGGGACATGTGCGATCCTCGACCGGACGATAGGTGAGGTGCTCGACGATGCGAGTGCGTGGGCGGTGGCGTCGCTGTGTGCCTCCGAGGCGTATGACGTTGCCCGGGCGCTTCGGATCGAGCTCTCGTTCGACGACCCGGTCGAGTACGCCCGGGCGTTCGGCCTCAGGATCCAGCAGGCCCGCCCGTCGCTCCTCCTCGATCTGAAGTCCGGGCGTCGCTGCGAGATAGACGTCATCAACGGCGCGATTCCCAGGGTCGGACGAGGCGTGGGCGTCGCAGCTCCCGTGAACGAGACCGTCACGGCGCTCGTCAAGGCTCTCGAGTCACGATCGAGCCGACTAGGCTGACTGACGTGGCAGCGCACGAGATCCTGATCTGGTCCGACTACATCTGACCGTTCTGCCGTATCGGCCAGCGAACGGCCGAGCGGCTCGAGCGCCGGTTCGGTGCCGTGGTCGAGTGGCAGCCGTTTGACCTACACCCTGAGTATCCCCCTGAGGGCATTCCGCGCTCGGAGCTGATGCGCCGCTACGGTGAGCCCTTCCACGAGAATCTCGAGCGCTGGTTCGAGCGCGAGGGCCTCGTCTACAACCCGCCTCCCAAAGTCGTGCCGAACTCGCGTGCGGCTCTCCGTCTCACAGAGCTCGCACGGGCGCAGGGGAAGCACGCCGCGACGCACGACCGACTCATGCTGGCCTACTGGGAACAGGCACTGAACATCGGTGATCCGAACGTCCTGCGCTCGCTCGCCGCGGAGCTCGGCCTCGACTGCGCCGACGGCGCCATCGAAGGAGACCTGTATGGGCCAGAGGTCGCGCTGGCAACTGCCCAGGCGCACGGCGCCGGCATCGACGCGATCCCGGCATTCCTGCTCGACCGGCGACTGATCGTGCTCGGCGCGCAGCCCGACGAGGCTTTCACCCGAGCGTTCGCGCAGCTCGGTGCGACGGAGCGGGTAGACCCGGCGGAGGCGTAGGCGCGCGTTTAGGGTGCGCGACAGGGAACACAACGATGGGAGGCGTATGTCCACGGAACGCTTCGAGGCCGGGCTCGCGGTCAGGCGCGAGGTGCTCGGCGCAGAGTACGTCGAGCAGGCCCTGGCCGGCGCCGACAGCTTCAACCGGGACTTCCAGGAGCTCGCAACCGAGTTCTGCTGGGGAGGGACGTGGGCGCGCGGCGTGCTCGACCGCAAGACGCGCAGCATCCTGAACCTGGGCATGCTCTCGGCGCTGAACCGGCCAGAGGAGTTCAAGCTCCACTTCCGGGGGGCGCTGACGAACGGTTGCACACTCGACGAGCTGAAAGAGGTACTGCTCCAGATCGCGGTCTACTGTGGCGTCCCGGCGGGAGTGGAGGCGTTCCGCCTGGCACGCGATGTGCTGCGCGAACTCGGGATCGAGCCTGGCGAGACGGCATGAGAGCCCCCCGGGCGTACGGCTTCGTCGGCCTGGGCAAGATGGGCGGCCCGATGGCGGCGAACCTCGCTCGCTCCGGCGCGGAGCTTGTCGTCTTCGACAGCGCGGGCAGCACCGCCCGGGCGCCTGCCGGAGTGCGCCCCTCGGGCTCGGTCGCAGAGGTCGCTGCCGCGGCGGAGACGATCTTCTTCAGCCTTCCCGACGGGCCGGTCGTGCTGGAGGTGCTGGGGGAGGTGGTGGCGGCCGCCGATCGTGTCACGCGCACCGTGATCGACCTGTCGACCGTGGGAATCGAGGCGGCTCGCAGGGCCTCCGAGCAAGCGAGCGGTGCGGACCTCGTCTATGTCGACGCGCCTGTCTCGGGAGGGCGCAACGGTGCTATCGCAGGGACGATCGCCCTCATGTGGGCCGGCCCTGCCGAGCTCCTCGAGTCGCACCGCCCGGCCCTCGACGCAATGGCGCAGAACGTCTTCCACGTCGGCACGGAGGCGGGGCAGGGCCAGGCGCTCAAGCTGCTCAACAACTTCCTCTCCGCTACCGCCACGGCGGCCACCGCCGAGGCATTGCTGTTCGGCCTCACGCAGGGGCTTGAACTGAAGACGATGCTCGACGTCGTCAACGTCTCGACCGGGCGCAGCCACGCATCGGAGGACAAGTACGTCAACCGGGTGCTGACCGGTACGTTCGACTCGGGCTTCGGTACCAGCTTGATGGCGAAGGACGTCCGCCTGTTCGGCGAGGCCGTCGCCGTCGCGGGCACCGCGAACGACCTCGGCACGACAGTTTGTGGGCTGTGGGACGCGATGGAGGCGCACGCGCCGGCCGGCGATCACACGGAGATCTTCGCCTTCCTCCGCGACCGCCCCAGCCGCACTCCCAATCCACATCAAGCCTCTAGACTCGACACATGATCCGGATGAGCCTCTCTTGCCGCGGCCGCCGCCGCAGGCGAACGACGACGCGGGAACGATGACGCCGCTTGGGCGCGTCGGCGTCTGGCTCGGGGCTCTCGGTTGGGTGCCCGCCGCGGTTGAGCGGGAGGTCGCGGCCGAGATCGAGGAGCTCGGCTACTGCGCCCTCTGGTATAGCGAGGCGCACAACAGCAAGGAGTCGCTCAGCCACGGGGCACTGCTGCTCGCGGCGACGCGGCGGATCGTGATCGCGAGCGGGATCGCCAACATCTGGGTGCGCGATCCGATGGCGATGGTCGCGGGTTCGAACGCGCTCGCCGAGGCGCATCCCGGCCGCTTCGTGCTGGGCCTGGGCGTCAGCCACCCGTCCCAGGTCGCCCCCCGGGGCCATTCCTACGGGAAGCCGGTGGCGACGATGCGTACGTATCTCGAGGCGATGGACGCCTCGGAGTACACAGGGCCGCGGCCGTCGGAGCCCGTCCCGCGCCTGCTCGGGGCGCTGCGGCCCGCGATGCTCGAGCTCGCGGCGGCGATGGCCGACGGGGCCCACCCGTACCTCGTTCCTGTGGAGCACACCCGACGGGCGCGGGCGATCCTGGGCCCTGACAAGCTTCTCGCGACCGAGCAGTTCGTCCTGCTGGAGGCCGACCCGGCTGAGGCTCGTAGGCTCGCCCGAGAGGCGCTCGCTTGGTATCTGACTCTGCCGAACTACACCGACAACCTACGCTGGCTCGGCTTCTCCGAGGAGGATCTCGCAGACGGCGGCAGCAATGCGCTCGTCGACGCGCTGGTGGCGTGGGGCGACGAGGACGCGATCCGCGGACGGGTCCTCGAGCACCTCGAGGCCGGCGCCGACCACGTCTGCATTCAACCGATCGGTCACGATGCCGACACCATAGGAATCGAGCAGCTCCGGCGGCTCGGGCCGGCCATGTTCGGGCTCTAGGGCGATCCGACACGAGATGGGGATAGACACTTCAACTCGTAGGGCGGATGTCTGATGAGCGCGCTCTTCGAGCCGATCCACCTGCGTGGCCTGACGCTCGAGAACCGGATCGTAGTCTCACCGATGTGTCAGTACTCGGCGGTTGACGGCGACGCGAGCGACTGGCACCTGATCCACCTCGGCCACCTCTCCCTCGGCGGCGCCGGGCTCCTGATCCTCGAAGCGACCGCGGTCGACTCCGCCGGCCGGATCACGCCAGACTGCCTCGGTCTCTGGAGCGACGCCAACGAGGCCGCCCTTCGCCGCGTTCTCGGCGTCGTGCGCCGGCACTCTCCCATGCCCCTGGCCATCCAGCTCGCCCATGCCGGCCGCAAGGCGTCGAGTCGCCGGCCGTGGGACGGAGGCGGACAGCTCGCCCGAGCCGAGGGCGGCTGGGAGGCTGTGGCGCCGTCGGCTATACCACATGCGGACAGCGAACTCGCCCCACGTTCACTCGCGGAGGACGAGCTACAGCAGCTCGTGGAGGCGTTCGTCCGCTCGGCCGAGCGAGCGGAGCGTCTCGGGTTCGACGCGATCGAGCTCCATGCGGCCCACGGATACCTGCTGCACCAGTTCCTCTCGCCGATCGCGAACTGCAGGGACGACGCCTACGGAGGTTCGCTGGAGAGCAGGATGCGCTTTCCGCTCGAGGTCGTCGCGGCCGTTCGCGACGCCTGGCCCGCCGACCGCCCGCTGGGCGTTCGTGTCTCGGCGACCGACTGGGTCGAGGGGGGCTGGGACATCGATCAGACGCTCGTCCTCGCCGAGGAGCTGCGACGTCTCGGCGTCGACTGGATCGACGCGTCGAGCGGCGGCGTCTCGCCGCGTCAGTTGGTTCCTGTCGGTCCCGGGTACCAGGTGCCGCTCGCGGCGGCGATCAGGTCGTCCTCGGGCATCCCCACGATCGCCGTGGGGCTCATCACGGAGCCGCGTCAGGCGGAGGAAATCGTCGCCTCCGGACAGGCTGACATGGTCGCGCTGGCGAGGGGCATGCTCTCCGACTCGCGCTGGGCATGGCACGCGGCGGCCGAGCTCGGTGCCACCGCATACGCTCCAGCCCAGTACCTGCGAGCCGCTCCCGCGATCCCTCCAGGCGGCCACCGTTAGCGCCGAGCACGACGGACCTGCATCGTGCACGTAGCGCCCGTCTGGTGCAAGAGGATACGATCCGATCGACGAGCGATGCGAAGGAGCGACCCGGTGGCCACAATCGAGACCGACCCGAGCAGCATCGAACCGAGCAGCACCGACCCGAACCTTGGCGCGCAGATCGTCGCCGACGCCAGGGAGCACGTCCTCTACTCGTGGTCCGTGCAGAACGCGATCAATCCGATCCCTGTCGCCGGTGCCCTGGGGCGCCACTTCTGGGACTACGACGGGAAGCGCTACCTCGATTTCGCCTCGCAGCTCGTCAACGTCAACATCGGGCACCAGCACCCGAAGATCATCCAGGCGATCAAGGATCAGGCCGACAAGCTCTGCACGATCGGGCCGCCGATGGCCAACGAGTCGCGCTCGCAGCTCGGCCGCATGCTGGCCGAGGTCACGCCGGGCGACCTCTCCATCTCGTTCTTCACGAACGGCGGTGCCGAGGCGAACGAGAACGCGGTCAAGCTCGCCCGCATGGTCACGGGGCGCCACAAGATCATCGCGCGCTACCGCTCCTACCACGGCGCGACCCATGGCGCCGTCTCGCTGACAGGCGACCCGCGCCGCTGGCCCGTCGAGCCCGGCATGGCCGGCATCGTGCGCGCATTCGACCCGTACACCTACCGCTGTCCCGCGGGGCATCCCGACCCGTGCCCGGTGTGCTCCGGAGCACCGCACATCCAGGAGATCCTCGACTACGAGGGCGCTCATACGGTCGCCGCGATCATCCTCGAGACCGTCACCGGCACGAACGGCATCATCGTGCCGCCGGACGGCTATCTCCAGAGCATCCGCGAGCTCTGCGACCGCCACGGCATCCTGCTGATCCTCGACGAGGTGATGGCGGGCTTCGGCCGCACCGGGAAGTGGTTTGCCTGCGAGCACTGGAACGTCGTGCCCGACATCCTGTGCGTCGCGAAGGGGATCAACTCCGGCTACGTGCCGCTCGGCGCCATGATCGCCCGCGGCGAGATCGTCGACCAGGTGCGCGACAAGTTCTTCCCGGGGGGCCTAACCTACGCCGGGCATCCGCTCGCCTGTGCCTCGGCGGTGGCCTCGATCGAGGCTTTTCGAGAGGAGGGCATCGTCGAGAACGCCGCCGCGATGGGCGAGTACTTCGGCGACGCGCTCGGCGCCCTGCAGGCGAAGCATCCGTCGGTCGGCGAGGTCCGCGGTCTCGGCTGCTTCTACGGGATCGAACTGGTCAAGAACCGCGAGACGCGCGAGATGCTGGTGCCGTTCAATTCCTCCGGTGAGGCGGCAGCACCTGTCGCGCGGATGGCAAGAGCGGCCCTTGACCGTGGTCTCTACCTGATGACGCACTGGAACGTTGTCATGGTGGTCCCGCCCCTGACCGTGACCCGGGAAGAGGCGGAGGAAGGTGTCGCGATCCTCGACGACGTTCTCTCGATAGCCGACGAGTATGTCGCCTAGTGCGGCCTCCCCAAACGTTTGACCTGGAACTCGTTGTCGGGGTGGGAGGCCGCACTAGCTGGATGTGGTCGGCCGCTTCGCGTCCGGCTGTTTGTTGGGTGCCTGGCTCCGCTTCGCGGAGGGCCGCTACGCGGCCGGAGGGCGCAGGCGTTTCGGGTGCAACGTTGTGGGACACCGCACTAGGCGACATACGCGGCGGAGTACGTGACGTAGAGGCGAACGGCCGGTGACAGGCTTCAGCCTGTCTCCCGGGTTGGCGCCGAGGGCAAGCATCGCCCCCTGAGCCGGGGAGGCGGCTCGACGCGCAGGCTCAGGCGCGGAGGAACGCGGAGATCGCGGTAGCGGTCTCCTCTAACGCGTCCCACAGCACGGTGTGCCCGCCGGGCACCGTGACCACCTCGAGCAGGTCGCCGAGAGCGGCGCGGTGGGCGTCGAGCAGGTGGTCATAGGTGACGTACGAGTCCTCCCCGAGCACGAGCAGCGTCGGAATGCGAACGGCGTCGAAGGGGGGCGGCATCGAGGCCATCTCACCGTACGACGCAACCACGGCAGCCTGGCTGTAGCGATACCGCCAGCGGCCGTCGATGTCGGCAACGAGGAAGCCGCCGAGATCCGCGGCCACGCGATCTCTCGTCGTTCGTTTCAGCCCGCTCTCCTTGAAGCGCCGGTCGAGGCCCTCGCCGAATGAGGTGTACGAGCGGTCCTCCCGGGCCAGTTCGGCCACGTGCAGCGCGACGACGGGGTCGAGCACGATCGCGGGGTCGAGCAGGACGAGTCGCTCGACCTGGCCGGGCCGGCGGGCGGCGAACTCGAACGCGAGGCGGCCACCGAAGGAGTGTCCGATCCAGACTGCCGGCTTCGCCCCGACGCTGCCGAGGAGCAGGCCAACGTGGTCAGCGATGCTCCACGGCGGCTCGTACGGCGACGAGCCGTGGCCGAGCAAGTCCGGTGCGAGTACCCGGTAGTCGCTGAGGCATCCCTCCGCGAGCGTTTGCCAGCCACGCCCGCGTCCCGTGACGCCGTGGAGGCAGACGACTCGCGGCGCTCCTGGATCGCCCCACGCCTCGACATGGAGCGCCCGGGTCAAGCGTCGAGCGCTTCGAGCGACTCCGGCACCATCTCTGTACGTCTGCCCTCTTTGACAAGCGACCAGATCACGACGCCGTCCTTGTCGATCAGGAAGGTGCCACGGAGGGGAGCGCCGGTCTCGTCGTCGAATACGCCGTAGGCTCGAGCTGTCGCTCCGTGCTGCCAGAAGTCGGAGGCGAACGCATAGGTGGTCCCGAGCTCCTGCTTCCAGGCCTGCCTGGCGGCCGAGCTGTCGCACGAGACGAAGATCACGTCGGTCTCGGCGTTGTGGAACGACTCGAGATTGGCCTGCAGATCGAGCGCCTCCTCGCGGCAGACCGCCGTAAAAGCGAACGGATGAAACACGAGCAGGACGTTCCGCTTGCCGCGAAAGTCCTGGAGGCGCAGGCGTGGCCTGTCAAACGCCTCTTCGAGGTCGAACTCCGGTGCCTGCTCACCCGTCCCGACTATCATCACTGCGTTCCTCTCCGCTGCCCGAGGGAACATAGTACGTCTGGCCGCTGAGGTCGTCAGGGAGGTGATCGGCGGCGGCCCTGCTCACGCTGTCGTGGGGGGAGACGTATCCCTCACCGTGGCCGCGCGTCCGCGCTCCTGCGTAGTGGGCATCGCGCAACGCAGGCGGCGGTGCCTGGATGCCGCGTTCGCGCACCTCGCTGCGCGCCTCCCAGATCGCCCTGGCCGAGGCGTTCGACTTCGGGGCGTTTGCGAGGTAGATCGCAGCCTGCGCAAGGTTGAGCTGCGCCTCGGGTAATCCGACGTGCTCGAGTGCCTGTGCCGCTGCAACGGCGATGAGAAGGGCTCGGGGATCGGCATTGCCGACGTCCTCGGAGGCCAGGATCACCATCCGGCGTGCGATGAAGCGGGCGTCTTCGCCACCTTCGAGCATCGCCGCGAGATAGTAGACCGCGGCGTCGGGGTCGCTCCCGCGCATCGACTTGATGAAGGCCGAGACGATGTCGTAATGCTGGTCGCCGGCGCGGTCGTAGCGGAGGGGGCGCTTGCGGGCTGCGTCGGCGACGTGGCGGGTCTCGAGCGGCGCCCCTTCGGCTGACGCCGTCTGCGAGGAGAGCTCGAGGGTGCTGAGCGCGCTGCGGGCGTCGCCGCCGGCCTTGCGTGTGATCGCCTCGACGACATCAGTGGGCACCTCGATCCCGAGCTCTACTGCGCCTCGCGCGACGACGGCTGCGACCTCTTCGTCAGTGAGCGGCTCGAGCTCGACGACGGCGCAGCGCGAGAGCAGGGCGGCATTGACCTCGAAGTAGGGGTTCTCCGTCGTGGCGCCGATCAGCGTCAGCAGCCCGCTCTCGACCCCGGGGAGCAACGCATCCTGCTGGCCCTTGTTGAAACGGTGGATCTCGTCGAGAAAGAGGATCGTGCGGGCGCCGTTGGCGCCGAGCCGGTCACGGGCGCGCTGAAGCACGCCCCGGACGTCGTCGACGCGCGCCGAGACGGCAGAGAGCTCCTCGAACGCAGCGCCGGTCGTCTCCGCGACGATGCGTGCCAGCGTCGTCTTGCCGACCCCCGGCGGGCCGTAGAGGATCATCGAGGGAGGCCGGTCGGCTTCGATCGCGAGCCTGAGGGCGGAACCGTGGGCGAGCACGTGTCGCTGGCCGACGAGCTCGTCGAGCGACCGCGGCCGGACGCGCTGCGCCAGGGGTGCAGTCTGGCTCTGGTGCGTCGTGGCCGCGTCCGCGAACAGGTCGGTCATGGTGTGAGTGTAGGGCGCGGCCGTCACGCTCCCTCTCTCTTGCTCAGCCCGGAACAGCACAGCTGAGGCGCGATCCAAGCTCCCGCGTCGAGCGATCGCTGCATTCCCGGGACTCTGCGCCGCCGCCGTAGGTCGTTATCGGCGGTCGAGTAACGTGGCCGAGATGTCGGCTCCGAGATCACTCGTCGCAGCTACCGACATCGACGTGCTGCCCGAGGATCGCGTGATCGAGCAACGGGACGGCTATCTGCTGGTTCGCTCGCCGAGCAACCCTACCCACTACTGGGGCAACTACCTTCTGTTCGACGACGCTCCGTCTCCGGGAGACGCACCCCGCTGGGAGGCCTGGTTCGATGCAGAGTTCGGCCAGGAGCCGCGCGTGCGCCACCGTGCCTTCACGTGGGACCGAACCGGGAGTGGAAGCGAGGCTGAACTCGACGAGTTTGCCCGCCGCGGCTACGTCAGCGAGGAGAGCGTCGGGCTCGTCGCACGCGCAGATCGTGTTCGTGCGCACCCGCGAGAGAACCGGCAGGTGGTCGTGCGAGCGCTCGATCCTGCGGCCGGCGCGGACGAGGAACAGTGGTCTGCGATCGTGGAGTTACAGGTCGCAGGGCGCGAGCAGGGGCAAGACGAGCCGGGCTACCGCGCCTATAGCCGCGCCCGCCTCGGCGATCTCCGGGCCCTCTTCCGGGCCGGACGCGGCGCCTGGTTCGTGGCCGTCGAGCCTGCGAGGGGCGAGGTCGTTGCAGGCTGCGGTGTGGTCGTGACCGATGGGCGTGGTCGGTTTCAGGCAGTGGACACGGCTCTCGACTACCGGCGACGTGGCATCTGTTTGCGGCTCGTCGTGGACGCGGCGCGACTGTCCGCTGACCTCTACCGAGCCGAGCGCTTCGTAATCGTCGCCGACGCCGGCTACCACGCCCTGGGACTCTACGAGTCACTCGGTTTCGAGGAGGAGGAGCGGACGTTCGGCGTCTGTCTCCGGCCGCGCGAGTAGAGCCTACGGCGACGCAGTACGACGCGGACCCCGAGCGATATGCTCTGTGCCATGTCACAGGAAACGTGGGAGCCGCCACTGAACCAACCGGTCCTCGCAGGCGAGGCGCGAACCGACTACGAGCGCTACCTCAAATCCGAAGAGCTTCTGGCGCTGCAGAAAGGCCCCGATGAATGGGTACATCGGGATGAGCTGCTGTTCCAGGTCGTGCACCAGTCGTCGGAGCTGTGGCTCAAGCTTGCGTGGAACGACACGGGGGCGGCAGCCGTGCTCGTGGGGGAGGACGATCTCGGCGGTGCGCTTCGACTCCTTCGTCGCGCGAGCATGTGCATGCGGTTCATCACCGGTCAGCTCGACATGCTGGAGCAGATGTCTCCC
>Ga0315273_10009650_pt1 | contig 12257 bp, 10 predicted proteins | sample YL17G02_0_MG_FD_205753 | JGI IMG/M metagenome (GOLD analysis project Ga0315273, IMG submission 205753) | Sediment microbial communities from Yellowstone Lake, YNP, Wyoming, USA - YL17G02_0 | ecosystem: Environmental > Aquatic > Freshwater > Lake > Sediment | place: USA: Wyoming | collected... | reverse complement strand
AGCGTATGGGAAATGTCTTGAGAAGCTGGGGCGGCCTCTCTTCTTTCATTTTACAACGTTCTGACATGTTTGGTCGGGCCTGCCATGTGTTTCCCTAGGGCGATTGCACCAAAAGATGGGGTAGGATGGGTTTATCCGGTGAGTGAGGAGGATAACCCAGATGGACAAGCCAGCCGCATCGATCGAAGGGCATTTTGCGGGTGTACGGGACCCGCGGATTGAGCGCGGGAAGCTGCACAAGCTCTTGGACATTCTGGTGATTGCGATTTGCGCAGTCATTTGCGGAGCTGACACGTGGGTGGATGTTGAGTTGTTTGGAAGGAGTAAGGCAGCCTGGCTGAAAGGGTTTTTGGAGTTGCCGAATGGCATTCCTTCGCATGACACCTTTGGACGTGTTTTCAGAATGATTGATCCGCAGGAATTCCAGAAGAGTTTCATGAGTTGGGTGCAGGCAGTCCACCAGTTGAGCGAGGGGCAAGTGATTGCGGTGGATGGGAAGCAGCTGCGACGCTCGCATGATCGCCGGCTTGGGAAAGAGGCCATCTATATGGTGAGTGCTTGGGCAAGCGAAGCCCGACTGGTGCTTGGACAAAGAAAAGTGAGTGACAAATCCAACGAAGTGACAGCCATTCCGCAATTGCTGGAATTGCTTGCGCTGGAAGGATGCATTGTCACCATCGATGCCATCGGAACACAGACCAGGATTGCCGAAACTATCATCCACAAAGGCGGTGACTACCTATTGCCGGTGAAGGAGAACCAGCCGACCCTACTCGACGATATCCGCGATGTTTTCAAGGAAGATCAGGCCTATGACTTCAAAGATGCGCCCTACGATTATGCCAAGACCGTGAACAAGAACCATGGCCGCATTGAAATTCGCGAGTGCTGGAGTATCTCTGACCCGCAGTATCTCCTGGGCCTGCGGGATGCGCCTAAGTGGAAAGGCTTGCACAGCCTGATCATGATCAGAACCGAGCGCCTCTGCGCTGAGAAACGCGAAGTCAAGATCCGTTACTTCATCTCCAGTCTCGAAACTCGCGCGGTCCGCTTCCTGAAAATCATCCGCGGCCACTGGAGTATCGAAAATGGCTTGCACTGGGTATTGGACATCGCCTTCCGCGAAGATGACAGCCGCGCGCGCAAAGATCATGCTCCTGAGAATTTCGCTGTCCTGCGCCACATGGCTATCAATCTGCTCAAGCAAGAGAAAACAGCCAAAGGTGGCATCAAGGCCAAACGCCTCCTCTGCGGTTGGGATGAGCAGTACCTACTCAAGGTCCTCTCCGTTTAGTGCAATCGCCCTACATCCTATGTGAGGCAACGATGCTCTCAATAGTAAGATTCTATTTGAGGCAATGCGCCGCCCTGCTTTATTTTCGCCCATCCTTTATAATCCCCACGATGCGAAAATTCATCTTCCTCGGCGTTCTGGTCCTGGCGGGGATTCTAGTCATTCTGAGTTTTTCCGAGCTAAAAGGAATTGCCGAGACCCTGCAGAAGGCGGACCTTAGGTACCTGGCTCTGGCCTTCCTGTTGCAAGGCTTGTGGTTCTTCGGGGTCGCCCTTGCGCTGCGATCCCTGTACGGGCTGATGAACCTTGAGGAGGGCCTGCCGCACCTTGCCCTGCTCGCAACGGCCGTGAATTTCATTAACATTGTTGCGCCCAGCGTGGGTGTGGGCGGGTTCGCCGCACTGATTGACGATGCCCGCCGCCGTGGTCATTCTCATGGGCGGGTCGTGGCGGCCGCGGCGCTCTATGTCTTTCTGGATTACATCACCTTCATCATCGTGCTCGCGTTGGGGCTCATGATCCTCTTTCGGCACAATACCCTGAGCGGGGCCACAATCATCCCGACCTTTATTCTTCTCGCCACAGTGATCTTCGCCGGCTGGCTTCTGTACACCGGGGCGCGCTCGCCCAGTGCGCTCGGCAGCACCCTCGCAAGAATAGCCGCGAGAATCAATAAACTGCTCCGCAGGGACTACTTCCACGAAGAGCGCGCCTATCTCTTCGCCGTGGAAATCTCCGACGGCCTCTCGATCCTGCGCGAAGAGTATCCCCGTCTGCTGATCCCGATGCTTTACCTCGGCCTGAACCGGGTCGTGCAAATTCTCATCCTGATGATGGCCTTCCTCAGTTTCGATGTCGCATTCACCGGTGGGACGCTCATCGGCGGCTACGCAATCGGATACTTGGTCGCAATCGTGTCGCCCACGCCGTCCGGCGTCGGTTTCGTCGAGGGTGCCTTTCCGGTGGTCCTGGCCTCGCTTGGCGTGCCGCTTTCGCAGGGGATTATCGTCACGCTCACGTTCCGGGCGGTTACCTTCTGGTTTCCCCTGGGCTTGGGCGCAATCACCTTCCGCTTCCTCAGCAGGAATGACTGACGCGGGCGCAAGCACTTGAGCGGATCAGGTGTCTGGGGGGACCTTTGGGGCCTCAATTCAGTAATCGGACAATGAGAGTATAATTTTTGCATGTTGACGCCTCGTGAAATTGAGCTCAGGCTCGACCGGATTCTGCTCAAAGTGGCCAAGCCGGGTCGCTACGTGGGCGGCGAGGTCAATATCACGGTCAAGGATTGGCATGCCGCCCGCACCCGCGTCGCCTTGGTCTTCCCGGAGATTTACGACATCGGCGTCTCGAATGTGGGGCTGAAGATCCTTTACGATCAGGTCAACCAGCGCGAGGATGCCCTGGCGGAGCGCGCGTACGCTCCCTGGCTGGACATGGAAGCGCAGATGCGCGCCAATGGCATCCCGCTCTACTCGCTGGAGTCTTTCCGCCCCTTGGCTGAGTTCGACATCATCGGCTTTTCGCTCCCCTACGAAACGCTCTACACCAATACACTCAACGTGCTTGACCTGGCAGGGATCCCGGTTCTCTCCGCGGAGCGCACGATCACTCACCCCATCATCATCGCCGGGGGCCACGCGGCGACCAACCCAGAGCCGATGCACAGGTTCATCGACGCGTTCGTGATCGGGGAGGGCGAGGAAGTTATTCACGACATCATCACAGTGGTTCAGCAATTCCCAAAAACGGCTCTGGATTCGGAGCGCGAACACCTGGGGGCCGGCGGACGGGAAAACATGTTGCGGGCCCTTGCCAGGATTCCGGGAGTATACGTCCCGCGCTTTTACCGGATCCACTACCGCGATGACGGCACGGTGGCTCACACCGAGGCGCTTGTCGAGGGTATCGCCAGCCCGGTCGTCAAGCGCGTGGTGGCGAAACTGCCGCCTCCGCCCACCCGGTTCATCGTGCCCAACATCGAGGTGGTTCACAACCGCGTTTCAGTGGAGATCATGCGCGGATGCACACGCGGGTGCCGGTTCTGCCAGGCGGGCATGATCACGCGGCCAGTCCGTGAACGCCCCGTAGCCGAGATCGTCGCGGCGGCGGCGGAAGCCATCCGCACCTCGGGCTTCGAGGAGTTGGCTCTGATTTCGCTCTCATCCTCCGATTACACCGATGTCCTTGAGCTGGTCACCGCCATCGGTGAGAGGTTCGCAGGCAGGCACCTGATAGTCTCGCTGCCCTCGTTACGCATCGAGACGGTCTCGGTGGACCTGATGGAAAAGCTGAGAGCCCGGCGGGCCGGAGGCTTCACCCTCGCCCCGGAAGCGGCCACCGAGCGCATGCGTCGCATCATCAACAAGTTCATCCCTGATGAAGACATCCTTAACACCACGCGCGAGATCTACAGGCGCGGCTGGACGACCATAAAACTCTATTTCATGATCGGCCACCCAAGTGAGACACTGGAGGACGTCCGGGCGATTGCCGAACTGTGTAAGCGGGTGATCGCCGAGGGGCGGAAGGTTCTTGGCGGAAAGGCCAAACTCCACGCCGGTGTCAGCACCTTCGTCCCGAAGCCTCAGACTCCCTTCCAGTGGGTTTCATGCGACACCCCGGACCAGATTGCCGCCAAGCAGGACCTCCTAAAGCGCGAGCTGCGCGACCGTAGCATCAAGCTGAGCTGGACGGAGCCCGAAGTGACCATGCACGAAGCCTGGTTGTCGCGCGGTGACCGCCGCCTCGCCGATGTCATCTACACCGCCTGGCAGCACGGCGCAAAGTTCGACGCCTGGGGGGGGCAGTTGCACTATGAGACCTGGCTGGCAGCTTTCGCCGAGCACGGTCTCGACCCGGCATTCTACACCCAGCGTCAGCGCCGCACCGACGAGGTCTTCCCCTGGGAGCACATTTCCGCCGCCGTCCGCAAGGATTTCCTGTTTCAGGATTTCCGCATGTCTCTGGAAGGCGAGATCCGCGTGGACTGCCGCCAGCAATGCTTTGCCTGCGGAATCCTGCCAACGTTCAACAACTTGCGCCGCGAAAACCGGGGCGAGGTATGGAAATGCCCGGACGTGCCGGTGCGATTGGCGACCGGGGTTCAGTTGCCGGTATCCGTTGCGGCTGATTGAACGGCGGGTAGAAAACGCTTTCTGCTGCTCCAATGAGACTTCGCATCACCTTTGCCAAGCAGGGGGCATTGCGTTACACCGGTCAGATTGACCTCCACAGAATCTGGGAGCGCAGCGCGCGCCGCTCCGACCTGCCCCTTGCCTACAGCCGCGGCTTCCATCCGCAGCCGAAGATTCAGCTCGCTGCTGCCCTGCCGCTCGGTTTCTCATCCCGCTGCGAAGTTGTAGATCTGCGCCTGGAACGCGACATTCCGTTGGACGGCCTGATCGAACGGCTCCAGTCCGCAGTGCCGCCTGGCCTGACGATCCTGTCCGTCGAGCAGGAGGATGAAAGCGTGCCAGCGCTGGGGACGCTGATCGAATCCGCCGAATACGAGGTGACCCTGCTTGGGAAGGTAAGCCTGGCCGACCTCCGGGCAAAGATTGGCGACCTCCAAGCCGCCGCCTCCCTGCTCCGCGAGCGCCGCGAAAAGCGCTATGATTTGCGGCCGCTAATCGAAAACCTGGACATCTCCCCTTTAGACCCCCAAGTCATCAGGATGCGGCTCGCTGCCCGCGAAGGCGCCACCGGCCGGCCGGACGAGATCCTGGCGGAACTGGGGATTCCCCTCGAAGACGCGCGCGTGGAGCGGACGCGGCTGATCATCAGAGAATCGCAGCCATGAGCAAGGGACGGATGGAGGCCTTCAGCGACGGCGTGATTGCCGTCATCATCACTATCATGGTGCTCGGACTGGAGGCTCCCCCTGAAGCCAGTCTGACTGCGCTGGTACCACTGCTACCGGTCTTTCTGAATTATGTGCTTAGTTTCGTTATCCTCGGGATTTATTGGAACAACCACCACCATCTCTTGCAGGCAGTGGAGAATGTTGATGGGCAGGTCCTCTGGGCCAACATGCATCTTCTATTTTGGCTGTCGCTTATTCCCTTTGCCACCAGCTGGGCAGGCGAGAATCCCTCGGCCCCGCTGCCAGTTGCCATTTATGGATGCATACTGCTGTTAGCGGCCGTCGCATACTTCATCCTCGTCCAGGCCTTGATGAAGCGCCACGGCCAGGATTCATTCTTGGCGACGGCTGTCGGAAGCGATTTTAAGGGCAAGATTTCAATCCTCATCTACCTTCTGGCGATTCCGCTGGCATTTCTGAATCCCATCATATCCTTCGCGCTCTTTGTGCTAGTGGCCGTGATGTGGCTCGTTCCCGACCGACGCATCGAGGAGAAGCTCGTCGGGTAAGCCTGTTCGGCTCTCGCGTCTCGTATGCCAATACTTGCGTCCCTGTTCTTCGGCTTCGCACCGATGCTTCTCTTCGCCTTTTTCGTCTACTGGCTCGACCGGTACGAGAAGGAGCCTGGCCCCCTGCTGACGACTGTCTTCCTATGGGGGGTGATCATCGCGGCGGGCGGGGCGTTTGTCATCAGCACCTTCTTTGGGGCCGGGATCTTCCTGCTGACCGAGTCTAAGCTGGCCAGCGAGGTTACTACAGGGTCACTGATTGCGCCGGTCGTCGAAGAGTCGCTCAAAGGGCTGGCGGTCCTCATTGTCTTCCTGCTCTTTCGCCGCGAATTCGACTCGATCTTGGATGGCATCATCTACGCCGCGATTGTCGCGCTCGGTTTTGCCGCCACCGAGAACTCGTGGTACATCTACAAGGGCTACGCGGAGGGGGGTTGGAACGGTTTCTGGCTGCTGGTCTTCGTCCGCGTGGTATTGGTCGGTTGGCAGCATCCTTTCTAGACGGCTTTCATCGGCATAGGGCTGGCCATTGCGCGATTGAACCGGCGCGCCCTCCCTTGGTTGCTGGCTCCGTTGCTGGGTTGGGGTGTGGCTGTTTTTGCGCATTCCTTCCACAATTCTCTGCCACTGGTCCTTGGCGGGGGACTTGGATTTCTGCTCGGGACTGCCCTGGACTGGAGCGGGTGGGCCGCGATGACCGGCTTCGTCATCTGGGCGCTATGGCGCGAGGGTGTCTGTCTGAAGAAGCACCTCAGGGAGGAAGTCGAGCTTGGTCTGTTGACCCCGAAGCAATACCGTACGGCGGGCTCTGCCCTCGCTCGGTTTGGCGCAGGAGCTGCTGCTCTGCTGAACGGCAGGTACCTGGCTACAGCTCGGTTCTACCAGACCTGCGGAGAGCTCGCTCACAAGAAGGAGCAGTTCGCCGCCCTGGGCGACGAGGGCATGAGCCAACTCATCATCCAACAACTGCGCGCGAACCTTGAAACCCTTTCTCCCCAAGCCCAAGCCTGAGCCATGCTTTGGTAAAGGTGGTAAAATTCGCGCGTTGGGTTGGGTTGCTGATTGTGTGCACCTGCGCAATTGAGGCCCCTCCAGCCCCCGTAGCTCAGCGGATAGAGCGTCGGCCTCCGGAGCCGAAAGCGACAGTTCGAGTCTGTCCGGGGGTACTGGCTACCCGCAAGCCCGTCCGTGCGACGGGCTTTTCTCTTTGCCGGTTGCATAGTGTAGAATCAGCCATGGTGTTTCCCACTCTGCGCGGAGCTTAATTGCCCGGAAAGGATGCCATGATGGTTGAGACACGCAACGAATCGAGAGGGCACTCGGAGTCAACCATGACCACACCTCCCCTGAAGATTATCGCGGCGCTAGCCTTCCTGTCGCTGATCGTCGCGGCATGTTCGTTGAGCGCCTCGCCGTCCGAAGGCACGCCTAGCGGGAGCGAATTTTCGACACCCACGCTTGCCCCATCGCCCACGCCCCGCCCAACGGCTACGTTCGCCCCGCCGACCATGACACCCACCGTCGCACCGGTAGCTGGCACGACTACCATAGTCGTGAACGTCCGCAGCAAGCCGGACCAGAGTGGTGACGTACTCGGGCAACTTCCCATCAACAGTGACGTTCAGATCATCGGAACAGACTTCACGAAATCCTGGTACCAGATTATCTATCCCGATGGTCCCGATGGATTGGGTTGGGTCGCAGGCCAGTTCATCCAGACTGACGCAACGCCTGAAGTTCCCGTGATTGGCGCGGGGGCGGCTGGCACACCTCCGCCCGGGGTGGAGGGTAAAGCTTCGCAGACGATCAACGTCCGGTCCGGCCCAGGCACTGATTTCAACACCCTGGGCACCTTAGACACCGGCGAGAGCATGATCCTCAGCGGAAAAAATGCAAGCGGCACCTGGCTCCAGATCTACTTCCCAGGCGGACCCGGCGACCGCGGCTGGGTCAGCGCCGGCTTTGTGACAGTGGACGACACCAGCACCTTGCCCACCCTGGACGATCAGGGCACGCCCGTTCCGGGCGGCGACCAGCAATCAACGGCTGCCCCAACGCCCAGCGCCACACTCGAAGCCGCCGCCCCGGATGGCGATTCGCCCCAGACACCTGCATTGACCGTCTCCTTTTCACCCCAATCCTCACGGCTGTTCGCCTACACCAGCGAAATTTCCTACCCCGATGGCGACCGTGAAGATTGGATCCAGTTTACCCCGTACAGTCCGCAGGCCGGGCAGACCGCGCCGATGCTGGCAAGCCTAACCTGCATCGGAAATGGAACGGTTGTCGTGGAGCTCTGGCAGGACGGCACGCCCCTCGACAATTGGGGCACCCTCGCTTGCGGCAGCAGCCAGGGGCCGCTCAACCTCGCGGGCGACTCCACCTACCTGTTTCACCTCAGCGCGGCCGAGGGCAGCGGCGGGCTGCAATTCGTGCAGTACACCCTCACGATCCAGATCGGATACTAACTTGGGGAATCCAGGAGGAACAGTCATCCGGCGGCTGACTGTTCCTCTTTTCTCGGCAAACCATGCGTAGCCTGCTTCTGACCGCATTCCTGGCGCTGTTCCTGGCGGGATGTGCGCGCATCCCTGCACGCTGGGATTCCCTCGACCTCCGCCTTCTTGATCCCGCGGACGATGCACCCTCGCCCGAGACCGACCTCATCGCGCTCTACGCCCGCGAGGACCGTACGGGATCCGAGGTGCGGGTGGATTTCCTCGATCTTGTGGACGGGCGACCCAGCACCGTCCCGGCAGTTCAACTCCCCGATCGGGTCTATTTTGCCTTCGACACCTCCCCCGGTGGCAGCCGGGCGTTGCCGGGCACCGACATCGCCACAGACATCGAATGGGACGTGCTGGTCGCGGTTCCCACGCCAAACACGGCCCAGATCCTGCTGCCCGATGGAGCACTGCCGCGGCCAGGGCTGGCCGTGGATGCGACCTACAACTACCCCCAGGATTATCTGACCGTCCGCTTGCCCCAGGGCCTTGTTCCCGAGGATTTTCAGTTCCAGGTCTTTACATTGTCGCCATCCGGGCTGGCCGACTCGACTTCGCCGGTCGCAGGGGACGCCGCGCCGCCGCCTGGCGCGCGGCTATTGCTTTCCTTCCACGACGTCTTCCCTGCCGCCTTACCGGCCCAAGCCCTCCGCCGCTGGGACGGGGCCCATACTGGCCCGTACGGCGAGCGCCACGGATTGCATCCCCTGCTGGAGGCCGCACGACGGAACCGCATCCCCCTGGCCCTGCTCGACCTGCGCACACCCACTAGCCTAAGCGCCCTCGACATCGTCGGCGGGCTGGGCGAGGTGCGCCAGATGCAACAGGAAGGGCTGCTAACGATCCCGGATGCGGGCTACAGCCTCGACGCCGAAACGAGTATCGCGCTGAGCCAGGCGGCCGGCCGGAGCTTCGGCCTCGAGCCGGTGCAGATGCTCTACACCATCACCGGCTTTCCCGGGCCGGGCTACAATGTCCAGTTCGCCCATCTTGCTGACGACGCTCACATCGCTCAAGACAGCAAGCTCAGCCTAATTCTCATCCCATTCAGCCTGGGGGGTGACGAACAAATCAGGGCAGACGGCCCAACCCTAGAGACACGCCGAGCTCTGCTGGCGAGCGCAATGTCGGACGACCCCGCAGACCTGGTGTCGCTCGGAGGCAGCCTGCCCGCCAGCGCCTGGGGTGATTCTGACGCCGCCGAGGCGGCCATGGAATACATCATCGCCCATCCGTGGATCTCCCCGTTGAGCGCGACGGCGGCGGTGTCCCTCCCCGCCATCCAGTCTGACTACCCGATTGACGCGCCCTTGCCCGCAACCTATCCCCGCTACAGCAGCCCAGGGGTGGGCGCCGGCCTTGATTCAACAGCGCTCGCCGCCCACCTTCATTCACAACTGCTCAACGCGCACCCAGGATCTCTGACCGATGCCGCCTGGGACATGTTTTTTGTTCTGTCTTCGCCCTCAGATGATCCAAAGCAGGAAGCTCTGCAGGCCCAGTATTTGGGCGAGGTCGGGATCCTGCAGGCAGCCAGCCAATGGGCGGAGTCCCCAGCCCCACGAGCCAGTTGCGACGCGGACCTGGATTATGATCTCATAGACGAATGCATCTTGGCCACCGACAGGCTCTTCGCCGTTTTCGAGCGGGATGGCGGGCGGCTGGCCTATCTCTTCAGCCTGGACGATGCCGGACAGCCACACCAACTGGTCGGCGGGACGGACCAATTCGTGGCCGGGCTGAGCGACCGAAGCCAGTGGCGGATCGAGCAGGGCCCAGCCGCCGATCCCGGGCAGATCTCCGGCGCCTTTGTCGATGCCGACGTCCCATGGTTGCTATACGCAGTTTCATCCCTGGGCCCGGACTCCCTGACCCTCACCAGCACCGACGGGCAAAGGATGAAATCCTTTCGATTGCTGTCAGATGCTGTATCCTGCGAGTATGGCCTGAGGGAGCCGGTGCCGGCTAGATTCGCGCTGACGCTCGACCCGTGGCTCCGGTTCCATCAGGGTTGGGGCAGCGGTTACTACGGGCGCGTCGGGGATGACAGGGTTACCTGGAGCGTTCGCGGGGGACCTTCGGTAAGCATCCAGGCCGAGGGGCGGACGGGCTTCTCTGCATCGAACGACACAATTGACTGGCTGTATGGTCCTGAAGATCCGAATCAGGGTTTCGCGCCCGGGCATTATCTTCCCTTCCCAATGGCGGTGGCGGACTTTGAAGTGCACGACGGTGCAAAATTCATCCTCCGCCTGAAATAGGGCGTCTGCTGGGCGGGTCGGATCTCAGTCTACCATCCAGGCCTCGGAATTTGTGTCTAATTGCACAAAACCTTTTTTTTGTGGTAGAGTAGAAGAAACCAGCTTGGAGAGGGACCATGAACCCAGACCAAATCCCGGATATCATCATTAGCCGACTCCCTGTGTACCTGCGCGGGCTGCAGCGCCTCGCTGACCAAGGGGCACAGACCACCTCCTCGCAGGAACTCGGCGAGAAAGTGGGCATTTCTGCGGCGCAGATCCGCAAGGACCTGTCTCAGTTTGGCGAGTTCGGCAAGCAGGGTACCGGCTACCACATCCCCTTTCTGATCGGGAAGCTGCAGGGCATCCTGCATGTGGACCGAATCTGGGATGTCGCGATTATCGGCATGGGGGACATGGGGCACGCCCTTGCGCGCTACCAGGGCTTCACTGATCGCGGCTTCCACGTTGTCATGACCTTCGACAATAACCCCCAGCTCATCGGCAGCAAGGTCGGCAGTTTTGTCATCCGCGACGCCCAAGACATCGTTCCCGAGATTCGCAACGCCAGCATCAAGATCGCCATGCTCACCGTGCCTGCCAAGGCCGCGCAGGCGGTGACCGACAAGCTGCTCGAGGCGGGCGTCAAGGCCATCCTTAACTACGCCCCTATCAGCCTGAGTGTGCCGGATGGCGTGCATGTCCAGTACATCGATTCCGCCATCGGCCTGCAGCGTATGGCCTACTATCTAGTTTAGGAACACCCCACTACAAGCGAAGAGCGCCACGCACCCCTGCCCCGAGCCAGTCCAAGGGTCAAGATGCGTGGCACTTTGATTCTGGCGAAGTCGGCCCCTATTCCTCGAGCCGCACGTCGCTGATATGATCCAGCAACAATAGCAGGACGTCCAGATTGGGGATGCCCCCTACGGGCAGGCCGCTTACCGTTCCGTCTTTTGCGTGGACCTGCAAGTAGCCCCGGCGCACGGAAACAACCTCGATCTCGCCCCACTTTACCGGCCTCTCTCTCACCTGGATGCCGTTTTGCTCGACTGTTATCTGCCCGAAGTTCACCGGCTCGCCCGCGTTGAGCCGCTCGGCCACAGGCGGATAATGCCGCTCGACGATCTGGTGCCCGATCAGGGCCCCGAGTTCTGTCACCTGTTCAAGGCGGTCATCGAATGAGGCCCTCTCACCTGAGGTGTGTTGGAGAGTGTAGCGGTGGCGGGTGCGCGGGAAGAAGCCCGCCTCGCGGGTGACCGCGACGTAGAGCGCCGTCAGGTCGCCCCAAGCCCAGGCGCGGATTCTGCCCAGCGACCGGAAGGCGATCCCGCCCTCATACAGCGCCACGGCAAGGCTCCACAGCAGCAGGGCATGCAAACCAAAAAGGAATCCTGCGAGGACAAATAGCCAGAATGCTAGGGCCGGGGTGCGTCCCAACTCATCCGCCACCGCCCAACCATAGTAGCTGTATGCAGTTGCCGAGGCCGCGAGCCCGTAGGCCAATGTGACGGCGGCCCCAAGCGCGCAGGCTGCCGCGCAGGCGAGAGGAACCACCCGCGCCCGTTGGCTGGGCCTAAAAAAAGCAACCGGCGCTCCCGTCCTACTGAAGGACGAGAACACCGTCGGAATGGTGGGAGCTGTGGGCGGAGCGGCGCGATTCATCAGACTGGCGGCAGGTTGCGTTTGATCGTGTTGTACATGCGGAGGCCGCGTGCCGCGCCCTCCGCCGTGCAGGTTAGCGGATTGTCCACCAGATAGGCGGGTATGCCGAGCGACTTGGTGAGCATTTTCTCCACGCCACGAAGCAGCGCGCCCCCTCCGCACAGCGCCACGCCACGGTCG
>Ga0315273_10009649_pt1 | contig 12257 bp, 8 predicted proteins | sample YL17G02_0_MG_FD_205753 | JGI IMG/M metagenome (GOLD analysis project Ga0315273, IMG submission 205753) | Sediment microbial communities from Yellowstone Lake, YNP, Wyoming, USA - YL17G02_0 | ecosystem: Environmental > Aquatic > Freshwater > Lake > Sediment | place: USA: Wyoming | collected... | reverse complement strand
ACCCCCTGGGGGCCCATTTCATTTGGTTTCGCCCCGCTAACCTGCCGAATCAGCCCGCCAATCGCAAGACTCCCCCGCAGCGCCGCCATCTTGCGCCGGCCCCCTCAAAGCAAATTCCTATATATCAAGCGGTAGCAGCAGCGATCCCGCACTAAGCGGCAACATTCGCGCAAAGGATCTTGAAATCTCCGGTGGACAGATAAGGCAGCCGGTCAGCGTGTCGCAAATCGTAATCGCACTCACGCCTGCGGCGATCACCAGCAAACAATTTACGGCAAAGACCGGCAGCTCCCAGCTGACCGGCCGGTTCACGTTGAAGGACTACACCGGCCAGGCACCGATCATCCAGGCCACCATAAGCACAAACAACGCCAATGTCGGCGAGCTGCTTTCCATGGCCAGCGCTTATGGCGTCTCGGCTGTGGAGGGCTTAAGCGGCTCGGGGCAGCTCTCATTGAACCTGAACGCCACCGGGCCGGTTAAAGATGCGTCGGCCATAGTATTCGACGGGAGCGGTGCGTTGCAGAATGCGACGTTGCACACACCCTCGCTCACGAAACCGCTGAACGTAAAGAACGCCAACATCAAGTTCAGTCAGAATTCAATGACGCTGGAAAACCTGGCGGCATCACTTGATCAAACGAACGCCAGCGGCAATCTTTCGATCCGAGATTTTGCTAGGCCTCAAATTCAATTCGCTCTTGGCATGGACAAGATGGACCTCGCGACACTGCAGCAGATCATCGCGCCGTCGGGCGCTCCGGTAAAACGGACCGAATTCCAGCTCATACCCAGGGCATACGCCGAGAAAACTTCGAGCGAGCCAAGCGTGATAACCAGGGCCGTGGGCAACGGCACCATCACGGTCGGCCTTCTCAAGTATGACCAACTGGTGCTGACCGATGTCGAGTCGAACGTCACGCTCGATCGCGGCATAATTCGTCTGGCGCCGCTCACCAGCGTCGTCTACAGCGGACAGCAGACCGGGGAGATCATTCTGGACACTCGCCAGAATCCAACGACTGTCGCCGTAAGCATAAAGATGCAAAAGGTGGATGGGAACAAGCTCCTGTCGTCCGTTAGTTCGGTTAAGGACACCCTTTACGGTTTGCTCGCTGCCAATGCGAACGCGCGCTTCAGCGTGGGCGGCACGAGCAACTTTGCGCAATCACTGAACGGGCAGCTTTCGCTGGACCTCAGCGATGGGCGCCTCGCGAAGGTCGATCTTCTGAACCAACTGGCAAGCATCGGTAAATTTCTGAGCAATTCGCCGGCCTCGCAGAACCCTTTTACGGATATCACAAAGCTCACGGGAACTCTCAACGTTGTGAACGGCGTTGCGCAGACAAATGACCTGACGGCCGTCATTCCGGGGGCCAACCTCGCTGCCAGAGGCACGGCAAATCTCGCGACGAACGCGCTCGACATGCACGTGACGGCCGTGCTTTCGAAGGAATTCAGCCAGAAAGTCGGCGGAACCAGTGTCGGCGGATTCATGCGGACCGCGCTGGCCAACAACAAGGGAGAACTGGTGATGCCGGTTCTGGTCACCGGCACGCTTGATCAGCCTCGATTTGCCCCGGATTTGGAATCGGTCGCCCGCATGAAGCTGCAGAACCTGCTGCCGAGCTTCGGCAAGCCCGGCGATATGTCCTCCGGCATCCTCGGTGCGGTGACGGGCGGCAAAAAAGGACAAGGTCAGCAGCAAGGGGGAATCGGCGGCATCCTGGGCGCCCTATCCGGCCAGCAGAACCAGCAAAACGCCACCGGGGCAGGCCAGCAGGCTCAACCGGCGGCAAATCCGCTGGGCGACCTGTTTGAAAAATTAAAGAGTGCAAAAAAGAAGAAGCAGCAACCGCCGCCGCAGTAGCTATCGCGATCCGGCGATCAAAATCCTGATGCCGGAGAAGCTCCGAACGGTTGAAAAGGGGCTGCGAGTCCCGGGGGAAGGTCCAAAAGTGGACGAGTTGATACTTTCAATGAACCGAGCGGCGGAGAAGGCTGCGCCCTTCGCGAAGGATATCTTCGTCAAAGCCATTCTGGAGATGAGATTCGAGGATGCTGGAATAATACTCAATGGGGGCGATACCGCCGCGACTGAGTATTTTAAAGGTAAGACCAGCGATAAACTGAGTGCGGCATTCAAGCCGATTTCGGACTGCTCGTATTTGGCCTGGTTGTTGGAGTGATCGCAAAATTCATCAGGCCCGGCAAGGATCCCGGCGGTCTCTTTGTGACGGCAATTACCGGCATGGCCGCATCGCTTGTCGGGACGCTCATAGGGCGCTCCCGACAGACTCATACGATACGATCCTGACATTCCCGGGTTTGAGGACGTCAGCCGGTGGTCCGATGCGACCGAGTGAGACGGCTGGGTCTGCTCCCGGCCAGGGCGGTTGCCGTACCTGAGGGGGAAAGTGTGCCTGGAAGCTATGTTCCACGCAGCCTGAAGGCTGAACTCTGAACTCAGCCAAGCACTTTCGCGAAACTAATTAGGGGATAGACAGGCTGTTTACCTGGCTTCGGAAGGTCGCCCGTTCTTTCTGCGCCTGCGATGAGTCCGGCCATCCTCAGTGCCTGCTTGTTTCGACCCATGAGTTTCACTGTGATATTCTGAAATCCGGCAACTGGCGTGTCTGCAAGGCCGAGGTCAAGGTTGTGAAGCAGCAGGGTAAGCAGACCGAGCCGATCTTCCGCTACCCTTCTGCGCGGCCGGTGTGAAGAAGTCTTGAGTCTTGAGATTTGCTTTAAGAGCCGATTTTCAATCAGGCAGGAGGCATCGATGCGATGGCGCTGGACTTTTTTAGAGAGTGGGCTGCTGACGGGCTGCCTGTTGCTTTCCTCGGTGGCCGGTTTGGCCCAAGTGCAGTTTGATTCATGGGTCAGTTCGGAAGACAACCGATACCAACTCAGCCGGCAGCTCCCCGGTATTTTTAGGCCATCCCAGGCACCGAAGCAACCGATGATCCGGATCAATCCCGGCCGCCGCTATCAAACCATGCTCGGGCTGGGTTCTTCACTGGAACCGTCCACCTGCGCCAACATCCGGCGGTTGGATGAGCGGCGTCAGGAGGAGGTTCTCAAACGTCTGGTCCATCCCGTGGAGGGGATCGGGATCAACCTGATGCGGATCTGCATCGGGACCCCTGATTTCACCGGAGACCCCTGGTATTCCTACGATGATGTACCCGCAGGCCAGACGGATGTGCCACTGGAGAAGTTTTCCATCTACGGGCAATTTATGAAGTTCATCCAGCGCGGTGCGGTGCGCATCGACAGTGGTGAGCCGGAAAAGGCCTTGGGGGGAGTGGCCTTCCAGAATCCCGATGGCCGAATTGCCTTAATCGTTGCCAATGCTGGAACAGAGGCGCAAGAATTCTTAATTCTCTTTGGCGAAATGGCGGCCACGACGTCTCTCCCGGCACGCTCCGTAGCCACCTATGTCTGGCGACCGCAATGAAACATGGGGAATATGGGGTCAGACACGCTGTTTACCTGATTTCGGTTAAGAGCTACTGGACAACCCTGTTCTTCACTATGTGGTTGTCCAGTAGTTATCTCAATGGCCAGCAGCCACGCCACATCCGATTCCAGGACCTCCCCGCCGGTTGGGCGGAATCAGAATCGTCATTCAATCGCGCTATTGCGGAACTGGAGCGACGCACCAGGGAAAGGTTACTGGAAGGCGAAAACGATCACCTAATCGCCTACCTCTTGCAGTCGGCGCGCTTCACCACCGAACCGAAGATCGAGCCGGCGCTCAGCGCCATGGAATATATGCGCGCCAATGCGCCGGCCGGCCCCGTTCCCGCTGCTGTTGCATGGCGCATGGACCGCTTTTTGAAGGCCCGTCCCGGTGACGATGTGCGCCTGGCCTACTTTCAAAGGCTTGTCGCCGGTCGAGGCAAGCCCTATCTCATTGCTGAATACGCGCGCACCATGCGCTTCCTCTACGAAAAGGAAAGCGGCCAGACGAAAAATCTTCCCCCTGCCGATCTCTATCAGGAGCGCGGATACGCGACCGACACGCAAGTAGAGGCCAACTTCGCGGTGTGGACCGCGCTATCGGTACTGAAGTCGCTGCAGCCCGGGCTGCGCACGGATCGCATCCTTATCGTCGGTCCCGGTTTGGACCTGGCGCCCCGCACCGGGCTTATCGACCTGTTCCCGCCGCAAAGTTACCAGCCGTTCGCGGTAGCCGACGCCGCTCTGTCTCTGGGCCTGGCCCGCCGGGAGCGCCTGCGGGTGCATGCTTTGGACATCAATCCAATGGTCGTCGGGTTTTTCAGGGATTTTTCGAGGCGCGCCGGCCGGCGGTTGAATCTGATATCGGGACTGCGGCGGGATCAACTCTCGTCCGACTTCCAGGACTATTTTCGGCAACTCGGCCGGCAGATCGGCAGCGAGGAACGCCTGGAACTCCCGCCGGCTTTGGCTGCGCACCTGGGTAAATCGGTAGCCATTCGCCAGGAGGTCGCGCAGGCCGTAACAGCGGCGGCGATGAACATTCTCACCGAGCGCTACGATCCATCGCCAAAATACGACCTGGTGGTCGCCGCCAATATTCTGGTTTATTTCAACGCGCAGGAGTTGCGCCTGGCCCTGGCCAACATCTGCTCGATGCTGCGGCCGGGCGGATACCTGGTACACAACGAGGTCCGTCCCGAGTTAGAAGAGTTCGGGCTTGCACTGGGATTGGTCCCCGTGCAAGCCCGAACCATCCAGCTATCCGCAGGCGCCGGCAAGCCCCTTTTCGACTCCTTGATAATCCAGCGCCGCAACTGATCCACCCATCAGAATATGAACTTCACCGCGAACTGGATCTGGCGCGGGAAGTTGGCATTGCCCTGCGCCGCAGTCGCCTTGGTGATGCTACCGAAGTTCGAAGAGTTCAGGTCATTATCAAACTGCACATGCGGCATGTAGAAGGTGTTGGTGATGTTGAAAGCCTCCGCCCGGAACTGAATGCTCATCCGCTCGCTGATTCGGGTCATCTTGTTGATCGACATGTCCACCTGCGGCATCGCATGCAAGCGCAGATTGGAGAAGTGCGTGGGAGACATGCGCGGTGTGTAGAGCGACGAGGGCACGAACAGGAAGTTGTAGGTGGATTGATCCGTCCCGCAACCATACGCCGTGGAGTAGGCCTGCGGGGTGATCGTGCCGTTGGCGGCCATCCTCAGGACGCAAGGGCGCACCCCGTAAACCTTCGGCGCCGACCAGTCGGGGGACAGTGCAGCGTCCTTCTGATAGATGACATTGCCCGGGAACTCCCAAGGACGGCCCGAGTTGTATTGAAAGATCATGGTGTGCTGCCAGCCGCTGACCAGACGGCTCCACAGCCCATGCGAAGTGTTCAGCAGTCGCCGCCCCCTGCCGATCGGCAGTTCCCACACCGTGCCGATCCGCAGGGCATGCGGGCGGTCGAAGGCGTAGACGCTCTTCTGCAGAATGCGCTGCTGTGTGTCGGAGTATGCCGTGCTGGAAGCTCCCATAAAGGAATTGGAGAGCCCGCCTTGCTCGATCGATTTCGAGAAGGTATAGGCCAGCGTGAGGTTCATGCCGGCGTAACCGCGGATCTGGTAAGTGGTTTGGAGGCTGTCATACCAGAGCTTGCCGTCGTTCCGGCCGCGCTGCTGGAATCCCGTGAACTGCGGGAACGGCCGATTCAACGTGGCCCGCGACACCGTCGGGCTGGTTCCTAGGCTGGTACCGGCGAAGGGCGCCAGGTTGTAGAACGGATTGGGCACCAGCGCGTCGCAGAAGGTCGGGTTGCCGCCCTCCAGCGGATTGCATTTCTTACGGAAGGCCAGATCCCACTCGTTGAAGTCCAGGAAGTTTTGCAGTTTGTGCGAGCGGTTGCCCACATAGGAAACTTCCACGCTCGAGCGCATCGGCAACTGGAACTGGATTCCGAAGGAGTACTGATTCACGTAGGGAACCTTGAACGTGGGATCGAAGAAGTTCGGGTTCCGGCCAACGAAGGTGGTCGAACCCAAACTGTTGCCGGTAGGCACCGTGATTCCCGACGGAAACGGATTGTTCAGCAAATTGGCGATGGGGGTTCGCCCGCCATCCAGGGAGGAGACCACCGGCGTGGTGTAGCTGTAGCCGGCATTCTGCATGTAGTCGTTCTGGGGATTCAGATAATACCTGCCCCAGCCTCCCCGAATCACCAGCTTGGGCATCAACTGGTAGGCAAAACCCAAGCGTGGCTGGATCGCCGTCCAGTCGATGTCCCCGGCGCGGCGCTCGGCGCCGTTGACGCCGGCGAAAAGCAGGCCGCCCTTGATCGTGCTGACCGCCAGATCGGGGAACTTGGAGTGATCGAACATCTTGTCCACCGGGTTCACCACGTTCGGATCGAAGCCGCGATTATTCCGGTCGTAGCGCTCAAAGGGCGCCAGATTCAAATCCCAGCGCAATCCGAGATTGATGGTCAGCTTGCGACTTATCTTCCAATCGTCCTGCACGAAGGGGGCATAATAGCGATGCACATAGGAGGGCAGCACATTGTAATCCGCTCCGCCGCCGCCGACCGTTCCCAGCAGAAACGAGGCCACCGAGTTGCCGCTGAGCGCATCGGCGGTATTGTAAACCCTTTGCGTAAAGGCCTTGGTGCCCGTGACTTGGAACGGATTCCCGACGTTCTGGTTATTGTAGACGATGGTGCGATAGTCCATACCGGCGTGAATCGAATGCCCGCGGTAAATCCAGGTGACGTTGGGATTCATGGCGAAGGTGTTGGTGTAGTTGAAGCTGTAGTAGCGGCCGATGGACTGGTAGTTGTCCAGATTGTAGCGCCCGTACCAATTGGTCACGGAAAGCTGGCTGACCAGCGAACTCGGGAATCCCAGTTCCGTCGGTGAGTGGCCGGCGTTGGGATCGCCGCGCGATCCCTCCACGTAGCGATTCCAGGAAACCCGCAGGTTGGCAATCGTGGTGGGCCGCATGGTTCCCACCCAGTCGAGCACGAAGGCGTGGTTGACCCGCTTGAGCGGCAACTGGCCGTCGGCGCCGGCTCCAGTGATGCCGTTGGTGGGTCGCATCTCGGTGCGGTCGTTGTTGGCCTCACGGAAGAAGATGCGGTGCTTGTCGCCGATGTTCTGATCGAAGCGAAACATCATGTTGTAGAAATCGTCGCGATCGATGCTCTGCTCGGCGAAGTTCTGCTGGGTGTAGAAGGAGCCGGCGGAGGGGATGTTGGGCTTGGGGTAGAGGCTCAGGATCTTCAACGCGATGGGATTGAAGCGGGTGCTGGGAATCTGGTTATTGGGAAAGGGATCCCGCGTCCAGGTGCCGTTCACGTCGCGGCCCGTATTGGGATCGTAGATGGTGATCTTATTCCCATTGCTGTCCTTCAGATTGCTGAAGTCTCCGGTCAGAAATTCCGGCGCAGGATAAGACAGGCGCAAGGGAGTCGGGGTGCCTTCCCGGTAACCCTCGTAGGCATAGAAGAAAAAGCTCTTGTTCCTTCCGTCGTAAAGCTTCGGAATGTAGATCGGGCCTCCAATGGTAAAGCCGTACTGATCGAGGAAATGGCCTCCGGCGGTGCTGCGGCAAGCCGTGTCGGTAGCCGAATTGCTCGAACCGCAACCGAACTTGCTGAGGCCGGCGGCGTTGTTCTGGAAGCTGTTGGCGTCCCACGGTTCTCGGCGCGCGAACTCATACACCGTGCCGTGGACGGTGTTACCGCCGCTCTTCAGCGAAACATTCACAATGCCGCCCGCGGACTTGCCATATTGCGCATCGAAGGAATTGGTTTGGATCTTGAATTCCTGGACCGCATCCACCGACGGAACCAGGGCGATGTTGTTGTTGCCCGCCTGCCCGTTGTTTGGCGCCCCGTCCAACAGGAACTCGTTGTTGCGGTCGTAGCCGCCATTGATGTTCCAATCGGCGATAGCGCCGTTGTCGAAGGGCCGCTGGTAGATGATGTTTCCGTTGAAGTTGACCCCTGCGGACAACGTGGAAAGCATGAAGGGGTTGCGGGCGTTCAGCGGAAACTCGCTGACGCGCTGGGTATCGATGACCAGGCCGCGGTCGGCCTTGGACGTCTCCATCAGCGGCACTTCTGCCGTCACCGTAACGGTGTCGCTGACCGCGCCCAGCTCCATGCCCAGGTTGAGCATGGCCGTCTGGCCCACGTTCAGGGTCAGGTTTTCCTTGATCACCTTTTTGAAGCCCGCCGCCTCCGCCGAAATATTGTAGGTTCCGGGCTTCAAGAACGGAATCGTATAGCTACCCTGCGTGTCGGTAGCGGCGGTAGCCAGCTCATTGGTCGCCAGATTGCGAGCCTGCACCACGGCATTGGGCACCGAGGCACCGGAAGGATCCGTCACGTGACCGGTTAGCGTGGCACGAAATTCCTGGGCCGGAAGAACACCCGGGATGTAACAAAGGATGAGCGTAAAGACCAGCAGAATCCTACTTGCATCGACAGCCAAAAGATTATTTTTCATTGGGCCCCTCCTAAGCAGGCAGCAGGATTATATTTTCACCAATAGCGCCGCGATCGTATTACCGGCCTCAATATGGGTGCAAGGAAATTCCGCAAGTCGCAGGAGCACCGCCAATTCGTTTACAATAACCGCAACAATAGGTTGTGGATCGGAGAATCTCGCATGTGGAATTTAAGACGTCGATGCTTTCGGCCTGCCAGGACGGCATGGCCTCGCTTCGGTCTCCTGTTCTTTGCGCTGCTGTTCCTCGGCCATCCGATAGCTGCGCAACCGCCTGCGGCAGGTCCAAGCCAGTCTGAGGTAGCGTCCCAATCTTCACCTCCGGCTGTATCTCCGGCTGTAACTGGCGCGAACCCAGAGCGAGCTGTATCCTGGAAGCGACTCTTCCCCAATCTCGTGCAAGACCAGAAAGCCATCTGGCTATTTCCCGTGCGCGTTGCGCAGGGCAAGCACATCGGCAAGACGCTGGCCTTTATCCTGACCACCTCGGCTTTGGTGGCGCTCGACCCGCCCGATACGCCCTATTTTCGTCGCACCGGCGACTCTCGTGATTTCAACAAAGTGCTGAGCGGGCGCAACACATCGCTGGGCACGGCCGTTTTCCCTCTCGCTCTGTACGTTGCCGGGCTGGTAGGCTGGAATTCTCATGCGCGGCAAACAGCGCTGTTGGCAGGGGAGGCAGTCATAGACGCTCAGCTGCTGACCACGGTGATGAAGAACATCGATCGGCGGCTGCGCCCGATCGATATTCCTGCTGATGGCGACTTTGCCGGCTCCTGGTTCAAATCCCACGGAGTGGTTATTCGCGGCCGAGGCAGCTTTCCCTGGAGGAATTCCTCATGATCGGCCATAGCCACACGAGCCATCAAATCCTACCGCGCCTGCAACATGATCGTCTGAAAAACGTAGACGTCATGCCTTCCACCTCCTCGCCGCCAGTCGCATGGGGAATTACCGCTATCTTCTCACTGGCCGGAATGTTTGCGATGTTGCACGCGACAGAAACGAACGAGGTCGTGGAATGGATCCGTGAGAACGCCATCCGGCTGGAAACACCGTCAGCAGGGCATGGCTTCGCCGACATGCAGCCACTGAAAAGGGTGGTCGGCGATGCGCGCATTATCGCCCTGGGAGAGGCGACGCACGGCACGCGCGAATTTTTCCAGCTCAAGCATCGTATGCTGGAGTTCCTCGCTACCGAGATGGGATTCACCATCTTCTCCATCGAAGCGAACATGCCCGAAGCCTACCGCCTGAACGACTTCGTTCTGAACGGCAAGGGTGAGCCCGCCAGGCTCATCAAAGGCATGTATTTTTGGACCTGGGACACGGAGGAGGTCCTCGAAATGGTCCTGTGGATGCGGGAGTTCAACAAATTGGGCCAGGGACCCATACAGTTCACTGGATTCGATATGCAGAATCCTAACGTCGCGTCAGAGGTTGTCAATGACTTCGTTGCCGGTGCTGACCCTGCCTACGGTGACTCTTTGCGGCAAGCGATCAAATTGGCCAAGAAAGCAAGCGACATAAGGTCCGGTGCCGCATCCGGATGGGCGACTGCGATATTCCCGGTCAAGGATGCGGTCGGCAAGCGAATCCGGTTCAGCGGCTATATCAAAACAGAAGCCCTAACCGACGGATATGCGGGGCTCTGGTGGCGCGTGGACGGCCGTTCAGGAGAACTGGCACACGACAGCATGCGGGGCCGGGGCGCTAGTGGAACAACGGATTGGAGGCGCTATGACATCGAACTGCTCGTGGCGGCTGAGGCCAAGAATATCAATTTTGGCGCACTCTTTCCTGGGAATGGAACGGCCTGGTTCGACGAACTGACCATAGAGTTGGATGGTACGCCGTACGTGAACGACACTGCCTTTGATCTCGACTTTGAATCCCCTTCGCCCAAAGGTTTCTACACGGGGGGCAATGGATATAGGGTGCAACTGGATTCCCAGGTGTTCCACAGCGGCAAGCAAAGCCTCCGCATGACGCGGGTGGCGACGGCAAACACTCCGGAAGGAGTGGATCCCAAGCTCGCAGCTTCAATGTGGAAGGACGTAGTCCGTCATCTGGAAACCTCTCGCGAGGCCTATGGCAAGCAAGGCGCCGCCGCTCGCGATGTCGAATGGGCCATTCAAAACGCGAGAGTCGTCCTGCAGGGCATGCAGATGCGCGCCAATGAAGCGACGCGCGACAAAAGTATGGCCGACAACGTCAAATGGATCCTGGACAGCAATCCCGGAGCAAAAATCGTGCTCTGGGCCCATAACGGCCACGTCTCGACTGCCAGCATCCGATACCCGCTGGTCGGCGCAGCAGGGGTTCCTATGGGAGCATCGATGCGCGAAATGTTCGGCGCCAAGATGGTCGTGTTCGGATTCGTATTCAATCTATTGCCGTTGATGATGCAGGCAGCGTCTACGTATCGGGACAGACGGAGTCCATGGATTTCCCTACGAAGAATCCATATCAGTCTTCATACGCAGGAAACGGCGATGCATTTGTTTTTAAGTTAGCTCCAACAGGCAACACGTTGGTTTATTCAACTTACCTCGGTGGTGCAGGGGAGGATAAGGAGGTCGATGGAATCGCCGTCGACGTCCTAGGTTGTGCCTATGTGACCGGTAGAACAGGATCTAGCGATTTCCCAATTTATAATGCAGTCCACAGGAGACGGAAAGCCGGGGTAAACCGAGGTTGCGGCTGTTTCTTTTGCCGGATGTTTTCTTTGTAGAAGGTGAGCTGGCTTCGAATGGCCACCAACTCACATCCCAGAGAGGCTCGATTGCGGAAGAAGGCGGAGAGAAAGATCAGTGCATAAAGAATGAAATCTGGTCCGAATCGCAGGAATTCGAGGAGCAGCAGACAGAGATTCTGGATTGTTTTCATGCTCAAAGATAGCAATTGCCGGACGGATTTCACAACCCTTCTGATTCCTTGGATCTAAAAGGATATGAGGTTTTTCGGGTAGACACGGGAGTAGGAATCAGCCGATACCCGATAACCAAGCGCATTGAAGTGTCGCTCCATACGCATGTCTGGAAGCAGCCGTTGAATCTGGGATTCAATGAGAGAGAGGGGAAGGCGGGGGGCGCGGTGGAAGTCGCGGGCAGCTACAATCTGCTGACAAAGCCGAAGTCGCAGTTGAAATCCTTGTCGCTCGAGTTGGGGATGGTATGCAAGACCGCTGGCTTCCTGCCCGAAGAAATCGTCCTCGATGAGCATTCGGGTTTCCGGTTTGGTTTTGGCATCGGTTTGGGCGCGAAGTGAGGGCGCTGCAACATCCGCCCAATGCGAGCGGGCTGCTTTCTAAGTGCTGATGTTCATAAATACAGTAACTTATCAAACTATGCCGTCTCGTGAAGCGTGAGTCTCGGGATCGGAATCGGGGTAGCAATCGGCATTCGAGTCGCTTTGCTGCCCTGCACTCGAAGCCCGACTGCGATACCGACCCCGATGCCGATTCCGACTCCGACCGGCAGGAGCACTCTGGGGGTCCGAATTGCGCGCAGAAATATGTCACTGTATTTATGGAATCGCCTGCTAAGCCAGGAACCGGCAATTCGCGCCAGAGGGCTGAAGTGTGCGTGAACCGCTGATCTTTCTGCTGGTCCCTTGGCTTTATTGACCGTCGTTGGCGGTATGCGTCCCTGGAACAGGCTGGGAAGACGACAGCAGGGGAGAGTTCATGGGCGGGCCTCGGGAGAGACCCTCAACGAGAAGAACCCGCCCATTTTACCTGTCGGCCGCGGCGGTTCGTGTCTGGATCACGGCACACTCGGAATGAACGCAATA
>Ga0315273_10009648_pt1 | contig 12258 bp, 13 predicted proteins | sample YL17G02_0_MG_FD_205753 | JGI IMG/M metagenome (GOLD analysis project Ga0315273, IMG submission 205753) | Sediment microbial communities from Yellowstone Lake, YNP, Wyoming, USA - YL17G02_0 | ecosystem: Environmental > Aquatic > Freshwater > Lake > Sediment | place: USA: Wyoming | collected... | reverse complement strand
CGGCTTCGACGGTCGTGCGCAGGTCCAGTTCGGCGACCGGCAGGCATCAGCCGCAGCGCGATAGCGAGCACACGCGCTGTCGGCTGCATGCCGTGTTGGGCCTCTGCGTTGATCAACTCGCCCGGCTTTTCGCCAACAACGCCCTGACCTCCGGCACAAGCGTCACCGGTATCTTCATCACGGTCGTCGTCGTTGATCGGTACGCCGCCTCGTCGTCTGCGACGGCCTCGGTGTCGGACTGACCTTCGTAGTGAGCGAGGACCCGACGTACTCGCGCTTCGTCCCAACCAGGTGGGAACCGATTCTGCTTCTTCATGGCTTCTTCTTCTGGCGCCGCCGCAAGGCCTTCAGGGTCTTCTCGCCGAGTTCGTACGCCGTGATGACAAACACAGAGCCCGGAATGATTGCGATGTGAGTTGATGTCCAACATCCAATGGGTAGAAGGCGGGCTTGCCCGGTTCGCACGTGGAAACCGCCGATTCCGCTTGGCGCCTTCGGCGTCCGCCGTGGGCATTATCCTGGCCGGGTTGCGGAGACGCAAGCACAATTGGCACGTACGAGTTACGAGGCGCCGACGCAATGGGAACCGGTAAGGCCCGCCGACCGCAGAGTACGGCCATTGTCGTGGTTAGCTGGCGGGCGGCAATTGCAGGGCCTGATGGCAGCCGGAGGTGTCAGTCTCTCAGCGTTCTGACGACGTGCGGATTCCCTCCGCCGAACCGGCGCAAACTGAGCGACGCGAAAGAACAGGCGCGGCGCACGGTGGCCGCCGCCCTGCGCGTAACGCCCGAGGAAATTGTCATCACCCGCAACACCAGCGAGGGGAACAACTTCGTCTCGAGCGGGATCGATCTGAAGGCCGGCGACGACGTGCTGGTGTCGGCCGAGAACCACCCCAGCCTGCTGAACGCCTGGGACGAGAAGGCGAAACGGTTTGGATTCTCGGTGCGCCGCGTCGCGCACCCGAGTCCGCACCCTGGTCATCCGGCGATCGTCGAGGCCTTTCGCGCCGCCTCGCCCAGATCCTGCTGGCCGAACTGCGCCGCCTCGACGGGGTGCGCGTGTGGACCTCACCGGACCCGGCACACTCGGCTGCCATCGTGACGTTCCAGCCGGGCGGGCTCGACCCGGCGAAGCTGGCGACGGCGCTCTATGAGCGGGAGCGCATCGCCTGTTCGGCGCGGTCGGAAGCGGCCCGGCCCGGCCTGCGCCTCTCGCCGCACTTCTACAACTCGGTGGCCGAGATCGAACGGGTCGTCGCGGCGATCCGCAAGTACCTGGCGTCGGGGGTGTAGCGGGCCTGGATTTCTTTCCCCACCGCCGGTCGATCGCCGGCCCACCCCCGTGCCGCGGCGGCTCGGTTGGTTGGTCAGCCCGCGCGCGGCTGGAGTTCCCGCGCGTAGCAGAGCACGTCTTGAGGAACACCCCGCGCGAGATTGGGAAACTCCATCTGCCGCGTCCAACCGACGTCGCGGTTGAAGCCGCATTTCTCAAGCACGCGCCATGATGCTCGATGGTGCGGATGACAGAGTGCGTAGAGCCGCAGGACACCGGTGACGCGGGCCACATCCACCATGGCTGCCAGCGCCTCGCTGGCGTAGCCCTTCCCCCACGCGTCGGTCGCCAGGACGTACCCGGTCATGGCCTGGCCGGCTGGTCCCATGGCGATCCCCGTACTCCCGAGCAGCCGGCCATCGACCCCCGAACGGATGAGGTACGGGCCCACTCCGTCCCGCTCCCATTGCACGGCGCTTAAGGCGAGGAACCGCTGCGTGTCGGCCACCGTCTGGTGCCGGGGCCAACCCAGGTACCGTGTCACCTCCGGGTCGCTGGCGTATCGCTCGAAGATTTCGTCCGCGTCCGCGGCCAGCGGCGCCGACAACATGAGTCGCGCTGTTTCCACCCTCAATGGCGCCCGCATGATCCGTGTTCCACCAACCCCGCCGACGCCGACAACGGACTCGCGACCTGCGCAGGGCCCGCCGCCGGTGCCCTACCGGTCTACCGCCGCAAGCACCTTGCCGAGAAACTGGTCGAGCGCGTTGCCGCCCTTGATCCACCGCACCACGACCACCAGATCGTTCTCCCAGTCCATGTAGACGATGTTCTGGCCGTTGCCCATGAAGCAGACGCTGGACTCCGGCGCCGACGGCCATGGCTTGCGCCCGGTGTTCAGGAACCAGTTCATGAAGCCATAGCCGGGATTGGCGGTGCCCGGCGTCCGCGCCATCTTGATCCACTGCTCCGACATGATCTGGCGTTCGTTCCATCGGCCGTTTCTCAGGTACAGATAGCCGAAGCGGGCCAGATCCCACGCGCTGATGAACATGCCGCCGCCGAAATGGCCGCCGCCCGACACCGACTGCATCCGCTGCCCGTCGATCTCGACCCACGAGTTCTCGTAGCCGGTCCACCGCCACGTGTTCGACGCGCCAATCGGGTCCATCACTTCTTCGCGCAGGACGACCGGCAGCGGCCGCCGCCAGACCTGGAGCGCGAGGAAGGCCAGCAGGTTGACGCGTGTGTCGTTGTACTTGTAGCGCGTGCCCGGGTCGGAGAGCTTGCGGTTCGGCCAATCGGCCGGCGTCGCTCCCTCCGGGCGGTCGGCCCAGTCGGGCTTGCCCCAGAGCGTGCCTTGCCAGTCACTCGTCTGCCGCAGAAGGTGATCCCACGTGATCGTCGCATTGTGACCGTCGAAGTACCCCGGCAGCGGCATGTAGTCGCTGGCGAGGTCGCGGACGTCGTGGATGAGCCCCTTCTGCCATCCGAGACCGACCACGGTCGACAGAAAGCTCTTCGCCACGCTGAACGTCATGTCCGGTCGTTTGGTGTCGCCCCACTCGGCGACGACGTAGCCGCGCCGAATGACGATCCCGTTCGCGGCGGCCCGCTCGCGGGCGGGGCCGATGAGGGTGTCGAACGGTTCGCGGGCGCCAAACGTCAGGGCGAGATCCAGCGCGAGGTCCTTCGGCCCGGGATTCTCGTTGGCGATCGAGTACTTCACGGCTTCGTCGAGCCCTGCCTGATTCATCCCGACGTCGGCGGCGGCTTTGCGCGTCCAGGTGAACCGATCGGGGAAGTAGAGCGCGGGCTGGGCCGCCGGTGCGCCAAGTTTGGCTGTGGGCTTGGTGGCTGGCACCTGGCGGTTGCCGGCCGGTGTCTGCGCGAGAAGGCCCGAGCCGGCGAGCAGCAGGAGCGCCGCAACGGCCAGCGTCATCGGACGACCGAGCATTGGGCGCGCGCTTGGCATGGGAATCATCATCGTTCCTCGCAGAAAGGCCAGGGATGTGGGCCCCGGCTGGCACAGAACCTCACGCAGGAATCAGCGAGCGCTCCGCCTTGCCAATGGTCCTTTGACCGGCCCGAGGCTATCGCACGCCGCGATCCTGGCTGTTCACCGGCGGGTACAGCCGCGAGGCAATCATGCCATACAGGCTGAATTCGACGAGTCCGCCGAGGAACCACTGCATTGCCACGGCCGCGGGAATGGGAAAGAGCACGTATTGGTTGAGGTCGACCAGGAGACCGGCAAGCACTCCGAAGAACAGACCGTAGGTCAACCCCTCGCGCAACGAACCATTCCGGGCGAATCGGCTGTAGCCGCACACGAAGACCATGACGATACCCGCGGTGAGCACGATAGAGAGCCACGCCTTCTCAGCGAGATCGGGGCGGCGCAGGTGCTGCACCGAGGCGTTCGCCTCCCGGAGCACGACGAGGTGAACGAACGCGTTCCACGTAATCGCGACGAGGACCAGAACGACACAGGTGAGAAGGAAGCGTCTTGCCCGCACGGAACCTCCAGCATTCGGGCCGTCCGATGTCCGCCTCACCCGCGGCGGCTCTCTTCACCGACGGAGATTCCCAGGCCGTCGGGATCCAGGTACTGGGCGACCCGAGCGCCAAAGACAGCGGTGGGCTCCTGGACGCACGGTACATTGCTGTCGGCCATCTTCTTGTGGAACTCGTCAAGATTCGAAACACTCAGACCGGGACGGCACCGTCCGGCAGGAAGCTGCCGGGGGTTGTCTCTTTCGGAACTGAGCCCTTCACTTGTGTGGAGCGCCAGGGTCGCCCCATCGGTCGCGAACTCGGTCCATCCGGGCGACTCGAATCGCAGGGGCAGTCCAACGACATCTCGATAGAACGACACGGACCGCTTCATGTCGCTCACAAGGACAATCACGTAGTTCACGCGCACTCGACACCCCCGTGTGATCCAAGAAGGCAGCCGACGGTAGGGGTGCGCGGGTCCGACGCGCCCGCCGCAGGCTCATTCCTTGTAGAAATACGCTCCGGCAACCGCGCCAAGCAGGATCTCGCAAAGCCCCCAGATCACGCCGATCGCCATCATGCGGCCCGGGAACACGCCCATCACGGCCGATCCGACGCCGGGATAAGCGTACGCAAAGAACCAGACGGCGGCCCCGGCGCAGAGCGCGGTCCTCGGGCCAGGGCTGTACCGCGGGCGGATCGCCGCGTACAGCCAGATGGTCGCGATGCCGAGCGCGAACCCCATGACGACGAATACCCCGATTGCGGCGCCTTGGACCGGTGGCAGATTCAGCCGCGCCATGGCCGCGTTCATGTCGGCGCCCAGAATGACAAGGTTGAGCAGGATCTCGCTGACGTTGACAATCAACCCCGCGACGATTCCGCCGATGACGACCCGCGCTGTGTTGATGCTTCCCACGCGACACCTCCTCTACCTGGCATTATCGAGCGATTTCCGGCTGGCCATCTCGCGCCACCCTCCCCGCCGAACGCCTCATGCTCGCTGTCGACTACTGCGCCTCGCGCCATCGGCTGCAGCCGACTGGCCCGTACTCCTCGACAGATCAACGACGGGTTCTTTGTGGAGTCTACTCGACCGATCGTTTCCGTCGCCATCTCCTGATCGCCTCTGCATGCTTCGGGTAATGGCCGTACGTATCGAGTCTGAGGCGACGACGAACGCGCGTATCCGGGACGATCTGATCCTCAGGCACTGTCTGGATGAATGCGATCAGCCGCCGGTGCGTCTCATCCCGCTGCCGGAACGCCTCGCCGACCGACACGTTCCGATTCCGCTCCGTCGTCTGTGCGTTGAAGGCGTCGATGCCGCCGTGCGTGACGGAGTACCGAGGTGGCCGCCCTCCCGCCAGCACGATTGGCAGGTGCGTCAGCGACTCCTCTTCCCACGATGCCACGTGCAGGATGATGTCTTTGACCGACCACGCGCCAGTGACGCCGGGCCGCAGGAGTTCCGAGTCCGGCATGTCGGCGTAGGACGACACAAGCGCGCGCCACGCCGTGTCGAGACGTTTCAGCAGTTGCGGCCTGTTCATATGTCGGCCCCCGCTGGCACAGGACCTGCGGTGTTAGACCGCCGGGCGATGGGCCAGGATCCTGATGTACGAGGCCAATTGACCGCGGTGGTGGGCCTCGTGGTCCAGATTGCCTCTGAGGATGACCCACCACAGGGACACCGGCCGACCGAATCTGTCGTCGAAGACCTGTGCCGCGAGCTGCGGCGCCGAAAGCGCGGCGATCGTCTGGGCGCGCTTCTCGCCAAGCAGGCCAAGCCGATCGCGGACGGCAGCGTACCCTGCCCGATCGAGCGGTGGGGCCATGCCGACCACGGCCTTCATGCCCCGCAAGTCGGGATTCTCGAGCTTGGCAAAGAGCCATTCGTCCGCATCAACAAGGTGCTGGGCGATCTCGGCACAGCTGAGCGAATCAGGAGTCGGTCGCCAGTTCTCGCGGCCAGGCGGAACCCGTTCGAGTCGAGTGAGGCTCGACTCTCGGACGGCCGTGGACAATTCGGCAAGTTGCTGCGCTTCGAAGGACACTGTTGCTCCTGGCCACGTCCGACGCACCGGGCCGACGGCGCCTGATGATCGCGCATGACGCGGTCGGCTGCAAGCGTCTGTTTGGAGGCCCGGATTGATGTCAGCGATCGGCGAGCGAGAGCCGGAACGCGGCCATCTCCTGGCCGTTGCGAACGAGCAGGACGTCGCCGACCAGCACCGGGTGGTTCCAGGTCTTGCCCTCGACGGCAGGGAACCGAGCGAGCTCCGTGAACTGGTCGGGTTTCGCCGCGACCAGCGCCAGTTCTCCCTCCTCCGACAGTACTAGCAGCACGTCCTGATCGGGCAGCAGGACGAGCTGGCCGTTGCCGTAGCGCCCGCCCTTCCACGTGCGCTTGCCGTCCTGCAGGTTGATGCACGCGAGGATGCTGCCGTCGAATCCGAAGGCATGGCCGTTGTGCACGACGAAGTCGTTGAAGTAGGGCTTCAGCCCGTTCGACATCCAGCGCTCCGCGACGATCCACCCGCCGGGTCCGTGCGCGACCGCGATGCGGCGCGTCCCGAGGCCCCCGCTGGCACCGACCATGCTGATCAAGACATCGCCGCCCGCAACCAGGGCTGGCTGCACGATGGGCTCGCCCGGCCACGCATGCTCCCAGAGCAGTGCGCCATCGGCCGGCGCGACGCTGGCGGCGCCGGCTGCGCTCAACTGCAGGATCTGCGCAATCCCGTCGATCGTCACCAGATGCGGCGAGCTGTAGCTCCCGCCGCGGGCCTGGCCCATCCAGCGCCGCTCGCCGGTTGCCCGATCGTAGGCCACGAGCACGCCGGCGTGGACGATGACGAGGTCACCGACCACCAACGGCGAGTTCGAGAAGGCCCAGATCGGGACCGTGGAGCCGGCGTCTGATGCCGCATTGCGCGACCACACGACGGCACCGTTCCCGGCGTCGAGCGCGTTCAGGATTCCGGTCGCGCCAAACGTGTACACGCGACCGCTGCTGAGCGTCGGCGTCGCGCGCGGACCGGCGCCGGCGTTCGACTCCCAAAACCGGGCCGCGTCGCGGTGTTTCCACACTGGCTTGCCGGTGCTCACCCTGTAACAGGCGACCACCTCATCGTCACCGCGCTGCTCCTGCGTGTAGAGGAGGTCGCCGTGGACCGCGAAGGATGACCAACCCGGCCCGACCGGCCTGCGCCACAACTCGACCGGCGGCGATGCAGCCCAGTCGGTCTTTATCCGCGCGCCGCGAATGACACTGTCGCGATCGAGTCCGCGAAAGCCGGGCCAATCGGCTCCTGCCGCCGCTGTTACCGAAACCGACGGGAGCGCTGCCGGCGTTGAGGGGGGCACGACCGGCCTCTCTCGTGCAGAATCGATGGGCTTCTCGCCGGCTGGGGCCGCCGCCGGTGCTGCCGGAGTCGATGGGAGCGCCGCCGGCTTGTCCCGGGCAGAGTCGAGAGGCTCGTCGCCGGCCTGGGCCAGGAGCCGTTGTTCGGCAGTGTTCGTCCATCGCCACTTCCACTCGACACCGCCACTGCCGGTTACCCCGTCGGTCCGGACGAGCGCCCACACTCCGCACGCGAGCAGGAAGGCCGCGACCATTGCCACCCGCCGAGGTCCGGCAGAGAGGCGACGGCTGGCCACTGCCCATGCGACCAGGGCGAGGCTCACAGCCGGGATGGCGTACATGACGAACATCAGCCCCATCATCCCGTTCTGAATCGACTCGTGGGTGATGGGCCGAGTCGCGACCATCGCGACGATCATCATGACGATGGCACCCCAGCGCTCGAGCCGAGGGGCCCGGCTGAAGAACGCCCACCACACGACGATGGCCAACCAGCCGACGAGTTCGCCAACGACCCCTGCCATCTGCGCCTCGGGCAGAACAGCAGGGATGCCGAACCTGACGAGCCACTGCAGCGCCACGATCAGCACGCCGGGCCACAGGCGGAGCGGTTTCTGAGGAGTCGGGTTGTCGGGTGGTGTGATGGCCATATCAGTTCTATACGCTTTTCAACAGGCCGCTTGTTCCCTGGTTTCTCGGCGGGCGGTTTCGGCCCACCTACCGGATGAGCGGCTTGAAGCCGATGATCTCGTTCCACCACTGCGGGTAGCCGACGGTCTGGCCGTCGACCATGCCCATGGCGTACTTGCCGAGCAGCAAGTCGCCGAGCTTCAGCCAGTCCTGCTGCCATGCGATCGCGTTGGTCGAGCCGAACTGCGTCAGCAGGTTGATCGCGGCTTTAGGGTCCTTCGCGTACGTCTGCGCCGTCAGTTCGAGCACCTTGGGCGTGACGGCATAGAGCATCTGCTGCCGCGGCTCTCGCGCGGCGCGGACGTGCTTGATGGCCTCGTTGTAGTGCAGTTCGGCCATCTGCTGGACGTAGATGTTGGTCCAGAAGCCGGAGTCGCGATCGAACGCGCCGTATCGATCACCGCGGCTCAGGAACGCGGGAATCTCGTCCATGATCGCCCACAGGGGCGTGAGGTACGACGTCGCTGGCGCACCGTAGCCGAACCAGCTTGTCCCCCGCAGCGGCTCCGGCAGTGAGGCGTTCACCTGCGCGATATGCAGGTAGTAGGTGCGCTGGACGTTGATGCTGCGCTCGAAGGAGCCCTTGCCGCCGCGATTCACATAGCGGATCGGATTGCCCCAGGGCCCGGCCGCCGGCCCCGTGGTCATGTCGTACGGCGTGCCTTCGTAGTAGTCGGCCTGAATCTTCCGGACCTCCTCGAGGGTGAGCGGCTTGTCGGGCTTCACCGAGAACGGGTACCGCGCCCGGTCGGGCGGCAGCTTGAGCGATGGCGCGATCAGGTCGAACACGCGCCACTCGCGTCGAGACGAGGTGACCGGGTCGTCCGGCGCATAGATGTCGTGCACGACGAACGGCTTGCCGGCCTTCGGATCGAACCAGCCCTGCTCGACGGCGAACGACACGATCCTGGGCGCGGCCATCACGTTCGCCTTGTCGGCGATATTGATCTCGCCGATGCGCGCCCGGTTGGCGGCCACGAAGACGTGATCCTCGGGGATTCGGACCGCGGCCCAGATGTCTCGTCCGTAGAACTCGGCCACCCACGTCTCGGTGCCGTCGGTGATGGTCATCGTCTCGCCGCCGCCGCCGGTCTCGGTGAGGAAGCTGAACTCCTCCACGAGCTTGCCCATGATTCGCACCGCGTCGCGCGCGGTTGCCGCGCGCTCAAGTGCCACGTCCTGGGCCATCCAGCAGTCGACGAGGCCGTCGCCCTTGGTCCACATCACGTCCTTGACCTTCTTGCCGCGCTCGGTCGAGGTGTCGATGCTGAAGGTCGATTCGGCAATCGCGACACCCTTCTCGTTCATGAACGAGTAGCGCGACATGAAGTAGCGGTACGTGTGCTTCACCTGCGGCATCGTGCCCAGCACGTTGCCGCCCTCGCGGGTGTGGGCGTTGGCGACGATCTTGCGTGTCGCGCCCTCCGGCCAGTCGGCCGCAGGCACGATCCGGAGGGGGTAGTCCGCCACGCTCGAATCGTCATTGTGCGTAATCACGGTGGTGCCGTCGGCCATCGCCTTTTTGCCGATGCCCAGAATCGTGCACGCATCGAGCACGGAACTCCACTGGAGCACGACCACGGCCATCATCACCCACGCCACGCTTCGCGAATACCTTTTCATGACGCTCCTCCGCCCTAGTCCAGAAACACCCTGCGTGGATCGGCCTTGGCCGGATCGTGCAGGAAGTACCCGATGCCCTGCTTCATCACCTCGCCGTAGGTCGGCCAGGCGGCCTTCACAGTCTTCGCCGGGTAGAACTCGCCCATCTGCTTGATCACTTCCGCCGCGCCGGCCAGGTGCCGCCCGACCCGGTAGTCGAGCGAGGCGCCGGTCTTCATGTTGTAGTCCGCGTAGAGCAGGCCGCGATCCGCCGCGGTCTGCATGAACTCGTCGCGCCCGGTCAGCATCAGCGCCTCGGTCATCGGGCCCACGAACTTGTCGATGAAGGGCTCCGGCGTCTCCATCAGCACGGCAAAGCTGTCGGTGAAGTCGCCAATCTCGCGGTGTGTCAGCCCCCGCAGCGACTTGGGCGACACTTCGGTCTTCATCGGGAACTGCTCGGCCGACAGGATCATCGACGCCATCATGCACAGCTCGTCGGCGCGCTGATGGCACACGTAGGTGCTGACTACGGGATAGCCGAGCGACGCCTCGTGAAGATCGATCGTCATGTCGATCTTCTCGCGGCGGATCATCTCGCTGACGGCATAGGAGGTGCGCTCGGTCAGGTTGCCGTCCGGCCGCCCCGGATACGTCCGGTTCATGTTGCGGCTGTCCTGGTACGCGAGGTTCTGTGTCGACGGGTAGTGCACGAAGGTGAACGGATCGGGCCACTGCTCGAGCGGGCTCGTCTCCCGGTCCCCGATGCGGTACGTCTTCTCACCCCAGGGCGTCTTGATCCGGAAGAACGGCGGATAGGCGTTGCCGAGCATGCCAAGCGTCGAAGCGCTCATGTTGGCGCGTGCGATGACGAATACCCGGCCCCGGGTCACGGTGATGTTCTCCATGATCACGTACGTCGCCACGGGGCTCGCCGGCTCGTAGGGATGCTCGCCGCCAATCAGCAGCACCGACCCGCCAGGCACGCCGGAGTCGAACACGTACACCGGCGCATCCATCAGCGTGGCCTTGATGCCGTCGAAGTACGTGCTCAGCGGGATCTGCGACGTCAGGGCCGCCGACACGACCACCGTTTCGCGATACGCGCGCAGGGCACGGATCTCCCGAGTGCCGACGATCATCAGCACCAGCGCCCCCGCCAGAAGGGCGATCCGTCGAACGAGCAGCATCCGAGCGCCCGTTCCTCCCGGCGCCGTCGTCCCCGACCGATCCCCGGTGGTACTCACAGAATCGACCTCACTTGATGTGGAGTGCGCGGAGGACGAACGGGATGATGGCGTAGGCGTAGACGATGTCGTACGTCAGGCCGGGCCGGGTCTTCCGGCGGAAGAGCCGCGTCAGGAGCAGCAGCGCCACCACGCCGGCCATCACGAAATAGATCTGGTGAATCACTGCCTGAAAGAGAATCACGGCTCTACCTTCCGGGCGCAATCAATTGCGCTCCTACGAATCTCGAGTCCCGAATCCCGAGTCCCGAATGCCGATTCCCGTCCACCGACACGATCCTAGTACCGCACGAGAAACGCCAGCGTCTTCGGCCAGATCAGCATCGACAGTGCCACGACTCCCATCGCGATCCAGGGCACCGCGGTCGCCTTGAGAAACGACGTGTAGCTGCCGCGATAGCCCACCGTTTCAATCGCCGTGCGGCCGACGATGCGCGAAGGCGGCAGGCAGTCGCCCAGGGCGAAGAGCAGACTGAAGGCGGCGGCGACGACGGTGACGTTCGCGCCGACCGCGTTGAACACGAAGATGAGGGGCGTGCCGAGGATAACGGCGCTGCCGAAGCCGAGCGACCCCTGGGCCAGCGGGCACACGACCAGAGACGAGGCGTAGATGCCGAGGATCGGCAGCGCGACGAAACTGATCGCGATCAATCCCCGCACGCCCGTTGCCGCCAGGATGTTCACCAGCACGCCGACGCTCACCATCGTCGCCACCAGCGGGAATACCTGCTCGACGGTGTCATTGACCACCACGCGCCAGCGGGAGACGGGGCGGCGCACCGGGTCGATGCCTACGGTCGCCAGCGCGCAGATGACGAAGATAAGCGGGAACCCCAGTGTAGGCAGCGTGAAGGCGGCGTACTTCGCGACCAGGGCCAGGGCGACGAAGATCGCGAGCGGGATTGCGGCGCGCCACCATGTCATCCCGGGCGGCAGTGGTGGCAGGCCCGCGAGAATCGCGTCTTTCGATCCTGGCACCGCGCCCCAACCCAGATACACGACGGTGACAACGGTGACGAGCAGCACCGGCGCCAGCAGCACGAGATCGAAACCCACGTACGGCATGTTCGCGCCCGCTGCCATCAGCATCGCCCAGACGTTGATGGGCGGCGCCACCGCCGACAGGATGCCGAGCATGAACACGAACGCCGCGACGCGCTGTTCGGCGAGGCCCATGAGGCGCAGGACCGCGGCCACCAGGCCGCCGACCACGAGCACCGACACGACACCGGCGCCGGTGAGCGCGCCGGGGATCAGCATCAGGAAGGCCAGCACGATCAACAGCAGCCACTTGCGCCGGTGCAGGCGCGTGACCAGGGCGCGCACCAGCGCGTTCATGGCGCCGACCTCCGAGTACGCGTTCATGAACACGCACGCCGTGATGAAGATGAAGGCGAGGTCGAGGAACGTGAACGTGCCTTCGACGAACAGGTGCGCCGGGAATCCGAGGCCGGCCACCAGCGCTCCGACCAGCGCCGTCACCACCATCGACAACTCCGGCGAGCGGAGCCGCCAGCTGCACACCGCGAAGGTGACGACCATCGCCGCCAGCGTGTACGACGTCGTGACGTAGGTGCT
>Ga0315273_10009646_pt1 | contig 12259 bp, 8 predicted proteins | sample YL17G02_0_MG_FD_205753 | JGI IMG/M metagenome (GOLD analysis project Ga0315273, IMG submission 205753) | Sediment microbial communities from Yellowstone Lake, YNP, Wyoming, USA - YL17G02_0 | ecosystem: Environmental > Aquatic > Freshwater > Lake > Sediment | place: USA: Wyoming | collected... | reverse complement strand
GCGAGCGGCTCGATGGACACGGGCCCGGACGGGTAGGTGCCGGACTTCGCGATCTCGCCCGACTCGATCGGCACGGGCGACACGCCATCCGGGAAGTTCCCGTCGAGCTCGACGTAGCGCTTCTGGTGCGGCTCCGTTGGATCAAGGCTCCGGTTCAGGTTGCGCACGGCGAAGTCGCGGAATCGCGTGGCGAACGGCGCCTGTGCGTCGATCGCGTCGGAGACCGCCCGGAAGTCGCCCGGAGAGGCAGCTTCGATTCCCGCCCACGCGTTGAAGACCGCGGCCGCTCCGGCTTCCTGTTCCATGAAAAAGGGCCAGATGTACGCCGCATACGGATGGTCGCCGGTCGTGGACTCCAGGCCGAGGTGACTCAGCTGGAAGACGCTGGCAAACCACGTGTGGACGAATGCGCTGCCCGCCCGGAAGTAGTAGGTCTCGGCCCATGTCGCACTGGCTTCGCCGAACCAGTGGTTCTCCGATCCGCGGACCGGTCCGGTCCGGTTGTGCGCCTTCTGGAGCACGTGGAAGAACTCGTGGATGAGGTCGCGACGCATCTGGTCGCGCTCGGCGATACGCGCCCGGTTCACGAGGATGAACCCGCTGGAGGTCTTGAGGACATTGCCCGCGGCGTCGATGTACGGCGGCGACGGTACGGCGGCCGCGATCGAACCCTCGGGCACCGCCAGGGCGCCACCCCGGAAAAGCCCGTCTCCCGCCCTGAGCTCGTAGACGTCGATCCGTCCGTCGCCGCCGAGCTCCCGGCTGACGTTCGGACCACTGCCGTCGGGGATCGGCGGGCCCATCCCCCCGGGCGGCATCCTCGTCATCGGGGTCCAGATCTCCTCGAGCAGGCCGGCCACGACAGCGACGTCTGCGGCGGCCGACCCCGGGTCGCCTCCGGTGCAGGCCCAGACCTTGAAGTGCTGGCTTGCGTTGCCGGAGTCCGTCCAATCGCGGCACTCGGTGGCCGCCACGGTGAGCGGGGCGGCAACCGTCAGTCGAGCGGCGGGGGCGGATCCCTTCCCCGGCGCAACGGCGAGGCGCGCCGCCCCGGCCGTCTTCGACGCGAAGATGCTGTCCGGCTCCGTTGGCCGGACGATGAACGGACGCAATCGCTGCTGGTCCGCGGCCGAGAGCGTTGGCAGCGCGTCGACGATCTCGTCGAAGAGCGCCGCGTCATCACCCAGCGAGGGCGCCGAGGCAAACTCCCCAGGCAGTTCCGGCATCCCGAAGTGCGCGTACCCGCGGTACAGCAGGGACGTGACATGGTCGATCCGCCCGCCCGCCAGGGCCGTCGCAATGAGGTCCTGGCGCGACGGCTGAGGTGACGCTCCCGCCGCGACCGACGATCCGGGTGCGGTCGACGATTGGGTTCCGATCGACGGTCCGGGTGCGGCCGATCCTGGGGGCGTCGCGGGCCCGGCAGAGGCCGCGGGCGCCGCGGCCGCGCCGGACGACTCCGGCGCGATGGACCCGCCGCCCAGGCGCGCGGTGCTCGACGGGCTCGATCCACACGCCGAGATGATCAGCGTCAGGGCGGCGATTGCCGAGAGAAGGCGGGCCCGCCCGTGCGTGCCGGAGGGCCGCATCCGCCTCATCATAAGCGGCCGCGGAACCGCCGCTCCTGGAGCAATCGCCAGGCTCCGGCGATCCGGGGCCTCAGGCGCGCGGGATGACGGGGAGGACCAGGCGCGATGGATACCGCTCCGCGTGGTGGACCGTGTTCTCCGCGACGCGCCATTCCGTCTCGAACCCGATGGGGCCGCCCGTGTTGAGGTTCCGGTCGATGCGCGGGAAGTTGCTGCTGGAGACGTCGAGGCGGACCCGGTGGCCCGGCAGGAAGACGTTGCTGGTGGGCCCGAGATCGATCGTGACCTCGTACACCTCGCCCGGGATCATGAGGACGGAACGCTCGATCGACTCGCGGTAGCGGGCCCGGATCACACCCTCGCACAGGTTGATCGCCCGCCCGTCCGGGTGGACGTCCACGAGACGGGCGGTGACGTCCGTGTCCGGCGCAGACGAGGAGACGAACAGGACGGCCGAGATGGGGCCGGTGACCTCGAGCGGCGCGTCGAGGGCCGGACCCGTGTAGGCGAGCACGTCCGACCGGGCTTCAATCGGGCGCTGGTCGTGCGGCCCCACGGTGATCGCCGGATGCACCAGCGAATGGTTGCCGCCCGTGGTGATGACCGGGTTCGCGGGGTCGTAGGTGAACGTGTCGGAGGACGCGTTCTCTTCTGTCGCCAGCCCGCCGGCGGGCGGGTCGGGCCGGAGGGCCCCGTCGGTCGCCAGGAAGAGCGGCGTCCAGACGGTCCGCGCCAGCGGCCACTCGTGCTCACCCCGCCAGCGGTTCTCGCCCATGACGAAGATCCGCAGCGGCGGCTCTGCATCCAGCCCGTCGTCCACGTCGCGCAGCCAGCGGTCCAGGAAGCGCCGCTCGATCTCGCGGATCTCGGCGACCGCGTCCGGCCCGAAGTCCGCCTGGCCGACGACGCGTTCGCCGATCATGTGGTGCCACGGCCCCATGAGCAGCCGCTGGGCCGCGCGCGTCGCCGCAGACGCTCCGTGCGCGTGCACGAGCGCCCAGTGCTCCAGCGCCGCGCCGGCATACGCGTCGTACCAGCCGCACACGTTGAGGGCCGGCACGTCCACGGTGGCCGCGTGCTCGCGGGTGGAGATCGCGCGCCAGAAGTCGTCGTACGCCGGATGGTCCAGCCACTCCCGGTACCACGGGATGTCCGTCCCGGCGGCCTCATCACCGGTGACGAGCGGCAGGTGCCACCAGAGTTCCGTCACCTCCAGCGGCGTCAGCTCGCGCCGGGACCGCGCGGCGTTGCGGACGGCCCACGAGAGGTTCAGCCCGTGGGCGAACGCACCGCCCACGTAGTGGTCCTGTGCCCAGTAGTCCGAAGGGACCACGGCAGGCACCATCGCCCGTAGGTGCGCGTTCGCCAATGGCGCGGCGAGCCACTGCGTGGCGCCGTCGTAGGACGAGCCGATCGTCCCGACCCGGCCGTCGCACCACGGCTGCGTGCCCACCCACTCGTGGGTGTCGAACCCGTCCTCCGGCTCGCTGAACCACGGCCGGAAGTCACCCTGCGAATCGAACTTGCCGCGACAGTCCTGTACCACGAACGCGTACCCATGCTGGGTGAAGTACCGCGCCTGGTCCGTGTAGTACGCGTCGCTGTTGTTGTACGGGGTCCGGACGAGGACGGCCGGCGCGGGGGCATCGCCGGGTGGCAGGTACACGTCCGCGGAGAGGCGCACGCCGTCGCGCATCGTGACGCCGGCGTCGATCAGCCGGCGCATGCCGCCAAGCGGCACCGATGGCGTGCGGTCGCGGACGTCTCCCCTCACCTGCGCATCGTACCGAGCCGGTCCGCTTTTGCGACCGGAGAACGCGGCATTGGGCTCTGGCGCTGGACGGGCTTGCGGCCCATGATGTCGGCCATGATCGAGCCCCTGGATCCGGCAGCCGCAGCGGGGCTCGTCCGCAACTGGGGGTTCGTCTCGCACACGGATCTACCGGACCGGGCGGGCCACGCCTGGCTCACGATCGCGATTCGGCCGCAGCCCACGCTGGAGCATTTCGATCCAGAGCGGGTGGAATACTGGGCCACCTCGGCCGGGCGCGGCGTGGCGCGCACGATCGACCACGCGACGCAGCTGCCGCTCGACACGGAGTTCTCCTGGGGCCGGGTCCAGGTCGCGGACCGCCTCAACGTGGTCAACGAATGGGTCAGCTTCGGCGGCCATCTCATGGCGGCCGAGGTGGACGGCGCGATCATCTGCGTCTTCCAGTCCGAGGCGCCGATCCTGCGGCGCGGCGGCCATTCGCAGGGCTGGGACCACGGAGCGGCGAACCTCGCCGCCTTCTTCGGGCGGATCAAGGTCGCGGTGGACTACCTGCCCGGGTTCGAGGGCCGCGTCGCGACGGCCGCCCCGCGCGTGCGTTTCGGGGCGTTCATCGCCGACCTCGTCACCCGCTACCGGGCCGCACCCGCGCTGGTCGATATGCACCCCGACCTGTGGCAGCTCATCCGGGGGGCCGAGAGCGAGCTCCGGACCAGCGAGCCGCATGTCTGGGAGGAAGGGCTCGCCCTCGCAGCGGGTGCCGGTCTCGTCGAACTCCCGGAGCGCCGAACCGCGGTCTGACGCGGCATTCAGGCGGCTGCCCGCAGATCGGCCCTGACGAGCGGGCCGACTGGCGCGTGGAGGCGGGTTTCATCGGCGCGATCCACTCTCGGCGCCAAGGTCCCGGCGCGGGCAAGAGCCGGTACGATGGACGCTCGCAAAGCATCTGAAGGGACGGGTCAGTGACAGTTGGCTTTGGGATCATCGGAAGCGGGAACATGGCGCTCGTCTACGCCGAGGCGCTGGCGACCCAGGTCACCGGTGGGCGCCTGGTGGCCGTCGCCGGGGGGACGCGGGCAGCCAGCCTGGCGGCCGAGTACGGGATCGACGCGGAAGCCTCCGGCGACGCCCTCATCGCACGGCCGGATATCGACGCCGTTGTCATTGCAACACCGCACACGAGCCATCTGCCGTACACGAGGGCCGCGGCTGCGGCCGGCAAGCACGTCTACTGCGAAAAGCCGATGGCCGTCACGACGGCCGAATGCACCGCGATGATCCGCGCCTGCCGGGATGCCGGCGTCCTCCTCACCGTCGCGAAGCAGTCGCGCCAGAACGAGACAACCGTGGAGGCAAAGCGACTCATCGATGCAGGCACGATCGGCGAGGTGCGGATGATCCGGATCCTTGCCAGCATCGTGGGCTGGGATGTTGCCCCGGACGGCTGGATCGTGGACCCGAACGAGGGCGGTGCATACCTCGACTGGGGGGTCCACGGCTGCGATGCGCTCCGCTGGATCACCGGCAGCAACGCCGTGCGCGCATACGCGACCTTTGCGAACTACGGCCACATCAACGCGCCAGACCCCAGCGTGATGGTCCAGTACGAGCTGGATTCCGGCGTGATGGTGCAGCTGTGGATGAGCTACGAGATGCCGGCGCCCGGCCTTGGCTCCAACTTCCAGTTCACGATCGTCGGCGCCACCGGGATCATCGAGCTCGACCGGTACGGCGTGCGGCTGGGCCGCGGCGACGGCTGGGAGACCCTGATGGAGCTGGACCCCTGGAACTGGGCCCGCCAGCCCAAGCATCCCCATCGGATTGCGCTCAGCGCCCGCCAGGTGCAGGACTTCGTGGACGCCATCCGTGACGGCCGCCAGCCGGGAATCTCCGGCGAGGAGGGTCGCGCTGCGGTGGAGATGATCGAGGCTGCCCGCAGGTCAGCCGCAACCCACCAGGCCGTGGAGATCCCCCTCCGCGATTGACCGAGTCACCGCGCTCCTCGGCACCAACCCCTGTCGTGGATGTGCACGGGCATACGCTCGATCTCGCGTTCCACACCGGGCAGCCGCTCAACGACCCGCTGGGCGGCACGACGGACGTGCCACAGATGCGCGCCGGCGGCGTCAGCGTGCAGCTCAACGCATGCTGGACGCCGGACATGGCGCTGAGCGGGCCGCACGGCCATTCGGTGGCGAACCCGCGCGCCTCGCTGGGCGCAATGCTGGACTACCTGGACACCCAGCTGGGCGGGCCCGCCGGGTTGGACGTCCTGGTGGCCCGGACGGCGGGGGACCTGCGCACGGCCGCCGCGTCAGGCCGCATCGCCGTGGTCCTGGGGATGGAGGGGACCGACGCGATCGGCGACGATTTCGCCGCGCTGGCTAACCTCTACGACCGCGGCCTGCGCCACGTGTGCCTGGTGCATGAGCATGCCAACGTGTTCGGTGGAGCCTCGCAGGTGTGGGTTGACGGCGAGATGCGCCGGCATGACCCCGACCGCTCACGCCCGCAGCACCTCACGGACATCGGGCGTGCCCTCCTCGCCGAGATTGGGCGACTGGGGATCCTTGTGGACCTCACGCACCTGGTGGAGCCGGGGTTCTGGGAGGTTCTCGACGCGTATCGGGGCCCGGTCATCGTGAGCCACGGCGGGGCGCGGGTCCTGACCGACTCGCCGCGCTACCTCACCGACGACCAGATTCGAGCCGTTGCGGCAACCGGCGGTCTCATCGGCGGATCGCCCTCGCCACTCGGACCCTCAGACGAGGCGCCGGGGCTCAACCTGCTCCTCGAGACCGTCGATCACCTGGTTCGTGTCGCGGGCCCGGACCATGTGGGGATCGGCACGGATTTCAAGGACCAGCTGGGCTACTACCCGGAACCCCTGGCCGACATCAGCGGCTTCGACGCGATTCGAATCGGGCTCGCCCACCATGGCCACCCGCCGGCAGACGTCGTCAAGATCCTGGGTGGCAACTTCGTTCGCGTCTTCGAGGCTGTCGCGGGCTGACCGGGACGGTCGCGCCGACCCTGAGCCGGCGAGCCTGAAGACGTCGCGTGTTCCCGCGCTGCCTGATTGGCGCACCTGCATGGTGACATCGGCCGGCCGGAACGTGTCGCGAAGGTCGTTCAGGCCGTCGCCCGATACACAACCGTGCCCTCAAAGATCGTCGCGCGCACGACGAATTGGCGATCGCCCGCGAATGGATGGCCGGCCGTGTCGCGGAACTCGACCGGGCCCCGCCGGCGCTCGAGAACGGCGATATCGGCCGGCGCGCCCACCGCAATCGTGCCGAGTCCATCGGTCCGACCCAGCGCGGCAGCAGGTCCGGCGGTCACCGCCCGGAGCGCCGCCGTCTCGTCCATCCCGAGCGCCACGAGCTTGGAAAGGACCGTCGGCAGGTCCCCGACAGCGTCCCGCGCGTAGGCGTGGATGTCGGTGCTGATGGCGTCGGGTGCGAAGCCGTCGGCAAGCGCCGCGGCTGCGACCGCAGCGTCGAAGCTGCCCATCCCGTGCCCGATGTCGAAGCGGACGCCGCGGTCTCGGGCCGTCCGTACTTCCGGGCGCACGCGGCCGTCCCGATCCGTGATCCGATTCCCCCAGCCGGTGAAGCAGTGGGTGACGATGTCGCCCGGCCGGACCAGCCCCAGGATCGTCGCGAGGTCCGGCGGACTGTCCCCGATGTGGACCATGAGACGGACGCCGGCCCGTTCCGCGGCTGCCCGAGCGATCTCGAGTGGCGCAAGTCCGTTCCGACCGACCGTGGCCGCCTCGATCCGGACCTTCACGCCCACAAGTACGTCGGCGTTGGCGGCAAGGGCGGCGACGCATGCTTCGAGGGAGCAATAGCGGATGTCCTCGAGCTCCCGGGCGAGCAGGATGCTGGTCAGCCCGATCGTCGATATGTTCAGAAACGCCAGGACCCGGCAGCGGCCCGCCGAACCGGCCAGGCCCAGGCGGAATGCCCCCACCAGGTGGGCACCGGAACTGCCGGCGTCGATGAACGTGGTGACCCCGGCTTGCGGCCCCAGGGCCGCGGCGTCGACACCCAGGTCCTGCCCTCGGAACACGTGGCTGTGGAGGTCAATGAGTCCCGGGACCACCAGGGCACCGGATGCGTCCAACCGCTCGCCTGCGCCCGACGCGGACAGGTCCGGTGCGATCGCCCGGATCGTGCCGGCCACGATTCCGATCTCCGCGCGACGCGGACCGGCCCCGGAGCCGTCAACCACCTCTCCCGAGGCGACGATCAGGTCGAAGTCCATCCCCGGCCCGTCCGATATCGATCCAGTGCATTCTCGTCCAGGGTCACCCCCAGGCCGGGGCCAGCGGGTACGGCCGCGAAGCCGTCCCGGATGACGAGCGGCTCCACCGTCAGGTCGTCCTCCAGCAGGAACGTCAGCGTGATCGCCAGCACATCGTTGGGGATGGTGGCAGCGAGGTGGAGCTGGAAGGCAGCCGACAGCCCCGAGTACAGCCCGTTCTCGATCCAGATGGGCAGGCCGCGTGGCGTCGAGACGAGATGCGCACCGAAGAGCTGCTCCAGGCCGGTGCCCGCCGCATCCTCCACCCAGCGCGGCACGTCCACCGAGCGGTCCACGACGGCCCGTGCAAACGTCCCGGACGTCGCCCGCGCGATGGCCGCCTGCTCCAGGGTCGTCATCGCCCCTTCCAGTTCGATGACGAACGCGTCGCACATCCCGGCGGCGATCGCGGTGAGCATCGGCGGCCGGCCCGTGTGGATCCCGATGGGGTACGGGAACCGCGACCGCAGGAGCTGATAGCCGGCAATGTCGTCCTGGGGAATCGGTGTCTCAAGCGCCCACAGAACGGTCTCCGCGGCCAGCGCCCGAATGACCCCGGTGGCTTCCGCAGCCGTCGCCCAGCTTCCGTTCGCATCAATCGCAACCCGGTAGCCGGCCGGCGCGACGGCCGCGATCGCGGCCAGCTGCGCGACCGGATCTGTGTACGGGCGGGCTTTGATCTTGTGGACCGTGAAGCCGGAGGCGGCCGCGATCCTTGCTTCGTCGGCCAGGTCGTCCGGGGCGAACGCGTGGGACCAGAATGCGCTCGCTACCTGGCTGCGATGCTGCGGGCCCAGGAGCCGGTGCGCGGGCAGCCCGGCGCTCCGACCCACGAGGTCGTACAGCGCAGCCTGGATTGGTCCCACCCGATCGTCCCGAAGGAGCTCCAGGGGATTCCGGCCCACGAATGCCGCCAGTTCCTCGCCGCCCTGCTCGGGACTCTCCGCAACGCCCACGTGGCCCTCATCCGACGTAACGCGGTAGACCGCGGTGCGCACGACTGGGGGCTCCATTCCGCCCCAGCCACTGCGGACGCGTTCGCGGATCCGCTCGGCGTACGGGATCGCCACAGGGATCGTCTCGATACGCGTGATCAGCACGTTTCGTCTCCGATGACTCGCTGCCCAGGAAGATGACCGAACGGACCCGCCGGCTTCGGCGGGATCAGGCGTCCGGTTGCGCGGTCAGGATCTCGCGGGCGGCTTCCGGTAGCCTGCCCGACGCAAAAGCGGCCGTGACGCGAAGAGCCGCGACGCGATCATATCCAAGTGGTGGATGTTGCCGTCTCCGGCTGCGTCGCGGGCGCGTGATGCTCCGAGCGTGGCACGTTCACCATACAAGCGCAGGCGGTGTTCCGAAGTGCGAGGCAGAGATGCGGATCCCCATCCTCATGAGTCATGGAGTGGAGCGTGTCGCGAGCGCCGGTCCGGAGCCGCAGATGACGGCCGCCGACTTCGCGCGCGTCATCGCTGCCGTGGTCGACCTCGGGTTCGAATCCGTCACTTACGATGAGCTGGCCGCCTGGTGGGCCGGATCGGGCGTGCTGCCCGAGCGCCCCGTCATGATCGACCTGGATCACCCGGTGTCCTCGATGCGTCACGAGGTCTATGAGATCCTCTCCCGCCGTGGGCTGCGGCCGACGCTGTTCGTGAACACCGGCATGCTGGATAACCCGGATGTGGACCCGCGCTTCGAAGGCACCGAGCTCATGTCCTGGGCGGAAGTCGGGGAGCTTGCGCGAGCTGGCTGGTGCATCGGGGCCCATACCGTCACCCATCCGGACCTGTCGGATCTTGCCGTGCAGGACCCCAGCGGCGCGCTGGTTGCGAAGGAGCTGGACGATAACCTGGCGTCGCTGGAGGCGCACATCGGCGTCCGGGCCCGTGACTTCGCATTCACCGGAACGTCGTGGAGCAGTGTCGCCGAGCGCGAGGTCAAGAAGCGCTTCCGCTTCGGGCGTCTCTGGATCATCGGCTCCCTGTACAGCGCGGACGGCCGCGAGATCCGGTACGCGGATCTCGCTGGTGTACCGGGATTGGACGAGCCCGACGGTGGGCCTCCGATCGCCGCCCGGTACATCACCCGCGAATCAGACCCCTACCGGCTGCCCTCCATGGACCTCCAGGCGCTCATCTGGGAGACCGGGGCCCTGCGGGCGTACCTGGAGGCTTCGCTGGGCCGCCACCGGACAACCGGTACCGGATCAGCCCACGAGCGTCCCGCGATTGTCGACAATGAGGCACCCACGTCACGCTGAGGAGCCCGCATGCGCGTCGTCGATGAGCACATCGTCTATCGCAATCCCCACCCCAACCATCGGCCGGAGATCGTGTCGGGCTCCACGCTGGCATGGAGCAGGCTGGAGTCGTCGTCGCCGATCCTTCTGAACGCGTTCCGGAGCGGCTCCGCGAAGATGAGCCCCGATGGTCGCGTGAAGCTCCGGGCGTCGTCGGATCTCGGGCGCGCCTGGCGCGACGTGCAATCGCCGTTCGGGGCGCTGCCGCAGGACCCCATCGCGGCCGAGTCGGGACCGCAGCTCGGCGGCTCGGCTTCAGGCACAACGATGCTCATGGCGTGCCGCATGTGGATCGTTTCGCCGGACGATCCGCGCTGGGACGACGACGCAGCAGGCGTGATCGCGGCCGACAACGTGACGGCGCGGGCGCCGGCCGGCGGCGCCTGGGAACGCCCCACCTCATCCGACTTCAAGCGCCACGGATCGGAATGGGCCATCCCGTGCGGACCGCCGCTGGCCCTGGACGGCGGCCGCGGTCCCGAGTGGATCTTCCCGATGGAACGCCACGCCCTCGCCAACGTGCCGGAGTGGCTTCGGCGCTACCACGCGTTCGCGGTCTTCTCACACGATGACGGACGGACCTGGGCCAACCCCATGCCCACCATCAACGATCCGGACGAGCAGGTCGCCTACTACGACCAGCGGATGGTTGAGCTGCCCGACGGCCGGCTGCTGACGATGGCCTGGGTTCACGATGTCGTGAACGACGTGACGCTGACAGCCCGGGCCGGCTACAGCGCTGACCGTGGGCGGACATGGTCGGCACCGTTCGATACGCGGATCCAGGGCGGCCCCATCAACCCGCTGCTCCTGGCGGATGGCCGGGTGATCGCCCTCTTCACCCGCCGGACGAAGCCCGCCGGGATTCGTGCGGTGCTGTCAGAGGACGGCGGCGCAACATGGCTGGTGGACGACGAATTCGTGCTCTGGGACGACGCATCCCGCAGGGTGCTTGGCGAGCGAGCGGCGGGTCAGCACCGGTCGCCGGACGATCCGGCACTGTGGGGCTCGATGTGGGGCTGGACGTTCGGGAATCCAACCGCCGTCCAGGCGCCTGATGGGTCTGTCCTGGTGACGTTCTTCGGGTCCGGCTTCGACGGCGTGACGGCCATCCGCTGCGTGAGGCTGGAACTGTGACCGAAGCCGGGACCCGCGGCAGCGATGCGATCGCGATGCCCGTGCACGAGGGTGCGTGTCATGACGCCTGCAGACCGGCGTTGACGCTCCGCTACAGCGCGACCGGATCATCACGCCGGAAGCCGATGTGATGATCGTCCGCCCTGAGTAACCGCAGTCAGAGAGCCCCTCTTGCGAGAGGCTCTCTGACTGTTCTGGTGGCGCCGCCTGGTCTGGAAGGCGCCGATCCCTAACTGCTCAGGTACTTGATGACGATGTCCTCGACGCCCTTGAACGCGACGACGTGGGCCTCCTCGGCCGTGTACTCGCCCTTGATCATCTTGGTGATCGAGTTGTTGATGGGGGCGGTCCAGTCGTACGGCGAGGGATAGCGGTTGAGGTTGAACGTGCCCTGGCGGGCGAGGACATCGCCCACGGGGAAGACCTTCAGGTTCTCAGGGTCCGTCAGCACGTCCGTACGTGACGACGGCAGGTTGAACGTGTTCATCTTCAGCTGGAATTCCTTGCTGCCGAGCACGCTCAGGAGTGCGAAGGACGCGTCCTTGTTCAGGCTGAACTGGCTGATGCCGAATCCCTCGAACCCGTTGATGGTGCCGCTGGTGCCGGGCGCAATCCCGGGCACGATCGTGGCGCCAACGACGGCCGGATCGATCGTCGCTCCGAAGTCCTTGACGTTCTTGCTGACGGCTTGAGCCCACAGTTCCGAGAAGTTGATCTGCGATGCGGTGCCACCGCCGTTGAATACCTTGCCTGTCGCATAGTCGTCCACGCCGCTGAAGAACGCCGGGTCAAAGAACTTCGCCTTGAAGCCCTTGTCCAGCGACTGGAACGCCAGGAGGCCGGCGTCGCTGTTGAAGAGCACCTGCGTCCGGTCCTCGCTGAGCAACTGCGACCCCGGGATGGAGTTGAAGAAGCAGAGCCAGTAGTAGGCACCGGTTCCGAACGGCATCGCGCACGGATACCGGTTGCCCTTGGTCAGGGCAGGCGCCGCCGCGTACAACTCGTCCCAGGTCCAGTCCTTCTTCTCCGGATCGAGGCCCGCCTGCTGGAAATGCTCCTTGTTGTAGATGTAGATCTCCATCTCGGAATGCTCCGGCACGATGCGGAGCTTGCCGTCGAAGGAGAGGGCTTCCACGATGGCCGGCAGGAACGGCGACG
>Ga0315273_10009644_pt1 | contig 12260 bp, 11 predicted proteins | sample YL17G02_0_MG_FD_205753 | JGI IMG/M metagenome (GOLD analysis project Ga0315273, IMG submission 205753) | Sediment microbial communities from Yellowstone Lake, YNP, Wyoming, USA - YL17G02_0 | ecosystem: Environmental > Aquatic > Freshwater > Lake > Sediment | place: USA: Wyoming | collected... | reverse complement strand
CACAGGAAGAGCAACTCGACGTCGAACGCGAAGCGATTCACGACCATCTTGTCGAAGAGGGGCTTCACCCGCTCGCGGTCCATCAGCTTGAAGCCGCACTGCGTGTCGCGATACGGAAGCCCCGTGACCGCACGGATGATGGTGTTGAAGCTCCGCCCCATCGTCTGACGCAGCCACCCCTGTCGCACCTGCACATCGGAGTCCGGAAGGGCGCGGGAACCGATGACGACGTCGAGGCCGCGATCGCGGATCACCGCGGCGAGTTTCGCATGATCGTCGATCGGCGTGGACAGGTCGGCGTCGGTCAGAAGCACGAAGCGTCCCCGCGCCTCGAGCACACCGTGGCGGACCGAGTAGCCCTTGCCGCGGTTGTCGCCGTTTCTGACCACGCGGCCGCGCCGGCCTAGGAGCGCCTTTGCCGCCAGTTCCGCGGTGCGGTCCTTCGAGCCGTCGTCGACCACGAGGATTTCCGCGTCGATACCGACGGCGTCGAGGTAGGACGTGATCTTCCCGAGGGATGCGACGAGTCGCTCCTCCTCGTTGTACGCGGGGACGATAATCGAGAGAAACGGGCGGCTGAACGTGGAACTCATCGGCGCGCAGCTACCTCCCGGGGACGGGCAACGCCCCCCCGCTCTCGACGAAGCGGTCGTAGGCGACGAACTGCCCGCCTCGCACGATGTACAGGCGCGGATACTGTACGACATCGCCGTTCCGGTCGAACGCGAGGCGACCGGTCACTCCTTCGTAGTTGTCGATGCGCAAGAGCGCGTCGCGGATCGCGTCCGCATCCCACGATCCCGCCAGGGTAACGGCCGCCGCGAGCACGAGCACCGTGTCGTAGGCGTGCGCGGCGTAGACGTCCGGCTCGGCCGCGTAGCGCGCGTTGAACGCGACCGCGAACGAGCGAACGTCGGCCGAATCGGCCGTGGCGTCGAAGCTCGACATCGGGAACACGAGGTTCTCGGCGGAGGGTCCAGCGGCGCGGATCGGTTCCGACGCCGCGCCGGACGTGCCGAGAACGATCGGCCGGAGGCGCGTCTCGCGCAGGAGCCTCAGAGCGGTCGCAAGGTCGCCGGCGTACGCCGGGATGTAGAGCCCGCGCGGCGCAAGACCCGGCAACGCGGCCACGGCGTCCGCGATCGCGGCTTCGTCCCCTTCGGGGAACGTGAGCGACGCGACGACGCTCCCGCCCGAGGCGCTGAGCCGGTCCGTGAAAGCGCCGGCGAGGCTCGCGCCGTAGTCATTGTCGACCGAAAGGATAGCGACGCGGTCGAGCCCGAGATCACGCGCGAAGTCCGCCATCGACGCCCCTTCGAGAACGTCCGACGGGACAGTGCGAAAAATGTAGTCCCCCGCCCCGGTCAACTGCGACGCGGTGGCGGAGGGAGACATGAGGACGACGCGCTGTCGCTCGCAGTAAGGCGCCAGCCGCAGCGTGACCGTCGACGAGACCGCGCCGAGCACGGTCGTCACGTGCTCGCGCTCGACGAGCTCGCGCAAGGCGGCGATCCCGATCTCGGGATTCGTGGAATCGTCGCGGTAGAGCAGCTCGAGCCTGCGCCCGCCGACGCCGCCCGCGGCATTGATCCGCTCGACGGCGAGATCGAACCCCCGAGCGACTTGCTCTCCGGAGGACGAGGCGGCGCCGCTTCGCGAGACGATCGCGCCCACGCGCGCGGGCTTTCCGCAGCCCGCGAGGAGCGCGAGCACCAAGGCGGCCGGGAGGTTCCGCGTCACCCGCTTCTAGTTGCGCGAGCGGCCGGCGACCAGAAGCCGCGTCAGCGCCCTCTTGAGCGACAGCTCGACCATCAGCATGTCCTGGTCGGACAACTTGGCGGCCTGTTTCATGGACTCTTCGGCGCGGCGTTTGGCCTCGCGCGCGCGCTCGACGTCGATCTCGCGGGCGGGTTCGCAGAGCCGGGCCAGAATCGTCACCCGATTCGGGAGAACCTCGACGAAGCCGTCGGCGGCGGCGAAGAAATGCGAGCCGGTTTCATCCTTGTAGGAGATCTCGCCGATACCCAGCTTCGTGAGGAACGGAGCATGCCCCGGAAGGACGCCGAAGTACCCCTGGACACCCGGGACCACCACCTCGCGAGCGTGAACGGAGAGGAGCTTGCGCTCGGGGGTGACGATCTCGAGGTCGATGGTGTCGCTCACGCCTTCGCCTTCATTTTCTCGGCAGCCTCCCGAGCCTCGTCGAGGGTGCCGACGTAAAGGAAAGCCTGCTCCGGCATGTCGTCACACTTCCCGTCCACGAGCTCTTTGAATCCCTTGATCGTGTCCTCGATCTTGACGTACTTGCCCTTGTAGCCGGTGAACTGCTCGGCGACGTAGAACGGTTGGGAGAAAAACCGCTGGATCTTGCGCGCGCGCGAGACGGTGAGCTTGTCGTCCTCGGAAAGCTCGTCCATGCCGAGGATCGCGATGAGGTCCTGCAGGTCCTTGTAGCGCTGGAGGACGCCCTGCACCTGGCGGGCAACGGCGTAGTGTTCCTCTCCCACGATGCGCGGATCCAGGATGCGGGACGTCGAGGCGAGCGGGTCGACGGCGGGATAGATCCCCAGTTCGGCGATCTGACGGGACAGGTTCGTCGACGCGTCGAGGTGCGCAAACGTCGTCGCCGGCGCAGGATCGGTGTAGTCGTCGGCCGGAACGTACACCGCCTGCACCGAGGTGATCGAGCCCTTCGTCGTGGATGTGATGCGCTCTTGCATCTCGCCCATTTCGCTCGAGAGGGTCGGCTGGTAACCGACCGCCGAGGGCATGCGGCCGAGTAGCGCCGACACCTCGGAGCCCGCCTGCGTGAAGCGGAAGATGTTGTCGATGAACAGGAGAACGTCTTGGTGCTGCACGTCGCGGAAATACTCCGCGACGGTCAGCCCGGTCAGCGCGACGCGCAGACGCGCTCCCGGCGGCTCGGTCATCTGGCCGTAGACCAGAGCAACCTTGCTCTTCTTGAAGTCCTTGATGTTGACGACGCCCGACTCCTGCATTTCGAGCCAGAGGTCGTTCCCCTCGCGCGTGCGCTCGCCCACCCCGGCGAAGACAGAGTAACCGCCGTGTTTCAGCGCGACGTTGTTGATCAGCTCCATGATGAGGACGGTCTTGCCGACTCCGGCGCCGCCGAAGAGGCCCGTCTTGCCCCCCTTCATGTACGGCTCGAGCAGGTCGATGACCTTGATGCCCGTTTCGAACATCTCGACCTTCGTGGACTGATCCTCGAAGGACGGGGCCGCGCGGTGGATCGGCCAACGCTCGGTGACCTCGATATCGCCGAGCTTGTCGACCGCCTTGCCGACGACGTTGATCACGCGACCGAGGGTGGCTTCGCCGACCGGCACCGTGATCGCCTCGCCGGTGTCCTCCGCACGCATCCCGCGCACCATGCCGTCGGTCGGCTCCATGGCGACCGTGCGGACACGGTTGTCTCCGAGGTGCTGTTGGACCTCGCAGATGACGTCCACCGGAATGCCGGTCTCCTGGCCCGAGTCGACGATGCGCACCGCGTTGTAAATCGCGGGCAGGTGGTTCTCGTCGAACTCGACGTCGACGACCGGGCCGATGACCTGAACGACTTTGCCGATCTTCAACATTCGAATCTCCGCTATTCCAACGCCGCCGCGCCGGACACGACCTCGATGATCGCGGTCGTGATGGAAGCCTGGCGCACGCGGTTCATGTGGAGGGTGAGAGCCTCCGTCAGTTCCTTGGCATTCTTCGTGGCGGAATCCATCGCCGTCATGCGCGCGGCGTGCTCGGCGGCGGCGGATTCGAGGAGGGCCCGCCACACCTGCATGCGAACGTACCCGGGGAGGATCTCCTCGAAAAGGGACTCCGGCTCCGGCTCGTAGATGTAGTCCTCGCCCTCCCCCGCCGCGACCAGCTCGGCTCGGGGAATCGGGAGGATCTGCTCGACGACGGGCCGCTGGGACACGACGCTCTTGAATTCGTTGTAGGCGACGTAAACCGCATCGACCTCGCCGCCGATGTAGCGGCCGATGAGGTCGTCGCCGATCAATTGCGCGGTGGAGAAGTCGAGATTTCGGAAGACGTCGAGCCACTCGGCCGTGATCTTGAGCTTTCGCCTCCGGACGAAGTCGCGCCCGCGCCGTCCGACCGTCATGACGTTGAGGGTCTCCGGGCGGTGCTGTCCGAGGAAAGTGGTCGCGGCCTTGATGGCGTTTGCGTTGAACGAACCGCACAGGCCGCGGTCGGACGTCACGAGGACCAGTTCGACCCTCTTGATTTCGCGCTGGACAAGCAGCGGATGCAACTCGGGGTTCGCGCGCGCCGCGAGGGACGAAAGAACCTTGCTCGTGGTCACGGCGAACGGACGCGCGGCGAGAATGCGATCCTGGGCGCGGCGCAGGCGGGCGGCCGAGACCATTTTCATGGCCTTGGTCACCTGCATGGTGTTCTTGATGGAGCGGATGCGCCGCTTGAGATCGTGGGTCTTCGCCATGTGTTTACGTCGCGGAGACCCGCGAAGCCTTGAATTCGGCCTTGAACGCCTCGAGCGTCTTGCCGATGCGCGCCTTGACGTCGTCGTCGAGCGCCTTCTTCGACGCGATCTCCGCGAGAAGATCCCTGTGATGGACGTCGAGGTACCGGTACAGGTCCATCTCGAACGGCCGGATGTCCGGGACGGCAACTTCGTCGAGGAAGCCGTTGGCGCCGGCGTAGATGATGACGATCTGCCGTTCGACCGGAAGCGGAGCGTACTGCGCCTGCTTGAGCACCTCGACGAGGCGCTGGCCGCGCGCAAGCTGGTCCTGGGTCGCCTTGTCGAGGTCGGAGCCGAACTGCGCGAAAGCCGCGAGCTCGCGGAACTGCGCCATCGAGAGGCGGAGAGTGCCCGCGACCTGCTTCATCGCCTTGATCTGGGCGTTGCCACCCACGCGGCTGACCGACAGCCCGACGTTCACCGCGGGGCGAACGCCGGAGTAGAACAGGTCGGACTCGAGAAAGATCTGACCGTCGGTGATCGAGATCACGTTCGTCGGAATGTACGCGGAGATGTCTCCCGCCTGCGTCTCGATGAGCGGAAGCGCCGTGAGCGAGCCGCCGCCCAAATCGGCGTTGAGCTTCGAGGCGCGTTCGAGCAAGCGCGAGTGCAGGTAGAACACGTCGCCCGGGTACGCCTCGCGGCCGGGAGGACGCCTCAGGAGCAGCGACACCTCGCGATAGGCGACCGCGTGCTTGGAAAGGTCGTCGTAGATGCACAAGACCGCGCGGCCCGGGTTCGTCTTGCTCGCGGGCTTGCCGTCGACGCCGTTGAACTGGAAGTACTCGCCCATCGCGCATCCGGCATAAGGCGCCAGGTACTGCAACGGCGCGGGCGACGACGCGGCCGAGGAGACGACGATGGTGTATTCCATCGCGCCGGCCTCCTCGAGCGTTTTCACGACCTGCGCCACGGTCGACTGTTTCTGGCCGACGGCGACGTAGATGCAGATGACGCCTTGGCCCTTCTGATTGATGATCGTGTCGAGGGCGATCGCCGTCTTGCCGGTCTGACGATCGCCGATGATCAGTTCGCGCTGGCCGCGGCCGATCGGGATCATGGCGTCGATCGCCTTGATTCCCGTCTGGAGGGGCTCCTTCACGGGGGTCCTGTCGACGACGCCGGGGGCGACGCGCTCGACCGGCATGAAGTGGGTCGTTTGGATGGCGCCCTTGCCGTCTAGTGGTTCGCCAAGCGTGTTGACAACGCGACCGACCACGGCCTCCCCTGCTGGGACCTGCATGATGCGGCGCGTTCTTCGGACCTGATCGCCCTCTTTGATGAGGTCACTCTCGCCGAAGAGCACCGCGCCGACGCTGTCCTCCTCGAGGTTGAGCGCCATGCCCATGACGCCGTGGGGAAGCTCGAGCAATTCCCCCGACATCGCTTTTTCGAGGCCGTGGATTCGTGCGATGCCGTCGCCGACCGAGATGATCGTTCCCACCTCGGCGAGGTCTATCTGGCCGCGAAAACCCTCGATTTGCTGTCGGAGGATCTTGCTGATCTCGTCGACCTTGATCTCCATGCCTGCTATTCCTCCCCCATCGTCTTGCGGAGCCGAGCGAGTTGCGTCTTGAGGCTGCCGTCGTAAACCATCGATCCGACCTGCGCCACGGCCCCGCCGAGCAATCCGGGGTCGATCTCGATCGTGAGATTCACCTTTCGACCGGAGAGCTTCTCTAAGGCCTCGGCGGCGCGAACCTCGAGTTCAGGTGTCAAAGGAGCGGCCGCGGTCAACGTGGCGCTCACCATCCCCTGGCCGGATTCGCGCTCGAGGTGAAAGACCTCGGCGATCGACGGGAGGTTGGCCAGCCGGGCGTTGTCCACGATCATCCCCAAAAATGTCTTGACGCGGTCCGGGATGCCCCGGGCCGCGCAGAGGTTCTCGAGGAGTGATTTTTTCGCGCTGGCGGGGCTCGCGGGGTCGAGGAAAAAGCCTCGGAGCTCGGCGTTCGTTTTCATGCTGTTTGCCAGGGCGCTGAGAAACTCGTCCGCGAGGTTTTGCTCAGCCGTATTGGCCAGCGCACCGAGCAGGGCCCGCGCATAACGCGTCGCCAGCTTCCTGTCCCTCATGAACGCCCCTGGTCCGCCCGCGGGAAGGCTCGGGCCGCACGTAGCCTTCGCGGCCCTCAACCTCTGTTGTTGCTTAACGTTAGTTGAAGGCCGCGGACGTTAGCACAGGGGTCCTAAGGGGTCAAGAATTCGGACGGAATTCAGACGGTGGCTTCGATGGCGAACGCGCGGGGTGCCGAGTCGTTGTTCTCGTCTTCACGAGCGTACTCGACGGCGCCTTCGAGGAGGCCTCCCGGAGCGACGACGAGCCCTTCTTTCTCCATGATGATTTGGCCGCACACGCGGCCTCCGGGTTGGATCTCGAGCCGCTCCTTGACGATGAGTTTGCCGCGCACGGTCCCGCACACCGTGACGCAGTTGGCGCGCAGTTCTTGCGCTTCAATGTCTCCACTTGGGCCCACGACAAGCAGCGCGTGAGCGGTGACGCGACCCACGACCTTTCCGTCGATGCGCGCGCCACCCCTGAGGACGAGGTCGCCCGTGAAGACGGTCCCTTCCCCGATCAGGCTGACGATATCCGACCCCTCCGCGGCTTCCGTGGAGCGCAGCCGCCACCTTCCCATGGTGCCTCCCCTTTCTCGACGTGGGCTCGACGCGAATTCCACCGGAAGGGGGCCGCGCGCCCGGATCGTCTCAGCGACAGGCGTGCCAGCATGGAAGAAAGCCGCGGCGAGGACGCCACCGTTCGAATTGGGCCGACGGGAGGGGAAATACTCGCCGCCGGGACAGGCCGAAGCGCTCGGCCTCGGGACTGTCTATTTCGACGATGAACTTGGCATTTCGAGGGCGACTTCTTGGGAGCTCAGCGGAGCCGACCATTATGTCGGCAGAGCTTACTTTGCCGACCATTGTGTCGGCAGCCGACTTAAATGTCGGCGGCAGACAAAATGGTCGGCGTCTCTAGGTGCGCTTCTTCCCCGAGTCGACGATCAGCCGATACACACGATCGAGCTCGTCAGCGCTGTGGTAGTGGATCTCCACACGCCCGACGGTTCCGTTCCCTGCTATGCGGACCTTCGTCCCGAGGACACGCTGCAGGGTCGACTCCGCCGCCACGACGTTGGGGTCGACCAGCTTGGTTGGGCGCCCCGCCCGAGGCTTCGTTCCGGCGGGACGCTTGGCCCGAGACTCAACTTCGCGAACCGAAAGCCCCTCAGCCACGACACGATGAGCCAGTGACTCGATCGCCTTCGCGTCCTCGAGAGCAAGCAGTGCGCGGGCGTGACCCATCGAAAGGAGTCGGCCCCGGACCATGTCCTTGACGATCTCCGGGAGATTCAGGAGGCGGAGGGCGTTCGCTACGGTCGTCCGCTGCTTGCCGACCCTTTCGGCGATCTCGTTGTGGGTCAGCTCGAGGTCATCCACCAGGATTCGATAGGCCTCGGCCTCCTCGATCGCGTTCAGCTCCTCGCGCTGGAGGTTCTCGATAAGAGCCAGCTCGAGGAGCTTCTCGTCGGGGACGTCCCTGACGACGGCAGGGATCTGGTGAATGCCGGCGCGCTGAGCCGCCCTCCAGCGGCGCTCGCCCGCGATCAACTCGAACCGGCCATCCGGTAATGGCCGGACCACAACAGGCTGAAGCAGGCCCTGTGCCTTCAGGGAGCTGGCAAGTTCGTCCAGCCCAGCTTCGTCGAAAGACCGCCGTGGTTGCCTCGGGTTCGGCCGGATCTTGCTGACCTCGATGCGCAATTCGGCTGGCCGCGAGGGGGAGGGAGGAACCGTCAGGGCCGGGACTCTGGCGATCGAAGAGGGGATGAGGCTGCTAAGCCCCCTGCCCAGCGCCTTTCTTTTCATTCTCCACGAACTCCTTTGCCAGGCTGAGGTACGCCTCGGCCCCGCGGGATCGGATGTCATACAGAAAGATCGGCTTGCCGTGGCTTGGGGCCTCGCCTAGCCGGATATTGCGCGGCACGACCGTCTTGTACACGAGATCGCCGAACACGCTCCGCACCTCGTCGACGACCTGTCGGGAGAGGTTGGTACGGTCGTCATACATCGTCATGACGACGCCCTCGATCTCGAGAGTGGGATTGAGAGCCTGCCGGACTCGATCGAGCGTATCCGTGAGCTGTGAGATCCCTTCGAGCGCCAGGTACTCGCACTGGACCGGAATGAGCACCGCGTCGGCCGCCGTGAGCGCATTGAGAGTCAGCAATCCAAGGGAGGGAGGGCAGTCGATCAGGATGTGCTGGTATTCGTCCCGAATGGCTGCCAGAAGCGTCTTGAGACGGAACTCACGCCCGTCAGTGCCGGCGAGCTCGATCTCGGCACCGATCAGGTCGCGATCACCGGGAATGAGCCTCAGATAGGGGAGTCCCGGCACCGGCATTGTCACGTCCTGGAGCGTGGCCTCGCCGGAGATCGCCTCGTAAAGGGACGCCCGCTCGGCGTCCTCTTCAACACCGAGCGCGCGGGTCGAATTCGCTTGGGGGTCCGTGTCGATCAGAAGCACACGCCGCTCGGCAATGGCGAGCGCCGCGGCCAGGCTCACGGAAGTAGTCGTCTTCCCTACTCCGCCCTTCTGGTTGACGATCGAAATGATGCGACCCAAGAACAACTCCAACTCAAAAAGTAGCGGCAATCTAACACAGGCGGCGACAGCCGAACGGGCCGCACGTTTCCACGTGGAAACTGTTTGTATAAGTATTTAAATCTAGGAAAGAAGACCGAGACGGTACACTTTGGATTGCTCCCGCCCTGGGAGACTCCGGGACTTCTCGACTCGGAGCCGGGTCCACGAAGTTCTTGTCATGATCGCCTCCGCGTCGGATCCAGCCCAAATCAGCACCAATCCACCCGGCGCGAGACGTGTGACGAGCTTCGGGACGATTCTCTCCCAACCCCCCATGGCGCGTGTGGCAAGAACCGCGACCGGCGGGAGGTCTTCGACATCGACCGTGCGCGAGACCCGCGCTTCGAGTACCTGGCCGTGTGCAAGTCCTGCGGCGGCAAGGGCCTCGCGTAGGAACGCTGCCTTTTTCGTCGACGCCTCGGCGAGCACCGGCGTGAGCCCCGGACGGGCGATGGCGAGAGGGATTCCGGGGTAGCCATTGCCGCTCCCAAGATCGAGAAGCACACCCTGGATCGCCTCTGGAAGCATCGCGGCGCCCTCGAAGGCCTCCCCGAGGTGACGCTCGAAAAACGCGGCCGGCTGAGTTATGGCGGTCAGGTGGAGGCGTTCGTTCGCGGCCAGGACGGCGCGCGCGTGCGCGGCGAGCGCTTGTGCCGCGGGCTTCGACAGGATGATCCCTGCGGCAAGCGCCCGCGCCACGATTGCGGACGGATCGGGAACGCCCGACGGGCCGACATTCATCCCGCGAGCTCCTCTCGAGCGTTCTCGATGTGCACGGCGAGCAGCGCCAACGCGGCCGGCGTCATCCCGTCGATGCGAGCCGCCCGGCCTAGCGTTTCCGGCCGCACGACCTCGAGCTTCTCGGCGAGCTCTCGGGAAAGCCCCGAGAGCCTGTGGAAGGCCAGCGTCTCCGGGATTCGGATCGCTCCTGACCGCCGCACACGTTCGGCAACGCGCCGCTGCCGCTCGACGTACCCCTGAAACTTCACGATTTCCGCCACGATGCGACGATCGCGCGGCGAGAGCGCCAAGAGAGCGCGGCTGTAAGGGGTGACGGTTTCGACGTCGGTCTCGGGGCGACGCACCAACTCAGCCACCGTTCCGACCTTGCCGCTTTCGCGAACCCCGGAATCGCGCGGCAGCGCCTCCAGCGCAATACGCCTCGTCGCCTCATCGATCGTGGTCCAACGAGCCGCCGAGGCTGCCGCGCGTGACGCCTCGAGGAGCCCGACGCGCGTTCCGTGCGCACCGAGTCGCCGCGACGCCGTGTCCACGCCCAAAAGAAGCCTGTACTCGGCTCGCGAGGTGAACAGGCGGTACGGCTCACTCGTACCGCGCGTGACGAGGTCATCGACGAGGACGCCCAGATAGGCCTCCTCGCGGCCAAGCACCAGAGCCGGCGCCCCCTGGGCCGCGAGCGCCGCGTTGATCCCGGCCATCAGCCCGAGCCCTGCGGCTTCTTCGTATCCGGTCGTCCCGTTGATCTGCCCCGCGAGAAACAGCCCCTGAACCCTCTTGGTCTCAAGCGTCGGCAACAGCTCGGTCGGATCGACGTAGTCGTATTCGACCGCGTAACCGGGACGGACCATCTCCGCGTCTTCGAGCCCGACGACCGCCCGCACCATGTCGCGCTGGACCTCGGGAGGGAGCGACGTCGAGAAGCCGTTGACGTAGAGGAGAGGCGATTCGAGCCCCTCGGGCTCCAGGAAGAGCTGGTGGCGCTCCCGATCGGCGAAGCGGACGACTTTGTCCTCGAGCGAGGGGCAATAGCGCGGCCCGCGACCCGCGATCGCGCCTGTGAACAGGGGCGAGCGGTCGAGATTCTCGCTGACGATCCGGTGCACGCGTTCGTTCGTGAAAGCGATATGGCAGGGCACCTGAGGCAGCGCGACGCGCTCGGTGATCTCCGAGAAAAAAGTCGGTTCGGGGTCGCCCGGCTGCCGGTCGAATCGGGAAAGGTCGACGCTCGTCCGAAGGAGCCGCGGCGGCGTTCCGGTCTTGAAACGACCCATGCGAAAGCCGAGGCCGCCAAGCGCCGCCGACAAGGCGTTTGCGGAAGCCTCGCCGGCCCGTCCGCCGGGCGTATGGTCGAGGCCGACGTGAAGCAGACCGCGCAGAAACGTCCCGGTCGTCATGACCACGACGGAGGCCGCCAACTCGCGCCCGTCGGCCAGACGCACGCCGGACGCGCGGCCTCCGTCGACGATCAACTCGGTGACCTCCCCCTCGACGAGCGTGAGGTTCGGGCAGGCGACGAGTTCGGCGAGCATCGCGCGGTGATAGATGTCTTTGTCTTGCTGCGCTCGGGGACCGCGCACCGCCGGCCCTCGGCTGCGGTTCAGGAGCCGGAACTGGATCCCGCAAGCGTCCGCCAGGCGGCCCATGGAGCCGCCCAGCGCGTCGATCTCGCGGACAAGATGGCCCTTCGCGAGGCCGCCGATGGCGGGATTGCAGGACATGCGGGCCACGGCCTCGCGTTTCAACGTCACCAGCGTCACCGCGCAGCCCATCCGGGCCGAGGCCAGAGCCGCCTCGCAACCCGCGTGCCCCGCACCGACGACGACGACATCCGTGAGTTGTGTCATCTACTTTCCGATACAGAAGGTGCTGAAAATTCGATCATACAGGTCATCGTTCGCAACCTCGCCCACGATCCCGCCCAGTGCGGCCAGAGCGGCCCGGAGATCCTCGAGCACGACCTCCTCACCCAAGGGAAGTGCTTGTCGTGCCCGATCGAGGGCCGAGACCGTCTCTTCGAGCGCGGCGGCGTGACGGGCATTGGTGAGGACGGGGTCTTCCCGCGGTCCGGCCCCGCACAACGCCCCGCGGATCGCTTCTCGAAGAGCATCGAGTCCTTCGCCCGTGAGAGCGGAGATCGGAATCGCCCTTGGCCAAGGAAGCCCGGCCCCGCCGGATGGGGCGAGATCGATCTTGTTCGCGACGACGATCGTTTCCGTCCCGCCGCCCGAGAACCGCTCCGCCAACACCTCGCGCTCGTCGTCCCTGAGGCTCCGTGAGGCGTCGAGCACCAGGATGACCAGATCGGCCTCACCCGCCGCCGCGCGGGCCCGACGCACACCCTCCGCCTCGATCGCATCGCCGGCC
>Ga0315273_10009643_pt1 | contig 12260 bp, 8 predicted proteins | sample YL17G02_0_MG_FD_205753 | JGI IMG/M metagenome (GOLD analysis project Ga0315273, IMG submission 205753) | Sediment microbial communities from Yellowstone Lake, YNP, Wyoming, USA - YL17G02_0 | ecosystem: Environmental > Aquatic > Freshwater > Lake > Sediment | place: USA: Wyoming | collected... | reverse complement strand
CCGCCGCTCGTCGGCTACGCGGCCGCGACCGGCGACCTGACGCTGACGGCGCTCTGGCTGTTCCTGATCGTCTTCTTCTGGACGCCGCCGCACTTCTGGGCGCTCGCGCTGCTGATCAAGGAGAACTACGCGGCCGCGAAGGTGCCGATGCTGCCGGTCGTGCGAGGCGAGCGCGAGACCGTGCGGCAGATCCTCCTCTATTCGTACGTGCTGATCGCGGTCACGCTCGTGCCCTACCTCGCGGGCTGGATGGGCCTCGCGTACCTCGTCGCCGCAATCGGGCTCGGAGGCGCGTTCGTCGCGCTCGCCTGGAACCTCGCCCGCCGTGCGACCCCGAAACGGGCCTCCCTGCTGTTCCACTACTCGCTGCTCTACCTGGCCCTGCTCTTCGTGGCCATGGCCGTTGACGCGGTGATCAGCTGATGGAGCTGGAGCTCGCCCGCCGCAACGCCCGCCTCGGCTGGTTCCTGTTCGCCGCCTGCTGCCTGCTCTATGCGGGAACCTTCGCGCTCGCGACGCTCTACCTGTCGCTCCGCTAGGCCGGTTCTGGCCTAAAGCTTTCGCGCCTTCAGGCCGATGCCCCTGCTGGCATGTTTCGCGCCCGTTTGTCTGCTGCGGTCGCCGTGTTCGGCGCCCTGATCGCCCTCGCCCTCGTGGTAACGGTCCCGCGCGCCTCCGCAGTCGAGCCGTACCCGATCCTGCCGACGACGATGCTGACGGATCACTTCGCGATCCACTACAACACCGATCCCAACCTGTCGAGCAATCCTGGGTACATCACGCAGCAGCAGGCGACCGACCTCGGCGGCTGGGCGGAGCGCGCGTACGCGCTCTATGTGAGCTGGGGCTATCCGGCGCCGCCGACCGGCCCCGGCGGCCATATCGACATCGAGGTCGGCACCTTCGACGCCTCCACGCCGTTCTGGCTCAAGGTCGACGCCGCCGTAGAGCCGTGCCTGATGGCGCTGGCCGTGCCTCCCCAGGAGTGCGGCGGCCTGAACCCCCCGCCTGGAACCGGCGCAGGCGTCGCCGGGACGATCGAGCTCGACAACCATCGCGGACTCAACGTCCACGAGGTAGCGCACGTCGTCTTCAACATCTTCGAGCTCGGGATCTGGAACGAGAGCCAGCCTCACATCCAGAACAACTACTACTGGCTCGAGCAGTCGGCGGCCGAGTGGGCCGCGTTCCGGGTCGAGAGCTTCCTGACGCCGACCCAGTCCTCGCTGGGCGCGAGCGACAACACGGGCGACTGTGTCGGCGGCGACTGCGGCACGGTCGGCTTCGACCAGGCGGGCGATCCAGGCTGGACGTTCATGGAGTACCTCAACGAGCGGTACGGACCGGACATCGTGAAGGCGTTCTTCGACCGCGCCGCGGTCGTCAACGACGTGACGAAGCCGGCGACCGACTACGTCTCGGATGTGCTCGTCGCCAAGGGCGCGACGTTCGAGAGCGTGTTCACCGACTACACCATCGCCCGGCTGACCGGCAACTTCTCGATCCTCACGATCAAGGGCCTGCTGCCCACGCCGACGGTCAGCCCGCTCGTCGGATCGATCAGCGGCCCGATTCCGACCAGCTACGTCGCGGTCAGCCACTTCGCCGCCCGCTACATCACCCTGAGGCACGGCGATCTCGCCGGCAACGACACCGGCACATGCTACGCCGCGTCGCTGGCGCTCAACGTCGCGATCCCCGCCGGCATCAACGCGAGGCCGTACTACTACGCGAACACGACCGGCGCCGCGGCGCAGGCGCTCTCGATCTCCGGCAGCAACGCGTCGATCACGGTTCCCTGGAACACGTGCAAGGGGAGCGCCGACGCGTACCTGTCGTTGCCCAATCCGAGCACGGACCCCGCCGCCAATGGCAAGGAGTTTGCGATCACCGGCACCCTGACGGTGGACACGAGCACGCCGACTGCCGCGACGCCGCCGCCGCCCGCGCTCTACACCGGGCCCACGGTCGCGGCACCGGCGACCGACGTCGCGCCGACGATCTTCGTCTACGGGGCCGAGCTGATCCGCGTCTCGACGGTCGACCGGATGATTCGGCTGATCGTGTTCTCGAGTGGGGAGGGCTCGCTGCAGGCGTCCGCCGGGACGACGAACCTCGGCACGTTCCAGCTCCGCGCGGGCAACAACGACGTGCGCTTCAAGCTGCCGCAGTCGCTCGTCGACACGCTGCGGAAGCCCGCTTCGAAACGCGATGCGAGCTCGTCGGTGCTGACCCTCAAGTGCCTCTCCCCCGCGGGAGCGGCCGGAGTGACGATCGCCCGCAAGCTCACCCTCGTCAAGCCCGCGGCTCCCAAGAAGACGCCGACGAAGAAGAAGAACTAGGAGCTCCGTGACCGCTCGCGCCGCCTTCATCCTCTCCGTCCTCGCAGCGCTGCTCGCCTTGGCCTCGCCGGCCACCGCCGCGACACGGGCCGCCGCCGCCACCGCCGCGCCCACCGGCCTCCATGCCTTTCTGCTGCGCGTCGACGAGCCGCGCACCGACGTCTTCCCGCGGACGCCTTCCTTCGCCTGGAATCCGGTGCCGGGCGCGGTGCACTACGAGTTCCAGCTCTCGACGAGCGGCTCGTTCCGCGACAGCGGGCTCATCTTCTCGGACACGAGCCTGACGAGTCCGGTGGCGGCGCCTGAGCTGACGCTGCCCTGGATCACCGGCACGCCGCACGCTGTCTACGCGCGCGTCCGGGCCGTGCTGGACGACACGACGACCGACTGGAGTGACTCGTTCGGCTTCGACATGCAGCCGCCCCCGCCTCCGAGGCCCCTCCCGAGCTACCCCGGCCTGCTGCGCTGGACGCCGGTGGACGGCGCGTCCACCGGTTACCAGGTCTGGTTCGTCGACATCCCGAAGACCATCAACGTGACCACGAACGTCGTGGACGAGCGCGAGTTCTACACCTTCCACCAGGCGGCGTCCTGGCTCGGCGTGGTGCGCTGGCGGATCCGGGCGGTACGCATCGACTTCGGCATCAGCAATCGGCTGAACGGCCTGCCGGTCGGTCGGAACGGCGCGTGGAGCCCCGTCTACAGCTCGGTCAACCCACCGTTCGCCGTCGGGCCGCTGAAGCCCCTGGTCACGGTGTCGGACGTCGTCTCGAACGGAGCCGGCTCGTCGCCGGCCCACCGCCTCATGCCGGCCTTCGTCTACGGCGGCAACCAGACGTTCGCCGGTGTCGGCGACGAGCTCTACCGTGTCTACGCCTACACCGATCGTGGCTGCCTGAACCGGGTCTTCACGGGCGCGATCGTCGGTAGCCCGGCGTACGCGCCGCGCTACAGCGGCCCGCTGGCGCTGCCTCAGACGACGACCGCCCTCGCCGCGGCGCGGGGCGCCTACCTGCCCGACGGCACGGACGGCGCCAGCTACACGGCAGACGACGAGCAGGTGACGGCGAACGAGGCCCTCCCGCCCGTGACGGCCACGCTCGGGCTCCCCGCCGGCACCACGTCCACGACGCCGGCCACTCCCACCACTCCCACCACTCCCACCACGCCCACCACTCCCACCACTCCCACCACGCCGACCACTCCGGCCGCGCCGACCAGCGGCGAGCCCGCCACGACCATCGAGCTGCTCAAGCTGACTGGCACACTGGGCCCGCCGATCGACCTCTGGGACACCGACTGGTCGAGCGGCGGTGGCTACTACTGGACCGTGATGCCGGTCGCAGCGAAGATCCCGGGCGCGCTCACGACGACGATCGCGGGCGTCGTGAACGGGACGTCGATGCCGGTCGACAACGCGGCCGGGTTCGCCGTCGGCGACCTGCTCTCGATCGGTGGTCCCGGGAACACCGAGCTCTCGCCCTTGACCATCGCGGCCATCGCGGGCAACACGATCACGCTCAGCGCCGCCCCCAAGCTCTTCCACTTCACGGGGGAGCCCGTCACGCGCTCGTCCGGAACGATCCGGTACAACGACGCCGAGCTGGCGCAGGACGTCTGCGCGGCCGGTCGGATCATGCGCTTCGGCAAGGAGAGCGAGCCCGCGCTGACGTCGAGCGGCGAGCTGTTCGCCACCGGGCTCTCGCCAGCGGGCAAGCTCGCGTCGGCGAGCGACACCCGGTCGTTCTACGGCGCTCCGCTCGTCGCGTGGACGACCGCGCTCGGCGCCGCGATCTACGAGGTGCAGTGGAGCAAGAGGAAGGTGCCCTTCACCGCCGAGACCGATCCCGCGACCAACGCGCTCGGGATGCTGACGGGCAATACCTCCAAGGTGCTCCCGCTCACGTCCGGTAGCTGGTACTTCCGGGTGCGGGGCTTCGACTACTCCTTGCCGACGGGAGCGCAGGCGATGTCCTGGTCGGATCCACAGCAGATCGTCGTCACCAAGCCGACCTTCGCGATCGTCGGCGGCACCGCGGCGACGGGGACGACCACCCACCGCGTCCCGGCCGGCGGCTTCTCGATCAGCGTGCCCTCCTCCTGGGCCGGCGTCGACCGCACCACTGCGGGCGTCGCGCTCAAGAGCAAGCCCGCTCTCGTCGCCTACCTCGGCCCAAAGCTCAAGAGCCTCGCGTCGGGCGGCTCGTCGCTCCGGTTCGTCGCGTACGACGCGACGGGCTCGACGGTCTCGACGGCCCTTGTCGTACAGGCCTCCGCCGACCGCGGCACCTACACGCACGACGCATGGGTCCGGAACGTGATCGCCCAGGCGCGGGCGCTCGGGCGCTCGGTGCAGTGCACCCAGGTCTCCCTCCCGGCGGGCCCCAGCGTGCGGTGCACGTACACCGGGAAGGCTCGGGGACGCACCGAGGCGGCCGTCGTGTACTTCCTCCAGCACCGGGGCGGCACCTACTCGCTCACGTTCACGAGCTCCCCCGGAGCGGCGGCCGCGAAGGCTCACGTCTTCGCCGCGGCGGCCCGGTCGCTCCGCTTCACGAGCTAGGCCGATCCGCACGATAGGCTCGGCGCGTGGCGTCGGACCTCGACCTGGCTCTCGCGCTCGCGGACGCGGCCGACGAGCTCACGCTCGCGCGCTTCCGCGCCCCCGACCTGCGCGTCGAGACGAAGCCCGACCTGAGCCCGGTCTCGGAAGCCGACCACGCCGTCGAGGAGGCGATCCGCGCCGTGCTCGCGCGGGAGCGGCCCGGCGACGTCGTCGTCGGAGAGGAGTACGGCCACGACGAGGGCGAGGGACGCCTCTGGATCGTGGATCCGATCGACGCGACGAAGAACTACGTGCGCGGGATCCCGCTCTTCGCGACGCTGATCGCGCTCGAGGACGAGGTCGCGGTCGTCTCGGCGCCCGCGCTCGGGCGGCGCTGGTGGGCGACGCGCGGCGGCGGCGCGTTCGCGAACGGCGAGCCGATCGGCGTCTCGCGGGTCGCGCGGCTCGAGGACGCCGTCCTCACCTACACGAGCCTGCGCGGCTTCGGGGAGGAGTTCCTCGCGCTCGCCCGCCGCGTGTGGGCGCCGCGCGGCTTCGGCGACTTCTGGCAGTACATGCTGCTCGCGGAGGGCTGCGTCGACGTCTCGGTCGAGTCCTCGGCGAACCTCTGGGACCTGGCCGCGCCGAAGCTGATCGTCGAGGAGGCGGGCGGGCGCCTCACCGACCTCGCCGGCAACGACACGGCCGACGGCGGCAGCGCGCTCGCCTCGAACGGGCTCCTGCACGAGGCCGCGCTCGAGGCGCTCAGAACGACCTGAGCGCCTGCTCGTAGACCGGGTCGCGGCCGAACCGGTCGAGCTCGTTCGAGAGCAGGTCGCTCGGCGTCGGCCGCTCCGCCTCGGGCGGGTCGACCGCCGTCCCGTCGACGGCGACGAGCTCGAGCGCGGGCGCCTCCTCGTGTGCGAGCGCGAGGTCGTCCCGCCCGAGTCGCGTCCGGAGCCAGGCGGCGAGCAGAAGCGCGTCCGCGCGCGGCCCCGCGACGCGGAGCGCCGAGGCCTCGGCGAGCCCGGGCCAGAGCCGGGCGAGCGCGCCGCGCCACGGCAGCAGCCGCTGCCAGGCGATGTCCGACACCGCGGCGCGGTCGAGCACCGGGCCGAGCTTCGTGTAGGCGAAGGGAAGGTCGTCCCACTCCTCCGAGTCGACCACCAGGCGGTCGACGACGCCGACGAGCTGCTCGAACGCGCCGGAGCCGAATGACGGCTCGCCGCGCCAGCGGCAGAAGACCGGCAGGTCCGAGATGAGGAGCGGCGTGACGATGCTCGCGGGCGCGTGCGCGCGCGCGCCGCGCAGGCGCAGGAGCACGATCTCCGAGCAGATGCTGCGCTCGCTCTGCCCGAGCGGGAACCGCTCGAGCTCGAGCTCGGCGTCGATCGCCGCCACGCCGGCATCCGGCTCGGGCACGAGCAGGATCGTCCGGGACGGATGCCGCTCGGCGAGCCCGCGCAGCGTCTCGAGCGCCGCGGGCAGCCACGGCTCCGGCACCCAGGCGATGTGCGTCATCACGCTCGTGCGCTGCGCCGCGCCGCCCTCCTCGGCCTCCATCCTGAGCCGGGCGAGCCGCTGCTCGACCTCCGCGACGGAGACATCGACGCCGGCCCACTCCATCGTCGCCACGGTCAGTGCCGGCGCCAGGAGCGCTGGTCGCGGTGGAGGAGGTCGTCGGCGTTCGGCGGGCCCCACGTGCCGGCCGGGTAGTTCGGAAAGCCGGGCCGGTCGCGCGCCCAGGCCGACACGATCGAGTCGACGAGCGACCACTGCTCCTCGACCTCGTCGATGCGCGTGAACAGCGTCGCGTCGCCGAGCATCGCGTCGAGGATCAGCCGCTCGTACGCCTCGGGGAGGCCGGTGCGGAACGCGCCGCCGTAGAGGAAGTCCATGTGCACCGAGCGGATCGTCATCCCCTGGCCCGGCACCTTGGCGCCGATCGCGAGCGAGATCCCCTCGTCGGGCTGGACGTGGATCAGGAGGACGTTGGGGCGCAGCCCCTCGGCTCCCTGGGCGCCGAACAGCGGGTGGGGGGCCCGCTTGAACTGGATCGCGATCGTGGTCTCCCGTCTCGCCAGCCGTTTGCCGGCGCGGACGTAGAACGGCGTGTCGGCCCAGCGCCAGTTGTCCACCGCGAGCTTCGCCGCCACGAAGGTCTCGGTGCTCGAGTCCGCCGCGACCCCGGCCTCCTCCCGGTAGCCCGGCACCTCGGCGCCCTCCACGAAGCCGGTGCCGTACTGGCCGCGCACGACCTCGCGGGGGCCGGGCGTGCGCAGCCCGCGCAGCACCTTGACCTTCTCGTTGCGGACGGAGTCCGCGCTGAAGTCGATCGGCGGCTCCATCGCCGTCAACGCGACGAGCTGGAGGAGGTGGTTCTGGAAGATGTCGCGGATCGCACCCGCGCCCTCGTAGAACGAGGCCCGGCCCTCGATCCCGATCGTCTCGCCGACCGTGATCTGCACGTGGTCGATGAACTGGCGGTTCCAGATCGGCTCGAAGATGCCGTTCGCAAAACGCAGCGCCAGCATGTTCTGGACCGTCTCCTTGCCGAGGTAGTGGTCGATCCGGAAGACCTCGCCCTCGGTGAAGTGGCGCTCCATCGTCGCGTGGAGCTCCCGCGCCGACGCGAGGTCGTGGCCGAACGGCTTCTCGACCACGATCCGCGTCCAGCCCTCGTTCGTGCGCCGCTTCCCCATCGCCTCGACCACGTCGGCGATCCCGCTCGGCGGGATCGCGAGGTAGTAGAGCCGGTTGCCCGCCGTGCCGCGCTCGGCGTCCAGCTCCTCGAGCGCCCGGACGACGGGCTCCTCGCCGCCCGGGCGCGAGACGTCGGTGGCGACGTAGCGCATCCCGGCGGCAAGCCCGGCCCAGACGTCCTCGCGGAACTCGTCGCGGGCGTGCTCGCGCACCGCCTCGCCCATCCGGGCGACGAACTCCTCAGTGGTCTCCTTGCTGCGCGCGACGCCGACGACGCCGAACTGCTCGGGCAGCAGGCGGCGGACGGCGAGCGCGTAGAGGGCGGGGATCAGCTTGCGCGCGGTCAGGTCGCCGGAGACGCCGAAGATCACGATCGCGCACGGGTCGGGGCGGCGGCGGAGCTCCAGCCCCTCGACCAGCGGATTCTCGGCGAGCTCGGTCACGCGGCCAGGGCGGTGCGCTTGCCGCCGACCTCGGCGAGCAGCTCGGCGAAGGAGTCGGCGAACTTCTGCACGCCCTCCGCCTCGAGCGTCAACGTGACGTCGTCGACGTCCACGCCGACCTCGGCGAGGTCGTCGAAGAGCGCCCGCGCCTTCTTCACGCCCTTGGCCAGCGTCGGCGCCACCTCGCCGTGATCCTGGAAGGCCTCGATCGTCTCGGGCGGCATCGTGTTGACCGTGTCGGCGCCGATCAGCTCCTCGACGTAGAGGACGTCGCGGTAGGCGGGATTCTTGGTGGACGTCGAGGCCCAGAGGCAGCGCTGCGCCCGGGCGCCCTTGCCGGCGAGGTACTCCCAGCGCGGGCCCGAGAAGGACTCGAGGTAGTGCCGGTAGGCGAGCTTGGCGTTTGCGACGGCGAGCTTGCCGCGCAGGGCGAGCGCCGCCTTCGAGCCGATCGCCTCGAGCCGCGCGTCGGCCTCGGTGTCGACGCGCGAGACGAAGAAGCTCGCGACGGAGGCGACCTTGCGGGGATCGCCGCCCGAGGCGACGAGCCGCTCGAGCCCGCGCAGGTAGGCCTCGACGACCTCCGTGTAGCGCTGCAGCGAGAAGATCAGGGTCACGTTGATGTTCTTGCCGGCGGAGATCATGTCCTCGATCGCGCCGAGCCCGGGCTTCGTGGCCGGGATCTTCACGTGGAGGTTGGGCCGGTCGACCCACCCGTGGAGACGCTGCGCCTCCTCGTAGGTCCGCTCGCGGTCGTAGGCGAAGGTCGGGTCGACCTCCCACGAGACGTAGCCGTCCACGCCGCCCGTCGCGTCATGCACGGGACGCAGCAGGTCGCAGGCCTCGGCCACGTCCTGCGCTGAGAGCTGGAGGAAGAGCTCCTTCGGGTCGTCGACGGTCCCGGCGAGCTCCTTCAGCTGCGCGTCGTAGGCGTCGCCCTGCGCGACCGCCTTCTGGAAGATCGTCGGGTTGGTGGTCACGCCGACCACCGAGTCGTCGGCCATCATCCGCGCGAGCCCGCCGCCGTGCAGCAGGTCGCGCGAGAGGAAGTCGATCCAGACGCTCTGCCCCTGCTCGGACAGAGCCTGGAGCCGGTTCTTCGCCATCAGTGCAGCTCTCCTTCCATCGCCTCGACTCTCAGCAGCGCCGCGGCGCGGGCAACGACGTCGTCGACCGTGAAGCCGAGCTGCTCGAACACCGTGGGCGCGGGCGCGGAGGCACCGAAGCGGTCGACCGCGACCGAGTCGCCGTCGAGACCGACCCAGCGCTCCCAGCCGAGCGAGACGCCGGCCTCGACCGAGAGGCGCGCCCGCACGTCGGGCGGCAGCACCTCGTCGCGGTAGGCCTGCGGCTGGGCCTCGAAGAGCTCCCAGCAGGGCATCGAGACGACGCGCACGCCCACACCGTTGTCCGCCGCGAGCTTCCGGCCCGCCTCCAAAGCGAGCGAGACCTCCGAGCCGGTCGCGAGCAGGATCAGCTCGGGCGCGCCGCTCTCCCAGAGCGTGTAGGCGCCCCGCTCGAGCCCGGCGGCGGGCGCGAGCTCGGTGCGGTCGAGGGTCGGCAGCTTCTGCCGCGAGAGCGCGAGCGCGACCGGCCCGTCCTCGCGCTCGAGCGCCACCTTCCAGGCGACCGCGGTCTCGTTCGCATCGCACGGCCGCACCAGCCAGAGGTTCGGGATCGCCCGCAGCGACATCAGGTGCTCGACGGGCTGGTGGGTCGGCCCGTCCTCGCCGACGCCGATCGAGTCGTGGGTCCAGACCCAGACGACGGGGTAGTGCCCGAGCGCCGAGAGGCGCACCGCCGGGCGCATGTAGTCGGAGAAGACGAAGAAGGTGGAGCCGTAGGGCTTGACCATCCCGCCGTGCAGCGCGAGCCCGTTCACGATCGCGCCCATCGCGTGCTCCCTGATCCCGAAGGCGATGTTGCGGCCCGCGTGGGTGGCCGAGAAGAGGCCGCCGCCGACGAACTCCGTCTGCGTCGACGCGACGAGGTCGGCAGCGCCGCCGACCATCGTGGGCGTGAACGGCCTGAGCGCCTGCATCACGGCCCTGCCCGCATCGCGCGTCGCCACGTCCTCGCCGGCCGGGAACTCGGGCAGCGCCTCGACCCAGCCGGGCCGCGGGCGGCCCGTGTGAACCTGGTCCCAGTCGGCGCGCACCTCGGGGAAGGCGGCGCTCCAGGCCTCGACGCGCGCCTCCCAGTCGCGCTGGAGGGCGGCGCCGCGCTCGGCCTGCGCCATGTGGGCGGCCACCTCGTCGGGCACCACGAAGCTGCGCTCGGGATCCCACCCCATCGCCTCCTTCGCCGCCGCCACCTCGGCGGCGCCGAGCGGCGCGCCGTGCGCCTTGGCCGTGTCCACCGCATGCGGGGCCGGATAGGCGATGTGGCTGCGGACGACGATCAGGGACGGCCTCGCGGTCTCGGCCTTCGCGGCCTCGATCGCGGCGTCGAGCGCGGCGAGGTCGTTGACGTCCGCGACGTGCTGCACGTGCCAGCCCTCGGCGGCGAGGCGGGCGCCCCGGTCCTCGATGCCGAAGGAGACCGACGTCGTCCCGTCGATCGTGATGCGGTTGTCGTCGTAGAAGTAGACGAGCTTGCCGAGCCCGTTCTGGCCGGCGACCGAGGCGGCCTCGTTCGAGACGCCCTCCATCATGTCGCCGTCCGAGCAGATCGCGTAGACGCGGTGGTCGACGACCTCGTGGTGCGGGCGGTTGAAACGCTCGGCGAGGAACCGCTCGGCGAGCGCGAAGCCGACCCCGTTCGCAAAGCCCTGGCCGAGCGGGCCGGTGGTCGTCTCGATCCCCGGTGTGAGCCCGTGCTCCGGGTGGCCGGGGGTGAGCGAGCCCCACTGGCGGAAGCGCTTGAGCTGCTCGAGCGGCAGGTCGTAGCCCGTGAGGTGGAGCGCCGAGTACTGGAGGATGCAGGCGTGCCCCGCCGAGAGCACGAACCGGTCGCGGTCGGGCCAGCTCGGGTCGGCCGGGTTGTGGCGCAGGTGCTTGGTGTAGAGCAGGTAGGCGAGCGGCGCGAGCGCCATCGCCGTGCCGGGATGCCCGGCGTTCGCCTGCTGGACCGCGTCCATCGCGAGCGTGCGAATCGTGTCGATCGACTGCTGCTGGATCTCGGCGCCGGCCACGGCTCTCCCTCGGTCGCTCGGTTCGTCTCACCGTAACGATATTGGCCCGCGACTACCCTGTGCGCGTGGCCGTCCTGATCGCATCCAGCCTCCGCAAGGAGTTCGGCGCCAACGTGCTCTTCGACGGCGTCGCGCTCAAGGTCGAGCGGCGCGACCGCGTCGCGCTCTCCGGGCCGAACGGCGCCGGCAAGACAACGCTCCTGCGGGCGATCGCGGGCGAGACCGGGCTGGACGGGGGCGAGCTCGTGCTCGAGAAGGGCGCTCGGGTAGCGCTACACGACCAGCGCCCGCCGCTCGAGCGCAAGAGTTCGCTGCGCGAGTACGTCCTCTCCGGCGCAGCCGACCTCGTGGCGGTCGAGCAGGAGCTGCGGCGACTCGAGCAGGCGATGGCCCAGGGCGACCACGGCGCAGCGACGCTGCGCCGCTACTCGGAAGCCCAGGCCCGCCTCGAGCATGCGGGCGGCTACGACTGGCGCGAGCGGGCGAGCGCGGTCGTGCGCGGGCTCGGGTTCACCGACCTCGACCTCGACCGGCCGCTGCAGACGTTCTCGGGCGGCGAGCTGACGCGCGCCTCGCTCGCCCGCGCGCTGTCCGGTGACCCCGACCTCCTGCTCCTCGACGAGCCGACGAACCACCTCGACGTCGAGAGCCTCGAATGGCTCGAGCGGGAGCTCGAGTCGCTCGACGCAGGCGTGATCCTCGTCGCGCACGACCGCTGGTTCCTCGAGGCGGTCACGAACGCGGTGCTCGAGCTCGACGGCGGCCGCTCGATCTACTTCCCCGGGCCCTGGCACGCGTGGCGGCGCGAGAAGGCGGCCCGCGCGCTGGACGCGGCCAAGTCCGTGGATCGCTACGAGGCCGACATCGCCCGGCTCGAGCGCTTCGTCGAGCGCTTCCGCTACAAGAAGTCGAAGGCGCGCCAGGCGCAGGCGAAGCTGACGCAGATCGGCCGGCTCGAGAAGGGCCGCTCCAAGGCGGCGGGCGACCTCGAGCGGCTGACGGTCAAGAGCCGCTCGCTCGGGTTCGAGTTCCTGAAGCCGCCGCGCAGCGGGCGGACGGTCGTCGAGGCGGCGGGCCTCTCGATCGCAGCCGGC
>Ga0315273_10009642_pt1 | contig 12261 bp, 11 predicted proteins | sample YL17G02_0_MG_FD_205753 | JGI IMG/M metagenome (GOLD analysis project Ga0315273, IMG submission 205753) | Sediment microbial communities from Yellowstone Lake, YNP, Wyoming, USA - YL17G02_0 | ecosystem: Environmental > Aquatic > Freshwater > Lake > Sediment | place: USA: Wyoming | collected... | reverse complement strand
AGGCCGTGCACCTGGTCATGCACGCGGCGGCAATGGCCGAAGGCGGCGAGGTGTTCGTCCTGGACATGGGCGAGCAGATCATGGTGCTCGACATGGCCCGCACACTGATTCGCCTGTCCGGTTTTGTGCCGGAGGAGGACATTCCCATCACGTTCACGGGTCTCAGGCCTGGCGAGAAGCTCTACGAAGAGCTGGTCGGCAGCGAGGAATCGGTGGAAGCGTCGGGCGTGGAAAAGATCAACAGGCTCAGGCGCGACCATCCCGTTGACGCCGCGCGTCTGGAGCGATACCTCGTGGAGCTGCGGCGGTGCATTGCCATGGAGCATCAGGACAGCAGTTCTTGCCCATCTGGCATCCTCGAGGTGTTGCGACAGCTGGTGCCGACGTACACGCCGGAGCCCGATACCGTACAGGCTTTTCGGGACCACGCAGAGGTTCTGCACGGTCGACAATGACGGATACCGTCGCTCTCGCGAGCCCCGCGGTTCCTGTGGGTCCGGGCTGCGTCGGACACCATGGTCGCGCAGTCCGGGCCCGGGCGAACTGAACGGAGAGGGCGGAGGTTCACACGCGAGTGAACGATCAGTCAAGAGGTTGGCGAACGGCGAAAGCTCACCGCCTGGTTCTCCTCGGGGCGTCCAGCAGATGAAACCGGCCAACACCGCATCAGTCGGGTCCGACACTGTCAGCGTTTGTGAGTGGTGTGTGCTTGGAGTCGTTGTCGCAACAAGCGTGGCGTGTGTGCTGTGGGTGCTGCGCAGCTGTCACTACGGCATCGACTTCTCAGATGAAGGATTCTACCTGAATTGGATCTCTCAACCCTGGCTCTTCGACTTTTCGGTCAGCCAGTTCGGATTCATCTACCACCCGCTCTATCGCCTGGTCGCCGGGGACCTCGCGATGCTCCGCCAGGGCAATATGCTGATCACGCTGGGCGTGTCGTGGCTCCTCTGGATGACCGCGCTCACGAGAGTCGGCTTTGGCGATAGCGGTGTTCCAGATGGGCGAAAGCCCTACGTCACCGGGATTGCCCTTGTCTTCGCCACGAGTTCATTGCTGTCGCTTCTCGTGGCGTCTACGTGGCTGCCCACCCCGAGCTACAACAGTCTCGCCCTCCAAGGCGTCATGATTACCGCCACGGGGGTTGTGATGGCTGAGAATCGTTTCTCGCGCGCGAGTGTCCTGGGGTGGGTGCTTGTCGGGGCGGGTGGTTGGCTCACGTTCATGGCGAAACCCACAACGGCAGCCGCGCTGGCTATTGCGGTAGGCACCTGTTTCGTCCTGATGGGGCGATTGAAACCCAAGTTGTTGACAGTCTCGCTGGCCGTGACCGGAACCCTGACCTGTGCGTCGGCATGGGCGATCGCAGGTTCAATGCGAGGATTCGTCCTGCGAGTTCTCGGCGGCGTCGACGACGTAGCGCGTCTTGGCGGCGGACACACTCTCGCTGGCGGATTGCGGTGGGACAGCGTGTCATTTGGCCAACAGCAGCGCGACATATTTCTGGCAATTGCGGCCGTGAGCTGTTTGTGCACCTACTTCAGCCTTAGCGATAGGCGAGCGTTCCGGCATGCCTCGGCGGTATTCGCACTGGTGGCGGCGTCGGTCGGCGGTACGATTTGCGCGGGCTGGTACTCTCCGCCCCTCAGGCTGACGGACTCTCTGGGGTTGCTGGTCTGTGCCATACCCGTTGGTGGTGTCGCCGCCACGATCCTCGTGCTCGCACAGCGCGGGCTTCGAGGGCGCGCGGTCGGCCTCGCGGCGGCGGGCGGTCTCATAGCTGCCCTGCCATACGTGTACGCGTTCGGAAGTAACAACAACTACTGGGTGGCGGCCTCAGGTGCCGCGGTTCTGTGGCTGCTGGCTGGTATCTTCGTGGTGGGCCTTGCGAGTCGGAGCAGGGGATTCTGGCCAGGCTTGCTGGCCACCGGGGCGGCGGCGCAATCTGTCGTGATTGTGCTGCTGCACGCAGGTATGGAGAACCCATACCGCCAACCCCTGCATCTGCACGCGTACGATCAGAAGATCTCGATCTCTCGATCGCAAAGCGATCTTGTCGTGTCTCGGACTGCGGCGGACTACATACGCCGCTTGAGAACGTTGGCATTTGAGGGCGGGTTCCGAGAGGGCACGCCGATGATTGATCTCACGGGACGGTTTCCGACCGCTCTCTACGTTGTGGGTGCGCAACCTGTGGGGCTCGCATGGATGCTCGGAGGATACCCGGGGAGCGAGCGATTGGCGAGGAGCGCGCTGGACCGCGTCGCGTGCAAAGACATCGGACGGGCATGGATCCTGTCGGAACCATCGGGCCCGCGTAGATTGAGCGGCGATGTGCTCGGGTACTACGGAGCTGACGTGGACCGCGACTTCAGCCCCGTCGGCTCCCTGGAGTCGCCAATCGGGGAGTACCCGTCAGCATTCCGGCAGGTACTTCTCAAGCCGACGAGACCGGCGGAGGTCGCTCAGCGTGCCTGTGACGATCGGGGAAAGGGAAGGGCGTCCGGCGGTAGCCATGACAGTATGGAGCAGGACTTCTGACGGGATTGGCGGCCCGCGGGCGCTCGCACGAGCAATTGAACTGAGCTCCGAGCGGAGTGCGCTTCCCGTTCTGAGTGCGCCATGTGTGGGAGCCTTGTCCTGCCCGGAACGCGAGAAGGTTCGGGAGGAACCGTTGGGTGCGTGGTTTGAGCCTGATGCGCAACGACGGCCGGCACAGCGCCGCGGGTCAGCGCGTTTCGAGCGTTTCGGACGACGTTGCGCGACGCGTGTGCAGACTACCGCGGGTGTTTCGTCTCAATCGACGTCCTGTTGACCTGGGGTACGACCAGGTTCGGTGCCGTCGTGGTGCATCACGAGGCCAGACGCGTCGGTCGGTCGGAGGATACTTTTCGTATGCTTGTCACGCATGCGGTGAATAACGAGCGCGGTGTGCCCTGTTTCTCGGGGTCTTACTCCGAGATCGACCTGGAGAAGGCCTTCGAGCGCACCGCTTGGCGGCCGGATTGGCCGCGGCCTATTGCTCGCCAACCAGGGGAGGCCAGTCTGGCGTTTCTGGTCCACCCCACCCTGGAACCGCAGCACATCGACGAGACCTGTGACGTCCTCAGGGATGCCATGCGGGCTGCAGTGGCGTAGTCTCGGGCAATCCGCGCATTCCGCATCCGTCCGATCACCTTCAAGAAGACGACGTACATGTCACACGTGCCATTCACTCGCGTTGCGCTGGCAGGTCCCGAATTGAGCTACATCCAGCAGGCCGTCGAAGGGATGCACCTGTCCGGCGATGGCGTGTTTACGAAGAAGTGCAGCCGCTTGCTCGAGCAGCAGCTTCGCGTGGGAAAAGTGCTGCTGACGACCTCATGCACGCATGCGCTCGAGATGGCCGCGCTGTTGCTGGACATTCAGCCTGGCGACGAGGTCGTTGTGCCCTCCTACACGTTCGTCTCGACCATCAACGCGTTCGTGTTGAGAGGCGCCACGCCAGTGTTTGCCGACATCCGGCCAGACACGCTCAATCTGGACGAGACGCAGCTCGAGCGCCACGTCTCCGAGCGCACCCGCGCCATCGTGGTGGTGCACTATGCCGGCGTCGCATGCGAGATGGACACGATTCTCGACATCGCCCGGCGCCACAGCATTCCCGTCGTCGAAGACAACGCGCACGGGCTGTTCGGCCGATACAAGGGGCAGTCGCTGGGCTCGTTTGGCGACATGGCGGTGCTGAGCTTCCACGAGACGAAGAACGTGACGTGCGGAGAGGGCGGTGCGCTGATCCTGAATGACCTGTCACGGGTGCCGCGCGCCGAGGTCCTTCGGGAAAAAGGCACCGACCGCAGCCGCTTCTTTCGAGGCGAGACCGACAAGTACACCTGGGTGGACCTCGGTTCGAGCTACCTGCCGTCAGAGATTCTGGCGGCGTTCCTTTTCGCCCAACTCGAAGCCAGCGAACATCTTCAGGCCCGCCGCTGTGAAATGTGGAACAGGTACTTCGTTGGGCTCCAGGTATGGGCAGGCAGATGTGGCGTGCGACTGCCGATGGTGCCGCCCGAGTGTGAGCAGCCGTGGCACCTGTTCTACCTGCTCATGCCGTCGCCTAAGGCCCGGCAGTCACTCATCGCGCAGCTGAAGACCGACGGGATCGATGCGGTGTTTCATTACCTGCCGTTGCACCTCTCTCCGATGGGGCGTCGATTTGGGGGGGCGACCGGCGATTGTCCCGTGACCGAAGACGTCAGCGCCCGCATCGTGCGCCTGCCGCTGTCGGGGGGACTCACACCTGGCGAGCAGGATCGGGTGCTCCGTGCGGTCACGAGCTTCGCGTGAACCACGAGACCGAGGCGCGGGCTGCGATCTCCGGGCGGCCCCATCCGAAGCGCGTCGCCATCGTACAGTCCAACTACATCCCATGGCGCGGCTATTTCGACATTATCGGCCTGGCCGACCAGTTCGTCCTCTATGATATCGTCCAGTTCACCAAGAGAGACTGGCGAAACAGAAATCGAATCAAGACCGCAGTGGGCCCGCAGTGGTTGACGATTCCCGTCATGACGTCCGGCGCGTTTCAACAGACGATTGCTGAGACCCGGATCGCTGATGGGAGCTGGGCGGTGAAGCATTGGCGCAGCCTGTCACACGCGTACAGTCGTGCGCCGTACTTCGAGCAGTACCGTCCCCGCCTGGCGGAGATCTACCAGAGCTGTGGCTCGATGACGTTACTGTCCGCCGTGAATCGGGCGTTGATCGAGTTTGTCTCCGGCGAACTGGGGTTGAAGACGACGATCAGTGATGCGGTCGACTACGCGGTCGGCGACGATCGAAACGGGCGGCTGCTTGAGGTCTGCCTTGCGCTTGGCGCGGGCATCTACGTCTCCGGGCCCAGCGCCCGCGGCTATCTCGATATCGGCCGCTTCCGAGACGTTGGCATAGAGGTGGAATTCATGGACTACTCGGCGTATCGGCCGTACCCGCAACTGCATGGGGTCTTCGAACCCTCAGTCAGCGTGCTCGACCTCCTCTTCAACGTCGGGCCGGAGGCGCCATCCTACATGCTGCATCCCAGCCAGGCTCGATCATGACGCTTTCGATCGTCACGACGCTGTACAAGTCGGCCGCGTACGTCGAGGAGTTCTACCGCCGTGCTTCTGCGGCAGCTGTCGCGGTGAGCGACGACTACGAAATTGTGATGGTCGATGACGGGTCGCCGGACAACTCTCTCGACCTCGCGATTGGCCTGTACGAGCGCGACCCGCGGGTGTGCATTCTCAGTCTGTCCCGGAACTTTGGTCATCACAGGGCCATGATGACCGGCCTCGGCCATGCGCGAGGCAGTCTGGTGTTTCTGATCGATGTTGATCTGGACGTCGGACCAGAATGCCTCGTGGAGTTCTATGCCGATCTGAACCAATCCCACGCCGACGTCATTTATGGCGTCCAGGACGCCCGCGAGGACTCCGTCATCAATCGGCTCGGGGGCTGGATGTTCTACGCGGTATTCAACCGTCTTTCGTCGCATCGGTTGCCCGTGAACCTGACGACTGCGAGGCTGATGACGCGGCGCTATGTCCAAGCGCTCCTTCGCCACCAGGAACGGGAGATGATCATTGCCGGGCTTTGGGTGATCACCGGCTACAGGCAGATGCCGAGGACCGTCAGGAAGCTGAGCAAACAGGAATCGAGCTACGACTTGCGCCGCAAAGCCGCACTCCTGATCGACGCAGTCATCGCGTTCAGTAATCGGCCGCTGATCTTCATCTTCTACCTGGGACTGTCCATTTCTCTCCTGTCGACGGCTGGTGCGGCGTATCTGGTTGCGAGACGACTGTTGTATGGAACGGTTGCGTCAGGTTGGCTGTCGTTGATTGTCTCGACGTGGCTGCTCGGAGGCCTGATTATCTTCTGCCTTGGCGTCATCGGTTTCTATCTGTCCAAGGTCTTCGTCGAGACGAAGCAGCGGCCATATACGATAGTCAGGGATGTCTACGATCGAACCGGGGAGGCGCCCGATCGTGCCGTCTGACCGGATTCTCGAAGCGGTCGAGCGCTACTACACGCAGAAACTGCGTCTGCACGGCCCGACGGCGCAGGGCGTCGACTGGAACTCCGCGGAGTCGCAGGTGTTGCGCTTCGGGCAGGTGGCCGGGCTCTTTGGCGAGGACGCCGGCTTCTCCGTCAACGACTACGGCTGCGGCTACGGCGCACTTGCGGATCACCTGTCTGGACAGGGGCGCGACTTCCACTACTGGGGATACGACATATCTGGTGAGATGGTCACGGCCGCCCGCGCCCTCCACGCCGGCTGGGAGCACTGCGCATTCAGCACCGACGAGGCGGACCTTCCCGTTTCCGACTACACGGTGGCGAGCGGCATCTTCAACGTCAAGCTGACGATCGACGAAGGCGACTGGGAACGCTACGTCTACGACCGGGTCGACCGACTGGGACAGTTGTCTCGGCGCGGGTTTGCCTTCAATCTGTTGTCGCGTTTCTCCGACGCCAATCGCATGCGAGCGGATCTCTTCTACGCCGACCCCGTGCAGATGTTCGAATACTGCAGAACCCGATTCTCCCGCAGGGTGGCGCTGCTGCACGACTCTCCACTGTACGAGTTTACGATTCTGGTCCGCCTCTAGTCCGGGTCCGCAGCACAGGCTCACAACAGGCACGTACTGACAATGGGAGACATCACGACACGGTTCGCCGCCATTACGGCCATCCGTTCGTACCTGCCAGAAGGCGTCTTGACAAACGAGATGCTGGCCAGCGAGATGGACGGCTGGACACCGGAGAAGATCCTCGAAAAGACGGGCATTGCCGAGAGACATATCGCAGCCGACTCCCAAAGCGCTTCAGATCTCGGAGTTGCCGCGGCGATGAAGCTCTTTGACGACGGTATCTGCCGGCCCGGGGAGGTCGATTTCGTCATCCTCTGCACCCAGAGCCCGGACTACCGCCTCCCGACAACCGCATGCATCGTGCAGGACCGTCTGGGTCTGCGCCGCGGAATCGGGTCGTTCGACATGAACCAGGGTTGCTCCGGGTTCGTCTACGGGCTTTCGGCAGCCAAAGGCCTCGTCGAGACCGGACAGGCCGACCAGGTGCTGCTGATTACCGCCGACACCTACTCGAAGTACCTCGGGCCGCGCGATCGGAGCGTCCGCGCCATTTTTGGTGATGGTGCCGCAGCGACGCTGGTGACCGCGAAGGATCGTGGAGAGGCGGCGATAGGTCCCTTTGTGTTCGGGACTGACGGCCGCGGCAAAGACCACCTGATCGTCCGTGCGGGCGGGAGCCGCCTGCCCCACAGCGCCGAGACCAGCGAGGAAAGGGAAGCCGAGGGAGGGAACAGGCGGTCGGCCGACAACCTGTTCATGAACGGACCCGAGATCTTCAATTTTACGCTCCGCTGCGTTCCCGAGACCGTGAACGAACTGTTGAACAGGGCGAAACTGTCGATGGGCGACGTCGACCTCTTTGTGTTGCACCAGGCCAATCGATTCATGCTCGACCGCCTGCGGATCAAGATGAACATCCCTGACGACAAGTTCATGGTCCATATGCAGAACTGCGGCAACACTGTGTCATCCACCATACCGATAGCCCTCGAACACGCGTATCTTACCGGCCGCCTCAAGCCGGGGACGCGCGCCATGCTGGTCGGTTTTGGCGTTGGTCTGTCGTGGGCCGCCACTCTCGCCAGTTTCTGAGGAGATTCAGGAGATCGATGTGATGACCGACCCCGACATGATCTTCCACCGCCTCGCCGAAATCATGGAATGTAAAGACGGCACGCCCGGCCCACAGACCGCAATAGGAGCCGGTGCGATGAATTCCCTCCGGACACTCGAGATCATCACCCTGATCGACGAAGCATTTGGCGTGACCGTGCCGAGCGATGAACTGGTTGCGTGTCCGAGCTATGGGGCGGTGCTCGCCCTGGCCAGCGCCGCCGTGCGCGAACGGTCCGACGGCGAATGGCGTGACGGCTGATCGCTGTGTCGTGGAGAACCTGAATGCCGCCGAAGACGTCGAGAATCCTCATCATCGGAGATGGCGCGTTCGCGGAAGTCGCGTTCGAATACTTCACGGTTGATACGGAGTACGCAGTCGTCGCGTTCGCGGTGGAACGGGCGTATCTGAAACGCACGGAGCTGTTCGGAGTCCCGGTCGTGGCGTTCGAGGATCTGCCTTCGCTCTTTTCGCCGCGGGACCATATGTTCTATGCGGCGCTTGTCTACACCGAAGGTAATCGGCTGCGCGCCCGGCTCTACCAGTCGGCGAAGCAGATGGGCTATCGTGCCGCCTCATACGTCAGCCCCAGAGCGTTTGTCTGGCGAAACGCCGTGCTCGGCGAGCATGTCTTCGTGTTTGAGCACAACGTGATTCAGCCTTTCGCGTCCGTCGGTAACAACGTGGTTCTCTGGAGCGGCAACCACCTGGGCCATCACTCGTCGATCGGGGACGACAGCTTCGTGTCGTCGCACGTCGTGATTTCGGGTTACTCCAGGATTGGGACATCGGCGTTTCTCGGCGTGAACGCAACCATCTCCACGAAGGTGACGATTGGGAACGACTGCACCGTCGGCGCCGGGGCCCTCGTTCTGGGTGACGTTCCAGACAAGACCACCGTCGTCGGATCATGGCGGGGAAAGCGCCCAGTGTGACGGTGTGCGTCCATCACGCCTCTCGGACGCGACCGGCAACGCAATTCCGTTCGGGCTTGACGACATGACCCGCAACGATACGAGGGCGCCTGCTCGACAGCCGGCGACTCGATCGGGGATCATCGTGCACGACTTGCGCGATCGCCTCGTCGGCGCAGTCCCAGAAGGCAAGTCGTGAGCTGGCGCAAACTGGGCCTGGTCTACGCGCCCGATGGCCGGAAACCCTGGATGCGTGCCTACGCGGCCAATCCTGTGGCTGAGCCTCTGGGCGGAAACCTCTTTCGCGTTTACTTTTCCAGCAGGGACGAGCACAACAGGTCGTCGATTGGTTATGTGGATCTCGACATCACCGATCCGACGACCATCCTCCGGGAGGCCGACGAGCCAGTCCTCGGGCCCGGCGCCACCTCGATGTTCGACGACTGCGGCGCTTCCATCGGCTGCATCGTGCCGGTGGGCGAGAAGAGGTACCTCTACTACATGGGCTGGCACGTCACCGCGGTCGTACCCTGGCAGAACGCGATCGGCCTGGCGATCAGCGAGGGACCCGGGCGGCCATTTTGTCGTGTCTCGGACTTTCCCGTCGTCGACCTCAGCCAGACGGATCCCTACACGCTCTCGTATCCATGGGTGCACCACGACGACGGGCGCTTCCGCATGTGGTACGGGTCGAACGTTGCGTGGGGACCCGAGAAGACGGACATGCGCCATCTCATCAAGTACGCGGAGTCCGCCGACGGTATTCGATGGAAACGCGAGAACATCGTGGCGATCAACTTCGACGGTCCGGATGAGTATGCGATCTGCCGACCCTGTCTGGTCGAAGACTCGGCAGGTTTTCGAATGTGGTTCTGCGCCCGTGGAACGTCGTACCGCATCTGGGAAGCCGTTTCGAGAGACGGTATTGTGTGGGAACGGCATCGCGATGCGCCGGCCGTCGATGTGTCAACGGTCGGGTGGGACGCCGAGATGACGGAGTACCCCTGCGTGTTCGATCATCAAGGGATACGCTACATGCTGTACGCAGGGAATGGGTTTGGCCGAACAGGGTTCGGCTTGGCCGTCTGGGAGCCGAGTTGAGGCTCGGCGGCGCTACGCCTGGGGCTTTCGCGCGACCGCCAGGAGCGAGCCGCCTGCCGGCCAGGACACGCCACACTTGATGGCCTGCCGTTCGAGGCTGAGCACCGCACGCAGCGCATGGTTGACAGACGGCGACACGTTCGCCTCTCTGCCGCTCGAGCGGCCAGGCCTCCTGCCCTCGATCCATCGGGAAACGGCCAGGATCGGCAGCAGGAGCGAGACAAACGACGTCACGCGCACGGGGGTGAAGCCGGCTCGCCTGATCCGGGCGATCAGTTCGTGCCTGCGGTAGCGACGCACATGCTGGGCGTGGGTGTCGGTTCGGCTCCAGAGCTGTGGATGCTGGGGCACGGTAATGAGCGCGCCACCCCCCGGGTTCGCCGCCCTGAACAGCCGCGCAAGAACGTCCTCGTCTTCGACGATGTGCTCGAGTACGTCGAATGCGCAGACGACGTCAAACTGCTCGACGGCGTCGAGTGCGAGGGCGTCCTGCTGAACGAACGTGGCCGCTGGCACACGGGCGCCGGCAATGGCCAGGCCACCAGGCAGCGCATCGCTGGCGGTCAAGAGAAGGGTGGGGAATGCCGCATGGAGGCCCTTCAACGCAAACCCGGTCCCGCAGCCCACTTCGAGCAGAGTCCGTGCCCCGGGAAGATAGCGGCGCATCGCCCACACGATAAGTCGGTTTCTGGATTCGAACCAATAGTGACCCTGCTCGATCCGTGCAAGGTACTCGAAGGCGTCGGCGGGGAAGCCGCCTCGCTCACGTAGAACCGGCTGTTCGTGATCAACCATGATGGCATCCATGGCCAGGAGACACCGCCAACAGTACTAGACGCGGTCGTGCACGGCAACCGTCGGCGATTGCCGCTGCTCGCCCTGCAACGCGCCGGGACGTTGCCCGGCGCGACGCAGTAGAATACGGCGGCGAACGTGCCGGGGACGATTGTCTATAGTCCGGCGTCAGGGACGGTGGCGACGGCGGGCGCGCAGACGTTAACGGCGACTTTCACGCCGACCGGCTCGACCAACGACACCACGGCGACCGCGAGGGTGTCGATGGTGGTGACGGCCAGTGGCGGCGGGTTTGCGGGGCCGGGCTATGGCGATACGCATCTGAAGAATTTCTTGCTGTTGACCGGCGTCGACGGCCTCATGGGCCGGTGCCTGCCGTCCTGTATGCATTCCGGACGAAGCACCAGTCGATCATGAAACAAGACTGGGCGACACGTGCTTCTTGAACGCGTGGTGCATCAGGCAGCCGGCGGGCAGCAGAATCAGCGTCAGCACCAGGAACAGCACGAAGTACAGCGTGACCGTCCTCAGCGTCAGGGGCCACTGCGTCCGCTCTGCGAAAGGAGCGGTCACGGTGAAGAGCGTCGTGGACGGGTTCAAATTCAGCGTTGAGATTTCCTTGTAGATCGACGCGGTCCGCTCGATGGCTGTGACGATCTCATTGAAGGCCTCGGCGGATCGGCCCTTGATGAGCGCCACCATCTCCGGAGAACCCACCGCCCGGCTTGGGGTCCGCAGCTCTCTTGCGAGGTCGTCGTAGTACGCGGCCTCGCGGCTCCTCGCCGCCATCTTCTCGCTTTCCACAATCACGCGGTCGATAAGCTTGCGCTTGTACTCCGAATCGTCCCTGGCTGTGGAAAGCCCCATGATCCGATCGAGGAACGACTGATCGAGCTGGGGTGTAACCGCTCCGCTGCCAGTGCCTCCCGCTGATCCTGCGGCTCCCGCCTTTGTGTCGCCCGCCGATAGTCCGCCCTGGGCCGAGAACTCCCTCACAGACGCCTGCAACGCCTGAACCCGGGCCGCGGATTCCTGCTGCTCCTGGCGCAATTGGAACAACTGATTGTTGGCGTACAGCGACAGTGCGCGACGGTTCTTGGTGATGCCCTCGGAGCGGATGAGTCCCAGGAGCGGCTCCAACTTGAAGCGAATGACGTCCTCCAGTCCCGCCCGCACATCCGCCAGCGTCAATCGCTCTTCTCCCACGCGAATCGTTTGCGCTCCGGGCAGCTTCGCGATCTCGTTGATCGTGGCGAGGACGCGAGAAGACTTCGCCCGCAGGATATCGATGGCCACCAGGTACTCTTCCCGATCGAGCGTCTCGCGTTGAAGAATGCTCGGGGACAGGACATCCACATCGTATTTGGTCGCGCCTTTCCGCTCGTCGGCTTGTTTCGCCCAGACACTCAGGATGTCGAGCAGCACCTTGTTCATCAAGTCGCGCGGCAGAGTCGTCAGACGTTCCTCGCGCCGCATGCTGATCGTGTAAACAGGATCGACGATCGCCCCGCGCCTCTTCCGGAACTCTTCCTCGACTCGGGCCCGATCGACCGCGCCCAACCTGGTGTCTGCGAGACGGGCCCGGTATTCGTACGCTAGGAGTTCCAAATCGAGATTCCACGGCAGGACGAACACAGAGTCCTGGAAGTCCGCGTACTTCCCATAGCGCTGGAGCTCGTTGGTCCTGAAGACCTCAGTCAACACGGGCCCCGCCACGATCTCG
>Ga0315273_10009640_pt1 | contig 12264 bp, 12 predicted proteins | sample YL17G02_0_MG_FD_205753 | JGI IMG/M metagenome (GOLD analysis project Ga0315273, IMG submission 205753) | Sediment microbial communities from Yellowstone Lake, YNP, Wyoming, USA - YL17G02_0 | ecosystem: Environmental > Aquatic > Freshwater > Lake > Sediment | place: USA: Wyoming | collected... | reverse complement strand
TGCAGGGTCGTCCGCCATCTGTAAAAATATTAATTTCGCGCATTTGAATATCCCACGAGCAGCTAATGTATATTGGAATCATGGATAATCGCCTGCACGTCTTGATTTTATGCACGACGTCTTCGGGTTCGGAGACGACGCCAACCCAGCTCCCGTTTACGAATACTTTTGTTTGATAGTACAAAAAGTCTTTTGGATATTTTTCCAACGATAAAAGATTTATTCCGGGTTCATTTATAAGCCACTTTATCATGTCGCTTCCCTTGCACCCGTTTGTAACATGGGTTGAAATTGCAAAATGTTTTTGCAGCCCGCTGTCTGGAACGTCGACCGGGTCCATGAGGCACCACTGGGAGCCGTGTAGGAGTCTCGGCTTAATAACTTTCGCAGAATCATCGAGCGGCAGGTTTACTTTTCTGAGATGCGATATTGCCGAATTATAAGAAAGACGATTCAGGTCTTGAACAATGCCAGCTTCTTTAGTGAATTCGCTTCCGCCCCAGTTTCCCTTGAATGCGCGCCGCAGACCGTCTTCAACAATGCGGTCTTTAAATATGTCGTCGTATTCCTTTACAATGTCGATAAAATTCTCTTGATACACGGCATAATTATAGTTGTATTTGAAATCGAGCAGCGTTCGAATGCGTTTTATTTGTTGCGCATAGTATTCATTGAATAAGCTGTGAAGCATTTTTCCGGGTATTTTAATGCGCTTGTATTTGAAACTGTCTCTGTCAATTGGAATATCGATTTTTGCCTTCAAGCGCACCAGTTTATTCACCATGTATCCGAGAAAGAATGCTTTGGATTGGAAATTGAGTTCACCGATTTGCGGCAGAAAGAAATTCATTAAAATATTTTGCGCCTGAACCACGCTTTTTCCTTTGATAAACACTCCAATGTATTCGATGGCAGCTCGCTGTGTAAAAATTTTATTTGCGTCATGCACGCTGGGGCGAAAAAATTCAATCAAGTCTCGATTTTCCGCCATATTCAACAAGCACGTTTCGATAATGTCATAGTCGGATATTATGCCTAGTGCGCGCATTAAAATGAAAAGTGGAATTGGTTTTTTCACATTGGGTATTTCAACAACAATTTGATTGTTTGTGTATCGCGGTGTGGGAGCGACCATGTAGACTCGCAATTTGCGTTCGGGTTTAGACGTGTCTTCCGAAACTGTGCGAATTTCAATCGAGTGGCTGTATTTATCGTCTTCGCTTCGAACGCGAGTGTACAACATGTTGTCTGCAAACATTTCTTGGCTGACAATGAGTTTTTCTTTTCCATCGATGATGAAATATCCGCCATGATCGCTCTTGTCTTCGCCCATGTTGTAGATTACGTCTTTTGGAAGACCGCTCAGCATGCACAAATTAGAGTGGACCATAATTGGAAACTTGCCCAAGAGTATTTGCGGAAGTGTGACTGTCTTTGTAAATTTTTTAGTAGAGGCAGAAATACCTTCAGATGCCTCTTGTAGCTCTTGTTCAAATTCAACGTCCACATCATAGTGAATGGTTACGCCGTATGTCATATTTCTAAGACGCGCCTCATTCGGATACATGTAATGAACTCTTGAAGTTGTTCCTGTTTCATCATATATTACTGGTTTCCCGTAGTAAATTTTATCACCTGTTTTTCCTCCCAGATAAAATCGTGAAATGTGTTTATAGACATCTGTTTGTGGATTTTTTTCTTTTTGAAATACGATTGGATTGTGTTCTTTAAATATTTGACTTATTCCGTTTGAAATAAATTCATTGTATGAATCTAGTTGATGTGCTACTAAAATATTGGGATTGTCGCTGAAAAGTTTATCAATAATATTCCATGGAATTGTTTCATTTAATAGTTGGCTCATTTCATTCTCGTCAGATGCCGATGCTGCCGCTGATGATTTTTCTCCCTTTTCACCTTGTTCGCCGACATCTAAACCTAGTTTTTTATTTCCAGATTTTTTTTCTTTTACTTTTTTTGGTTTTGCTTCTTTTGCTTCTTCTTCTTCCTCTTTTTTTGCTTCTTCTTCTGATTCTTCTGCTTTTGCTTCTTCTGCTCCTTTTGCTTTTGCCCCCTTTGCCTTTGCTCCTCCGTCCATATCTTCTTGTCCATCATCATCTTCATTAGTAGTAGCAGAAAGAGCCGATTCTTCTATTATAATATTTTTCTTTTCTTCTTGGTCTGACATGGAACTCTAGTTGTTGTAATTGTATATATTATTATTATTATTTTATTATTATTTTATTATTAATATCTTATAAATCTTATAAAGTAATTTTTATAATAAAATAATTTTGATAATAAAGTTTGAAAGTTTTGAAAATGGCAGAAATAAAACGGATTATATTTGAGATATTTCATGGTCGTAGACCGTACTCTAAACCTAGAATAATTGCAACCATCGAGAACCAACTGAAACCATAGTTATAAGATGCGCCTTTGATATTTCCAAAGTAACGAATCATAAATGGAAGCATAATGAAGAAGAGAATCCAGGACAAAACCCAGCCAGTAAATGCATACGCTGAATATTTGACGACGTTGTCGTATTTTGTATATAATTCGCGAATCTGGTCCATCGTATATTTTACAAGTATATACTAAGGATAAAGTAATTTTTGTAATAAAGTAATTTTTATTATAAAAAATAAATTAGTTTATAGATTCAATAATTTCATTCAATTCGATTCTCTCCCCAATCCTTAATAATGATATTGTGCTTGTTAACCTCTTTCGTGAGATTCATTGTATATTTGTTTTGGTCTACTGTCTAGCGCCTTGTTGTAATCGGCATAAGACGAATAGTTACTCGTGTCATTTCCTGCATTATTCTGATTTCCTTGAAATCAATGTGTTTGTTCTGAGCCTGGTGGTGCAACATTTACTCGCGGTTGCTGCTGTTGCGGCTGCTGTTGCGGCTGCTGTTGCGGCTGCTGTTGCGGTTGTTGTTGCGGTTGTTGTTGCGGCTGCTGCTGTTGCTGTTGCGCTGCAGCTTGTTGCTGATATGTGTAAAACTGTTGCGACTGTTGCGCTTGTTGCTGTTGCGCTGCTGCTTGTTGCTGTCCTTGTCCCATATAATTAACACCACTTCCGCGCATGTTTATGGTCCGCCTATTTACAACTTGTCCCCAAACTGTTACGATAACAAAAAATAAAATAAAAGGTAACAATAAAATAAACCATGAAAGTTTATAATATCCATAACTGCAAAGAGTGTTTAAAATAAATGTCCAAAATAGAACATATAATATTTTTGCAACAAATACTGGAGTTGTGCTTTCGACCGGACAATTTACATTTCCGACACAATATAAATTTTGGTTTCCATAATTCTGGTACGCAAGAATTATAATTCCAATTGATGATAGTAATATATATATGAAAGCAGGAGTGCAGAGAGACATCTTTATATATAACGCAAATATAAATAAATAATAATAAAATATTTATTTATAATGATGTGAAATTTAAATAAATATGAATCAAGTAAGTATTTATTCCCTAAATCAAAGAGAGGGCTCGTTTAACAAAGGATTATTAAATTCGTTCACTGCTGCTCGAAATAGGTTGGTCCCACGGGGAAGAACTTAGAGGCGGTTTAACCCCATCCAACCTTAAATTAAAATCGGTTGCTGATGAAACAATGTTATTGTATGCCCCCGTAATGTCATCAAAAATACCTCCACCGTGTATAAGTTGTTTTATTGTTTTTTTTTTATTGCGACGACCACCTTTCATTTCACCCAACTTGGCAAGTTGAGGTCCATTTTGAGTTGGCCACCTTGCACCATGATTGATTGGTTGTCCGTCTTCAAATTTCGGAACATTTCCGGTTCCAACGCCCAGCGGACTTGGAGCAAAATAGTTACCGGTGTTCGGATTATTAGAAACGGTCCACGGAGAACCGATAAATGGTGAAGCGCCTCCTTCTTGAGATTTGTATCCATCTTTGCGAATATAACCGCCGCCACCTAAGCGATTGAATGTTGAACGTCCCATTCGAATGTTTCGAATAATGCTGTTTCGTTTTTTATTTCTAGCATACAAATCTTTGTGTTTTTTACTTGAACTTGCATTTGTGCGCATCGTTCGCTTTCTTGTGCTTTTAGATTTTTTATATCTTTTAGTGTGTGCCATTGAAATTCTTACAAGCTTTTATAAGTATATATATTATCAATATAATATAATTAAAAATAATTCAAATAATTAAAAATAATTTGAATTATTTGAATAGTTAATAATCATCTCCTAAAATCAAACTCGAATTCAAATCTTTTCTTTTTGTTTGATATTTGTTATGTTTTTTACTACGAAATACATTTTTTATTTTATGAATTAGTTGCGTAAAACAACCTGCGCATGCAGATGTTGAACACGGTGTATCATAATCGTCGAAATAAAGTGACATTGGATTTGGAATATGATAATATTTTTTATTTTTTATTTTTTTATTTATATTTTAGATGGTAATCTTTTTAATATTTAATATAATTTTATATATAAAATATAATAAATCTATTATATATACATATAACCAGTAACCTAATCAATACCAATTTCATGAAAAATAAATCCAAGTCGGTTCAAAGTTGTTTACCAAATATGTTTTGCATAAGGAATACAACGATTGTACTAGTAATCATTTTTGGTGCGTTAATAGCATACATTATATATTCTAAATACGGCAACAGCGGCAACAGCGGCAACAACGGCGGCAACAACAGCGGCACGCCGTCTATGCAAAGGACGCACTCGCACTCACCCTTTTATACGATTCCCATTCCTGATGTTTTAGAAAATCCGTATGCTCCGCCGTTGCGCGACGAACGCTATCATGACGCGGTGATTCCGATTCCAATCAATGTTCGAACGCAGGGACCGCCAGCAAATGTGAATTATAGGCAGGTGGGACTTTTAACGCGCGTGAATGGAAAGGAAACGATTTTGCCGCTAATGGGGCGTCCTTTACAAAAAAACCGAGACAAGTGGCAATTTTACACAATGAGCGATAAAAATAATTCGGTAAAACTTCCAATATCATTTAGAAAGAAGAGTTGCACCAGCGAATATGGTTGCGATAATATATACAATGGCGACACGGTATATGTTGAAGGGTACAAGGATGCATTTCGGGCAACAATATATGACAATGCTGTCATGGAATACCTCTAGAGGCAGCGTAATGTATTAATTAAATCTATATAAAAGAAAATTTGTACTAATATTAACATCAACGCAACAACTCGTGTAAACAAATAACACAATGACATTTGACATCAAAACAGCATTTGCAGAATTATTCATGATGCAACAATTAAAAACAGGAACTGTGTGGGTAGACACACTATTATTTGGTTTTTTTATTTTCATAACCTATAATGCAGTTATTTGTATGAATTTAAAGTATTGTTTTAAAAAAATATATGAAATAAAGAGTTATCCAGTGTCGAAACTATGGTTGTATGTTACAAACAAGACTCCAAGAAAAATGATCGTGTACGTTGGTTTCAAGTACAGCAGCGGGTACACCCAAATTAAAACGTATGTTGATTATCCTCCACCAATGATGCATATTTTTAATTACATGCACAACAATTCTTACAAGGTGGAAAATACGTATAATATAAAATATTGCGAGATGATTGATGTTGCGACAGACACGCAAGTCAAAACGTATGTTCCGAACGAAGAAGGCGTTTCGTTTGAATTGTATCCCGACATCTACATTGAATTGTCGAGTGACAAGTTACCAAATAATAAGGACCATGAAAGTTTATTGGAATTTACAAATGTGTCGTGTTCGGTAAAAACGTACGAACATGACATTACTTATATTCACAAGTTTGTAAAAATGTGCGAAGAAAAATTTGAAAAGGCGGTCAATGATGAGTTATCAAAAAATAAATTCATTTTCAAACACAACAGCGAAAAAAGTAATAACAAGAATGATGAATGGAGCGATACAAGAACACGCGGAATAAAGTGTGCGGAGTATCCGTTGATAACAAACAAGCACTTGACGAAAAATTGTTTCTTCACAATGAGAGATTCATTGATAAAAAGAATTGATTTTTTTGTTAATAATGAAGAGTGGTATAACAAACGAGGGATTCCTTATCAACTTACTTTAGTGTTTGAAGGGTCTCCGGGTTGCGGTAAAACGTCAACAATGAAGGGAATTGCGACATACACAGATCGTCATGTTGTTGACGTTGATTTGACAAATATTAAGAGTATTTCAGAATTAGAAGATATATTTTATGGAAATTACATCAATGGTAAATATATTCCGACAAATAAGCGAATTTTTTTGATTGATGAAATAGATAAATTTTTTGAGGCGCTTTCTTTGAAGGAAGAGAAGGAAAAGAATATGGCAGTTGCCGCTGAAAACTCAAATTCGAATCCCAACAATATTGTAATTGTATCAAAAGATGGGTTATCGGGCGATGACGGTAATAAATTCAAAAAAACAGCGAGTTGTTCTACTGCATCGACTGCAAGCAATGGACTAACTAGAGGTCAAATATTGAGCATTATGGATGGAATTTTGGAATCGCGCGGGCGGTTTATCATATGCACCGCAAATGACACTTCAAAAATTGATGGCACGTTCAAGCGTCCTGGAAGAATGGATGAAATTGTTCATTTTTCAAAGTGTGATGCGCTAATGATTAATCAGTTGGTGGATTTATTTTATGAAGGGCGCGTCGAGGATGCATATACTGAAGAGCAAATTCTGCGCTATAAACACATTGAATATATATTTTCACCGTCTGATGTAAACAAGGTGTGTTTCAATAATATAAATTCGAGAGAATTGGGGGAAGAATATTTTATGAAATTTAAAGGATAAACTTAATAAAATTATTTATTTTCTGATTTATTTTCTGGCTAATATGGTTAATCCATTATTATTTGTAAAACGTTCTTTTATATACCATTCTGGATGATTATTTAAAAATTCTTCTATTGCAGTCCATAAACCTTTAGTAATTTCATCTATTGGAAATCCCGAATCTTTACTTTGTTGTATAGGATCCCAACCAACTCTGATCGTTTCTCCATAAATTTCATCTATAGTTGTGTCATGCATAATAATATATTTGTTGGTTATTTTTGAGAATTTATCTAATTCTCTCTTCAATTGTCCATATACATGCCATGTATCAATAAAAGTAATATCATATTTTTCATTTAATTCTAATAATAGATTATTTTTCCATTCATAATTAATAGAAATATAATTAAAGCTATTTGCTGAATTTAATAATTCAGTTATATCACAGTCATTTATATCATTCAAAAATAGTCTTTTTTGACTATTATTTTGATTATCAATTAATCCATATAAAAATGCCCACGATGATATACAGCCTCTAACACCAGTTTCAAAAACACTATTACATTCTTTTGCATATTTATATAATGTTGGTAAATGTTCATGAATATCGCCTGAATTATGACCACCACATAATAAAATATATTTTGTTCCAATACAATCCATTATTATTATATATATATAATAATTTTATTTATATTTATTTATGTTTATTTATGTTTATTTATGTTTAATTATTTTAATAAATTTGAAGATAATAATAAATATAAATATTATAAATAGTTATATTTATATTTTATAAAATGCAACACCAACAGTTACAACAGTTGCAGCAGCAGCAGCAGCAGCAGCAGCAACCATACTTGAAACAACAGCAGCAGCAGCAACAAATCAATATTAAAGATGCGTTGAGCGCTTACACAGAGAATGAACAACTTGTGTTTGGTTTTATAAAAAATATTATTTTGAATTTGATTTTAGCAATAAAACCACTTCGAGTTAAAATGGGGTCAATATTAAATCAGCCTGATATAATATATGTTGAAGTTCTCAAAGTGTATGAACAAAGTAAAACCAATTTTACACCCACCGACATTGAAAATATAAAAATAATTATTTCTGTTACAAGTAGTGTTACAGAGTTGAATGGAATTTTTTTGGATGCATTTACAAAAATTATGGAAGATGGGAAAATAGATATGAATGATTCGATACATTTTATGACGTTTATGCACGAAGTTGTTCGTTTATTCAATAACTACACTACAAGTCAAAATTTCAAAATATCGCTTTCATCAGAATCTGTACTACATTTTTTGCACTTTATTATAAAAAGTATTCTAATATTAACATTGGATGATGAACAAGAGCGCGTTGCAATATTAATGTTGGATGCGTCTATTAATTTAATAAAAATTGCAGTATTACCAATTACAAAGTGCAAATGTAACAGCAGTTGTTTTTCATTCAACCGTTGAGAATAGAATAGGAAACGATTTTATAACTATTTTCCATTTTTTCTGATTCTTCTACTTATCATAATTATATTGCTAATGCTTCTGCCGCTAATGCTTCTGCCGCTAATGCTTCTGCCGCTCATGCTTCTGCCGCTAATGCTTCTGCCGCTAATGCTTCTGCCGCTCATGCTTCTGCCGCTCATGCTTCTGCCGCTCATGCTTCTGCTGTTCATGCTTCTGCCGCTGCTGTTCATGCTTCTGCCGCTGCTCATGCTTCTGCCGCTCGTGCTTCTGCCGCTCATGCTTCTGCCGCTGTTCATGTTTCTGCCGATGCTTCTGCCGCTGTTCATGCTTCTGCCGCTCGTAACTCTTGTTTTCATGTCACTACGATTGATATTGTCATTATCCTGTTGCGATGATAAACAAATATTATTAGTAAACTGGTGATCATGCGGATTATAATTTATGTATCTTGTATTAAACAACCTAACATTATTGAAAATGCAGTAGAAACTGTGTAAACTGGGTCTAGGGGAGTGAGAATTTGTTTTTTCTAGAAAAAATTGAAATTTTTTATTTTTGAAGATAATAGTACTTATTTTTGAATTTCTAAGTTTGTCTAAATACTTATTAAAAATGTAAATAACTGACCATTTCCAATAATTGTATGAATTCATTTTATAACGGTACATTCCAATATATTCATTGATACACAACTGTAGTATATGTTCTTTTTTTTTTACAGCAATAAAATGGGGGTTAAAATTTTGACATTTATCTGTGATACATGTTACAAAATCTGAGGCGTGTATTAAATAAGCATCTAATGGTATTAGTGGTTCAATGTCTGCATCAACATAAATTCCTCCATATTTGTAAAGAACACAGAGTCTCCAAAAGTCAGATTTGATCGGACCATCTGGAATAAATTTAAATATATCATAATGTAGTTCTGAAAATTCTTTTAATAAAAATTGTTCGCACATGGAATCGTCGAATAAAAAAATTTCATAATTTGGATTCAACGTTTTCCATTTATTGTGCGTCATCAATAAACAATTTATATTTTTATGACAAATGAAAATTCTTTTGGGTATTTGTAATTGTACTTCATCATTGTCACTGGGTAGAACTGGCGGTTCTGCTGGTGGCGGTGGCGGTTCTGCTGGTGGTGGTGGCGGTTCTGCTGGTGGCGGTGGCGGTTCTGCTGGTTCTGCTGGTGGCGGTGGCGGTGGCGGTGGCGGTGGCGGTGGCAGTTCTGCTGGTGGCGGTTCAGCTGATGGCAGTTCTGCTATAACAAGCTGAATGGGTTCTTCATTAATGTCGGGTGTAATTGCATTCATATCCGAATTATTTTCATCAAACATTTGATACTATATTTCTAAATTACAAATTACAATACTAATAAATAATATTATAATTTACAGATTGAATCGAATAGTTGAACTTTTTCAAAACATTTATTTTTCTTTAAAAATATCATTCATACTTTTATTTAAAAATTCCTCAAGCGTGTTTGATTCAATTCTTTCAATTGGTTTTTGACATTGTTTATCGCAATCAGATTCATTTAATTTTGATACTTCTTGGATGATGTATTCTAATTCAGATTGAATTAAGGCTAAATTCAAATTATTTTTTTCTTTTTCAAGAAAATTTAATTGGTCTTGAAAATATTCAAAGTCCATAGGAGGTGCAGATGCCATTTTTTATTATTGTGAAATTTGTGAATGAAAAATAAATTGAATTAATAATTATATTATATATATATATATATATACAAATAAGTATTATATATATATAATTAAATAAATCAAGATGAGTTGTCCAAATTCGGATTCTCCCATTAACATATCAACGACTGCAAATGTCTTGAGTTGTGAAATTTTTTGCGCATACATGCATCAATATAAAGACAGCGCGTGCACAGTTACGCAATTTCCAACATACTTGAAATTAAGCTATGATGCAACAACCAGCGCGGCAGTAACATTTAATAAAGAAGGCTATAATGTGAGAGAAATTAATATATATGCACCGTCAATACACACGTACAATGGTTCACCGGCAGACGCAGAAATGTTAATTATACATGACGGAGCAGGGAAAAAACTGATTGTTTCAATTCCATTGGTTCAATCTAATGGTGCAGCGAAATCTGCAACTATTTTAGACAATATAATCACAAAATTTTCATCAACATTTGATAAAACAAAAACAAACGATAGTCAGCTCGTAAATGTTCCAAATTATAATTTGGAGAATTTTATACCGAGTGCGCCTTATTTTTTTTATATGGGAGGTGCTCCTTTTTCTCCGTGTGACGGTCAGTATAGTTTCCTTGTGTTTGACAAGACAAAAAGTCCGGTAACAATAAGCAGTGCCACTCTGGCAACACTGACAGGATTGATAACTCCGAGTGGAATAAAGGCAGTAGCTCGTTCAGACTACTACTATAATTCATCTGGACCGAATGTGAAACCGGGTTCCGGAAAAAAGGATGAAATTTATATTGAGTGCAATCCAACAGGGGAAGATGGAGAAATATTGTACCAAAAACCGCCGTCCACGTTGGGTCCGGATATAAATAGTGCGCTTAGTATGGATAATCTTATGAAAAATCCTTATTTGAACGTAGTGGTTGGTGTTGGATTATCTTACATAGCCCTCAAAGCTGTTAGTAAAATATTATGAAAAGAACTGTAATATAAATGCAATAATTATTATTGTGAATTTATGCATTTGTACATTTGTTGTAATTCGTCATATGTCGGTGGTACATATGGATTATTTTTGTTTGAAATTTTGTGACGAAATACGGCATTCCGCATACTGTTGCATTGATTTGGTGTATCAAATAAAAATAGGGAAATATTATGTCTTCGTAATCGAGACAACTCTTTTTTTGTTAAAGGTACTGCATCATTAGTGATAAATGGACAGTATTTAAAATGTATATTTGTGTATTTGGGCGAAAAATCGTGCATCATGTGTGTTACAAAAGCTTCTTCATATGTGGCACGTTTATCTGAAATGTGCTGTTTCATCTTATATGTTCCTGAATAAAAATTGAAAATGAGTGTGTTTTCAGACGTGCACATTATTTCACCTGCAGCGTAGAGTCGATATTCTATTTTGTCATATTTTACTTTCAACTCGGCAAACAGTGCTTCATCTTTCAGTGCCATTCTATAAAAAATTTGATGATGTTTTGCCCCAAGTTCAAACATGTTTACCACTCTGACTGCATATAATTGGGCAGGGGGCATGCTGTCCCCTCTGACCCCTTGCCTATAATTGAAGGGAGGGGGCAGAGGGGTTCCCTTTATGGACGGAAATTGTGATAGCGTGACTGTTTTTTTTGTAACAGGGTCTTTTCCGACAATGGATGCAATAACATATGTGTAATATGCACCAGTTTCAAAAGTTGCGGGATTAACAAGGAGCGGACTAACCTCATCAATTATTCGCATTGCATTAGGCGACGTATCATACGCGTCCAAATGAATGTAATAATATTTTCCAGCATCAGCGTCTGCGTCAGAAAATGCAGATGAGCCGAATCCGTGTGCATTGAAAACCCGATTGTTAGAATTCAGGATTACATTATGTGATAATCTCCTTTTTTCAATTGGAATATTTTTTATTGGAGGAATTCCGCTTCTTGTTTTAGAAGGTTGAATTAAATTATTATAGATTGTTTGGTTGACTGTGTGGTGTGTTACCATTCTACAAAGTTGTTATATGACTATGATATAAACATATATGTATATGTTTATATTTTTTATTTATTTAATTATTTATTGTGTAATGACGCAATGACGCGCCTTGTGTTTTGTGTTTATATACGCACTGCGTCGTGTGTGTCATTAAGAATCGGCTTGTAAGATTCATCATCGGCAATGTGTCCTTGAAACGGTGCCATTTTCTGAACCATTTCTTCTTCGAGTGTCACAGGTTGATCGT
>Ga0315273_10009639_pt1 | contig 12264 bp, 13 predicted proteins | sample YL17G02_0_MG_FD_205753 | JGI IMG/M metagenome (GOLD analysis project Ga0315273, IMG submission 205753) | Sediment microbial communities from Yellowstone Lake, YNP, Wyoming, USA - YL17G02_0 | ecosystem: Environmental > Aquatic > Freshwater > Lake > Sediment | place: USA: Wyoming | collected... | reverse complement strand
GATTCCACCTCTGACGACGAAGACGAAACGGTCGCTGACCCTTCAGGCGCGGATCGACCGGGTCGAGGATCCCCGCGACGTGTACCGAATCTGGCTGCCGAAGAACGGTCGCGTGACCGCCACGCTAGCGACCGACACAGACGTCGACCTGAGCCTCTGGAAGCAGGGAACGGTGAGTGTCACTCAGCGAACCGTCGGCACGGACCGGCTTGCCCGGGCCGCAACATCCGGAACATCGGAGCGGTTGACGTTCGCGAACAAGGGGCCGGGGCGGTTCGCGTTCCTCGCAGTCGTCTTCCCGAGGGATGTGCGTGAGGCGACGTATCGCCTCCGCGTCTCATAGAGGCGTTTGCCCTGGATCACCGACGGCGCTCGACCGACACGGCCGCATACTCGACAGGCGGGTCGAGCACGACGTCGGGCTTTCGCACTCTCACCCGCACGGCCGCCACCGGCCACTCGCGGAGCAGCGCAGCGGCGATCGCGGCGGCGAAGGCCTCGAGCAGATGATACCCATGACCGTCGGAGATCTCCCTGACGCGCGCGACTATCTCGCGGTAGTCGATGGCGTCCTCGATCGAGTCGGTGAGGGTGGCCTGCTCGTGCTCGAGGTCCAGCTCGACGTCGACGAGGAATCGTTGCCCGTCCCGCCGCTCTCCCTCGAGGACACCGTGGTACCCGTGGAGGACAATGCCGTGAAGCTCGATCGTCACGCCACTCTCCCCCGCTCGACCGCCGCCGCCACCGTCAGAGCCTCAACGTGCTCTGCGACGTCGTGGGCCCGGAAGATCGCGGCACCGCGATCGAACGCGGCCACCGCCGCGCCGACCGAGGCAGCCGTGCCGCTGACACGCCCGTTCGGATCTCCGAGCACGCGTGCAAGCGTGCTCTTCCGCGACAGGCCGACGAGAACAGGTCGCCCGATGGTGCAGATCCGCTCGAGGCCACGGATCAATTCGAGGTTCTGGTCGGGTGTCTTGCCGAAGCCGATCCCGGGGTCGAGGCACACGTGCTCCTCGGGGATCCCCGCCGCCACTGCGGCTGCCAGACGATCTTCGAGGAAGCCGGCGACCTCTCCCACGACGTCGTCGTACCGCGGCTCGGCCTGCATCGTGCGAGGCTCTCCCTGCATGTGCATGAGACAAACGTACGCACCCGCATCGGCGATCACACCTGCGAGAGCCGGATCGGCTCGCAGGGCGGTGACGTCGTTCACGAGAGCGACACCCAACTCGAGCGCGCGACGTGCGACTTCGGCCTTCGAGGTGTCGATGGACATTGGCAGTCCCGCCAGCCCCTCGAGCACCGGCAACACACGGCGCAGTTCCTCGTCGAGAGACACGTCATCGGCGCCCGGGCGTGTCGACTCGCCGCCGATGTCGACGAGTGCCGCGCCTTCGGCAAAGAGCCTGTGCGCAGTCGCCACCGCAACCGCGGGGTCGAAGTTGTCCCCTCCATCGGAGAAGCTGTCGGGTGTGACGTTGATGACGCCCATCACCGACGGACGCGGCCAACACTCGGTGGGCGGGGGTCGTCTCACAAGACGATGGAGGGTACTAGCGCGATGAGAGGTTCGCGACGGCGTGCGCTGCTCGGTCTCGCTGCGCTCGTCGTGCTGCTCACCGCGGTGGCTATCGCCTCTACCGGATCAGTGCCCGTCGGCGCGGGAGGCACCCGCCGGCCCGCCGAACGCCTCATCGACATGATGGTCAGCCTCTACCTTGTGCTCATGGTGGTCGGCGTGGGCCTGTGGGTGTACGTCCTCGTGGCCGGCAAGACCGCAGTGGTAGAGGCCATGGCTGCACGGCGCGGCCCCGCCAGTTGGCAATCCGTCGCCAGACTTGCGCTCGGCTTCGGCTTGCTGGGGCTCGCACTACACCGGCTCTCCGTCGACGACGGCCTGCGCCGCCGGATCGGAAGGGTTCTTGCGCAGCCGGCGGGCCCGGCCGGCAGCAACACAATTGCAGGCCACCCAGCCAGAACCGGCGATTACCAGCCTCGGTTCGCAACCGGTCCCGTCCTCGTCGTCGTCATTCTCCTCGCGGTAGCGAGCGCCGCCTGGTACCTCTCCTACCGCGCCCGCCGGCGCCGGCTCGAGCCCCTGCCCGAAGCGCTGCTTCCCGCCCTGACGGACGTGCTGGAAGAGACCCTCGACGATCTTCGGGCCGAGACGGACCCGCGGCGCGCGGTGATAGCCGCCTACGCCCGGATGGAGCGCGCCCTCGCTGCTTACGGGCTCCCACGCCGTCCGTCCGAGGCACCCGACGAGTACCTGCAGCGCATCTTCTCCGACCTTGAGGTGAGTCGGCGTGCCACCTCCCGCTTGACGGCACTGTTCGCGTGGGCCAAGTTCTCATCACACGATGTGGTACCGGCGATGAAGCAGGAAGCAATCGAGGCGCTCGAGGCGGTGCGCGGGGAACTGCGCGCAGTGGAGATTCTCGCCGAGCACCAGCGCCATGCTGGGCTCGCGGAGCAACGGGAACGGGCAGGGACCTGATGCGCCGGGCGTTGCAGGTGACCCAGCTGGTGTTGCTCCCGACCATCGCCCTCGGCGTGGCACTCGCGGTCGCGCCCCAACGCGCCACGCTGGAGGTGCACGTGTGGCTCCTCGCAGTGCTGGTACTGGCCCTGCTCGTATCCCTGGCAGTCGTTCAGGCTCCGCACCCACGCACGCCTTCGCCCTTTGCCGCAAGCCTCCGCCGCCCACAACCAGCCGGCGAGAGTCGCCCTGACGCGCTTGTACACCTCGAGCGCGTGATGACGATGGCGGGATCGACCGCGTTCGACGTGCATTTCCGCCTCCGCCCTGCGATCACGGCGCTCGCGTGTGAGCTGCTCTCTTCGCGGCGTGGCATCGACCTCGATCACGATCCCGATCGGGCCCGCGCCGCGCTCGGCGAGGATGTCTGGGATCTCGTCAGGCCGGATCAGCAGCAGCCTTCGGAGTGGCACGGTGCAGGCATCGGCGAGGACGCACTCGACCGCGTCGTGACGACGCTGGAGCACCTCTGATGGAGCTCCGGGAGCTGGCCGAGCTGGGCGACCACCTCGTCGGAGAGGTCGAACGTGCCGTCGTGGGCAAGCGCGAGCAGCTCGAGCTCGTGTTACTCGGCCTACTGGCGGACGGCCACGTCCTGCTCGAGGACGTGCCCGGGCTCGCGAAGACGCTGACAGCCCGTTCCTTCGCCGAGGCGAGCGGGCTCGGGTTCAGCCGCGTCCAATTCACGCCCGACCTGCTCCCGGCGGACGTGACCGGATCGTCCATCTGGAACCAACGCGACGCCGACTTCGAGTTCCGGCCGGGCCCGATCTTCACCCACCTGCTGCTCGCCGACGAGATAAACCGGGCTCCGCCGAAGACCCAGGCCGCGTTGCTCGAGGCGATGCAGGAACGACAGGTGACGACGGACGGTGTCACGCGGCCGCTCGAACGACCTTTCCTCGTCCTCGCAACCCAGAACCCGATCGAATACGAAGGGACATATCCACTGCCCGAGGCACAGCTCGACCGGTTCCTCCTGCGGACCGGATTCGGCTACCCGGCTGCAGCCGCCGAATGGGAGATGCTGGCCCGCCGGATCGAGCGTAGAGGAGACGACATCACGCTCACCCAGGTGATCGACCGCCAGACGCTGCTCGAGATGCAGGCGACGGTGGAACTCGTTCACGTCGAGCCCTCCATCGGTCGCTACATCGTCGAAGTCGTGGCGGCTACCCGTGAGAGCACGAGTGTCGCCGTCGGCGCCAGCCCGCGCGGCAGCCTGGCGCTCTTGAAGCTCTCCCGGTGCCGCGCAGCCCTCGCGGGGCGCGACTTCGTTACCCCCGACGACGTCAAGGCCGTTGCCGTTCCCGCACTCGCCCATCGCCTGCTCCTGAAACCCGAGCTGTGGGTGCAACGGCGCTCGGGCGAGGACGTCGTGCGGGAGACGCTCGAACTGGTACCGACGCCGCCGGCCGAGGATGTCGTACCGCATACGTGACTCCCTTCGCGTCGCCTCGGCTCGCGCAGTACCTCGGGCTCGCCGCCCTCGGCCTGATCGCCGCGCTCGCGTCCCGCCGCGCGGAGCTCGTCGTCGTCGCGGCCCCGTTTGCGCTGATTGTCGCAGCCGGGCTCCTGCTCGAGGGTCGCCCACAGGTGAAGGCGTGGCTCACGATCGACCGTGTTCGGGCACTCGAAGGAGAGGAGATCGCGGCCCTGATCGAGCTGAACACCGACACCTCGATCGACATGCTCGAGCTCCATCTGGTCGTGCCTCAGGGACTCAGCGTTGTTGAGGGCGACAACCCGTGCAGCCTCCGCCTCGGTGCCGGAGACGAACGGACGTTGCCGCTGACGCTGCGCTGCGAGCGGTGGGGCTCGGTCGAGTTCGGAGACATTCGCCTGCGCGCCCGCGGCAGGATCGGGATGCTCGCTTGGGAGGGCTGCATCCGCCGCCCGCACCGGTTGCAGATCTATCCGCGACCCGAGTTGCTGCAGAGCCTGGTGGCGCCGCTCGACACACAGCTCGCGGCGGGTGATCTCGTCGCGCGTGTCCGGGCGGACGGCCTCGAGTTCGCCGATACGCGCGAGTTCGTTCCCGGCGATCGCCTCCGCTCGGTCAACTGGCGGGCCAGCGCCCGTCACGGCGAGCTGATCGTCAACGAGCGCCACCCGGATCGCAACGCCGACGTCGTTCTCTTCCTCGACAGCTTTGCGGAGGCCCGCAGCAGCGACGAGGGAGACGGCACGCTCGAGCGCGCCGTCCGAGCGGCGGCCACACTGGCCGGTCGCTACCTGGCGCGACGTGACCGAGTGGGGCTCGTCACGTTCGGCGGCATCCTCCGCTGGCTCGAGCCGGGTGGTGGCATCGTCCAGCGCTACCGCCTGATCGACGCGCTGCTCGAGACCGGCGTCGAGTTCAGCTACGCCTGGAAGGATGTCAACATCATTCCCGCCCGCACGCTGCCGCCCAAGGCGCTCGTCATCGCGGTCACCCCGCTCCTCGATGAGCGCTCGATCGCGGCGCTCTTCGACCTTCGCGCGCGGGGCCACGACGTCGTGATCGTCGAGGTATCGCCGGAGGACGTCGTCTCGCCGGCCGCTGGGCTGGATGCACTCGCCTACCGCCTGTGGCTGTTGCAGCGGGGGGCCCTGCGGGCACGCTTCGAGCGCTCCGGCGTCGCCGTAGCGCGATGGGGAGACGAGCTTCCACTCGATGCCGGGCTCGAGGGGGTGAGGGCATTCCGACGACGCGCACGACTCTCGCGGCGCTGAGAGCACGGGTCGGCTCGACACTCCGTCGCCAGGGAGACCCACGAGGGCCTGCAGAGCGACGGTCGGCTCCGCTTCGCGCTCTGTCCCTCGGGGTCGGCTCGGTCGCGGTCGCAGCCGGCCTCGTCGTGTGGTTGGCTCTCGAGGCAGGGCCGGACGCTGTTCGCCCAGTGGCCGGGCTCGGAACGACCGCGGTGGTCGTCCTCGTCGTGGCACTGGCGGTCGGCAGGTCGGAGCCGACGATCGGTGGGCTCGCGCTCCTCGGAGCGACCTACGCGGTGATCCTCGTCATCGACGACCCGCCGCTCGACGGCCGCTCCACAGTCGTCGGTGCGGCGATGCTCGCTGTCGGCGAGCTGGCGTACCTCTCCCTCGAAGCCCGCACGGCCGTGACCGAGGAGGCGGGCGCCCTGGCACACCGCGTCGCGTCGGTCGCGGTGCTCGTGTTGCTTGCGCTCGGCGTCGGAGCGACAGTTCTCACCGTTGTCGACCTTCTGCGCACAGGCGGCCTTGCGATCGAGGTCGTCGGGGTGGCCGCGGCGGCCGGTGCTATGGGTCTTCTGGTGCTGGCCGCCCGCGAAGCGCGTGGAGCGTCCGAATAGCCCAGAGGAAGGGAAGTTCCCTGGGAACCGTAGGTTCCCGGCTTCTGGGATTCTCGCGATCAAGCGACACCGCGCTAGCGCGGTGTGCCACAACGTTGCAGCCGAAACGCCTGCGCCCCCGGCCGCGTAGCGGCCCTCCGCGAAGCGGAAAGATCAGCCGGCTGCGCCCTCGGGCGGCGGCTGCATCGCCGCTCCCGGGACAGTCCGCGGCGACGGCCGCAACATCGGCTTCTTCTCCGGCGTCTCCTCGGGGGCCGGCGGCTCGACGGGCTTGATCTCCTCGGGGAAAACCGTGGCTTCGGCCTCGCCGGCGAGCAGGCGCTCGAACTGGTCTTTGTCGACGGTCTCACGCTCGATCAGGATCAACGAGAGGGTGTGGAGCTCGTCCATGTGCTCGCGCAGGACGCGGGTCGCCGAATCGTGCGACTCCTCGATCACGCGTCGGATCTCATCATCGATCTCGCGGGCGATCTCGTCTGAATAGTCCGGCGCTGAGCCCATGTCGCGACCGAGGAACGGCATGTCGTGGTCGCGGCCGAGCACCCGCGGGCCGAGCTTCTCGCTCATCCCGAAGCGCATGATCATCTGCTTCGCCGTGTGCGTGACCTTCTCGAGGTCGTTCGCCGCACCGGTCGTAACCTCGTGGAACACGAGTTCTTCTGCCGCGCGACCGCCGAGCGTCATCGCCATCTGATCCATCAACGTGCCCTTTGTCGTCAGGTACCTGTCCTCGCTCGGCAGCGAGATCGTGTACCCGAGCGCCTGACCGCGGCTGACGATCGAGATCTTGTGCACGTCATCCGTGCCCTCGAGGTAGTAGCCGACGAGCGCGTGCCCCATCTCGTGATAAGCGGTGATCTTTCGCTCCTTCTCCGAGAAGAGCCGCGACTTCTTCTCGGGGCCGGCGATCACACGCATGATCCCTTCCTCGAGCTCGTCCTGGCCGATCGTCTTCGCGCCTCGACGCGCTGCGAGCAGGGCCGACTCGTTGATCACGTTCGCAAGGTCGGCGCCGGTGAAGCCGGGTGTCTGGGCGGCGAGGACGTCGAGATCGAGCTCCTTGGACAGCGGCTTGCCCTTGGAGTGCACCTCGAGAATGTCGCGACGGCCCTTCCGGTCGGGCCGGTCGACGACGATCTGGCGGTCGAAGCGACCTGGCCGCAGCAGCGCTGGATCGAGAATGTCAGGCCGGTTCGTCGCCGCGATCAGGATCACGTTGTCCTTCTGCTCGAAACCGTCCATCTCGACGAGAAGCTGGTTGAGCGTCTGCTCGCGCTCATCGTGCCCGCCGCCCATGCCGGCACCACGGTGGCGGCCGACGGCATCGATCTCGTCGATGAAGATGATGCAGGGGCTCGCCTGCTTCGCTTGCTCGAACAGATCGCGCACCCTCGAGGCGCCGACGCCGACGAACATCTCGACGAAGTCGGAGCCCGAGATCGAGAAAAACGGCACCCCGGCCTCGCCGGCAGTCGCCCGTGCAAGCAGCGTCTTGCCGGTTCCGGGAGGCCCGTAGAGGAGAACTCCCTTGGGGATGCGAGCGCCAAGAGCCTGAAACTTCTTCGGGTTCTCGAGGAACTCCTTGATCTCGTGGAGTTCCTCGACGGCCTCGTCGGCGCCCGCTACGTCCTTGTAGGTGACTTTCGGCGAGTCGGGCGACATCCGCTTCGCGCGGCTCTTGCCGAAGCTCATCACCTTCGAGCCGCCTCCCTGCATCTGATTCATCAGGAAGATCCAGAAGCCGACCAGGAGGAGGATCGGCAGCAGTCCGGTGAGGAGCGCCACCCACGTCGACGTGCCGGTGCCCTTGGAATCGAACTTGACGTTGTTCGCCGTGAGGACGTTCTGGAATTGAATCTGAGACTGCGGGGTCGGGTAGTTGACCTTCACCTTCTGCCCCGAGTCGAGGGTGACGTTGATCGACTGGCGATTCGGGTTGAACTTGACCTCGCTGACGTTCCCCTGCTTCACCTGCGCGATCACCTCGGAATACGTGAGCTTGGGCGTGTTACCGCGCTTCGGGATCAGCGTCTGGCTCGCGAGGTACACGAGCAGCACGATCACGACCAGGGGGAACAGTGCGCTGCGAAAAAAGCGGTTCACGAGTATCCAAGAGGGTAGCAGCGTGATCTCGGGCGACGCCGCCTCGGGACCCCGTGTTCACCAACTCCTAACCCTGGAACTCGTGCGGCGCGCCGGGCACGAGGTCAGGGTGCAGAATCCCGATATACGGGAGATTTCGGTACCGCTCGGCGAAATCGAGGCCGTACCCGATCACGAACCGGTTCGGGATCTCGAAGCCCACGTAGCGCACGGGCACGTCGATCTCGCGTCGCTCCGGCTTCGTCAGGAGGGTGCAGACCTCGAGCGAGGCGGGCCGGCGCGCTTGCAGGTTTCGCATCAGATAGGAAAGGGTCAGACCCGAGTCGATGATGTCCTCGACGACGAGCACGTCGCGACCGGCGATATTGATATCGAGATCCTTGAGGATGCGCACGACGCCCGACGAGTCGGTCGCCGCGCCGTAGCTCGAGATCGCCATAAAATCGATCTCGCACGGGATCGAGAGCTCGCGCATCAGGTCGGCCATGAAGAACACGGCACCCTTGAGAACACCAACGAGCAGTAGGTCTCGGCCAACGTAGTCGGTCGAGATCTCGGCCCCGAGCGCGGCCACGCGCGCGCTGACCGTGGTTTCGTCGATCAGAATCTCGCCGACCCCGTGGCTCACCTCGGTCATCTGACTTTCCGTTTCATCGTGTTCTCCGTTTCATCGTTCCTCCGTGCCGTGACGACGCCATCCCACCCGGGTGCGACCGCGATGCCCGGCACCGCCACGACCTCGTCGGCACAGACGACCACAGGCCAGGTGTCACGATCTCCCCTCGGCACCTTCGCGTCCACGAGAAGATCTTGCACCTTCTTGCGACGCCCTGCCAGATGATCCCCGGGCCGTCGGGCTCGCACCTCGAGATCGCTCCTCTTGGCCTCGAGTGTCCACGGCCCCCACTCGATCGTGCCCTCGAGCCGTAGCGTCCCATATTCGCGAACGGCGCGAATGCCGCCACCGAGGTCAGCGGCCTTCGTGCCGGCGCGCGACGCGAGCAACTCCACGAGCGACGCCTCCAGGCCGCGAGGCAGGCCGGGACGCATCTCACCCAGAGCTCGCAGATTCGCCTCGGCGCCCGGATGAAGGCGCCGAAGCAGCGGCAGGATCTCCTCCCGGATCAGCCCTCTCGCGGTCTCAGGATTCGTCGCATCGACCCGGACAGGAAGGTTGTGCTCGATGCAGTATGCAGTCGTGTCCTCCCGCGTGACGGCGAGCAGTGGACGCACGACGCCGTCCTCGCGGCGCACCTTGATCCCACGGGTCGAGCCACTGGCCACGATCCGGTAGAGAACGGTCTCGATCTGATCCGACGCCGTGTGTCCCGTGGCGCGGAGCCCGATACCTTCGGTGGCGGCGTAGCGCAGGGAGCGCATCGCCGCCTCGGTTGCAGCCGGTTCGACGCGAACGACCCGCGCGTTCATCACTCTCGCGCAATGAACGGCATCGGCATCGGCTGCCGCGCCGCGCACCCCGTGGTTGACGTGGACGGCGGAGACCTTGTAGCCGAGCGCCCGCAGCGCGTGCCAGAGGCACGTCGAGTCCGCACCACCGGAGACGAGACACGCGACGCTGCCTCGTGGCTCCACCAGTCCGTGCGCACGGATGAACGCCTCGATACGTGCTGTCAGCGTCGTCGTCACACCTCTAGTGTGACGGATGCGCCGGTGGTCCCCCTGCTGCGTCGCCGGGGCGGGCGAGGCTTCCCTCGCTGACGCGAGGTCGCGCCTGGCCCCTACGAGGATTTCTTCAACGTCGCTGCGTCGGCGACCTGGTCGGCCGGCGGGAGATCGAGGTCGAGCGGCTCGCCGTAGTCGTACAGCTCGACGACGAGCGACGCCTTCACCGACGCGTCGGAGCCGGGCTGCTTCGCGTCGATATCGACCGAGAGCTTCACAACCCGCTGCTGCTCGTCGATCCAGATGTCGAGCGGCAACTCGGTGAGTCCCGCCTGCTTGGCGGCCTGGTCGAGTCCCCCGAGGCTCTGCCTCTTGTCTGCAGGGACAAGCGCGTCGAGCTTCGCGGTGTCAACAGTTGCCCGATAGTGGCTCGTCTCGACACCGCGAATCTCCTCAATTCCGACGGCCTCGATCGAGCCGGAGATCGCCTTCAGGAACGCGAAGGCGTCTCGTGGGTCGGTGCCGGCAAGCGAACCGAACTGGCTCAGCTGGCCTGTATCGGCGCTCGAAAGGTCCCTGGCGTTACCCTTGATCCAGGTCTTGCCGGCCGGTAGCTGATCCGCGATCAGCGGGAACCGGATGTAGGACGTGTCACCGTCCTGAATCGCCTCTAGTTTCCAGTCTTCCGAGTCACCGATGTCGCCCGTCACCGTTCCCCCGAGGCTCGACCCCAGGCTCGACCCGAAGCTCTTGAAGAGCTCGGCAAACGACGAGAGATCGAAGGTCAGCTGCGCGCGTCTGGCCGGCGTGTCGAAGCCACCCTCAGCGCTGAACGACAGCTTCTGGTCGGCGCCGGGAATCGTCATCTCGAGCGTGAGCGCGAACCGCGCCGTGTCCGCGGCGGAGCTCTTCTGTGCAACCTGGGTGAGGCTCGTCAGCTCGGGGATGGCCACGGCAGACCCGCCGCAGCCGGTAGCCGCCAAAGCGAGCACGGCCACGAGGGACGCAACGAGAACATGGGAACGCCGCACAGTCATTCAACAGTATGCATCGACGACCAGCTGACCCGTCGTCATCCACAAAACGGGGTATCGGAGAAGCGGGGAGATGCAGCCCACGCCCGGAGCGTCTCGGCAGCCAACTCGATGCTCGCTCGCTCGAGCCGGTACGGCGTGGCGTGCGGCACGGGTACGACGCGGGCTGCCGGGAAGCTGCCGTCGGAGGCGTCGAGCACGTAGCGGAGAGGCAGGGCATGGCTGACTGCGAGAATGGTTTCCTGGGGCCGTCCAAGCAGCGCTATGAGGCCGTCAGCGAACCGTGCGGCCGCGCTCGCACGGCTCTCGCCCTTGCCCGGGCAGGCGGCGTCGGGGTCGTGCTCCCACGCCCATGTGCGATACGCGACCAGGGGGCCTCCCTCGAACGAGCCGAATCCGATCTCGTCTAGAAACGGCTCTATTGCGACTGGAATGACCGAGTCGCCGAGTGCCAGGGCGAGCGTCTGTTGCGTCCGCAGAAGACGTGAGCTGACCCCGAGGTCGATCGCCTCGGAGGCGAGCAGGCGGCCGAGCGCGCAGGCCTCCTCGACGCCGGCCGCAGAGAGACCGCCGCCCGGGGGAACAGCGTTGACGGTGTCTCCCGCATTCGACACGGCATGAGCGTGGCGGGCGAGGATCAGAGTGTTCACAGCAGCACGGAGCGGTAGTCGAGGACGTGCTGCATGCCTACCGATTCGTAGAGCCTGATCGCAGCAGTGTTTTCTGCCCGCACGAAGAGACAGACCGTCGGTGTGTCGGCGAGCAGCAACCGGATCAGATCGCGGAGCGCCCGGGCTGCATAGCCCTGGCGGCGTGCGGGAGGATCTGTCCAAACCTGCTGGAGCTGCACCGCTCGAGGCGTCCAGGCGGAAGCCTCCGCCTTGAACCGAATCACCCCGCCCTCGGCCCACAGCCACGAGCGCCCCTCCTCGACCTGAACCCGGGTGCGCCAGCGGAAACCGCTGGGGTCGCGTCGGAGGGGGTCGACAGCGAGCTCCTCGTGATGGGCTGCCGCACACGAGGGAACGAGGAGATCGAGGTCTGACACGGTCGCCGGCCGCAGTTCGGTGCCGCCTTCCGGCGGCGGCTCGGTGATCGCATATACGGGTTGGCCCGGGCGGTCGAGCCGGGCTCGTGGCAGCCTCTTGCGGGCCGCGTCCCACAGGTCCGACACGGCAGCGGCCTCGCCGATCAGCATCCGCGCCCCCGACTTTGCTGCCAGGTCGGCGAAGGCCCGGCAGCCCGATCCGGACGGCACCAGGTTGCTTCCGAGATGGCACAGCGCAGTCAGCTCGCCGTCCCCGTCGGAGAGCGCAGCGAAGCGACCCTGCCTGCGGCGCGCGACATCCTCGAGGAAGACGCGCTCGATCGGCGCCTCCGCGCAAAAGCGGAGAATCTGCTCCGTCGTCGGCTCGATCAGTTTCGCGCGCATCGAACGGGAACTCTACGGCTGGATCCACCGTCTTGCGCGGGCGTTGCATCTCGACCAGCGGTCAGACAAAGGGTTGGATCCAGGCTGGCATCACGTTACCCTTGCTCTTCTCTGCTGGAAAGCCTTAGGCTTTCCAGCATGCCTATTCACGTTCGTGCCAACCCCGGCGACTACGCCGAAGCCTGCCTCCTTCCCGGCGACCCGCTACGCGCCAAG
>Ga0315273_10009638_pt1 | contig 12265 bp, 11 predicted proteins | sample YL17G02_0_MG_FD_205753 | JGI IMG/M metagenome (GOLD analysis project Ga0315273, IMG submission 205753) | Sediment microbial communities from Yellowstone Lake, YNP, Wyoming, USA - YL17G02_0 | ecosystem: Environmental > Aquatic > Freshwater > Lake > Sediment | place: USA: Wyoming | collected... | reverse complement strand
TTTAGGGCTCTCCATCATTGTGTCCTGACCGCCCGCAGCATAGCCTGAGCGTTGGGCGGATTTCGTGAGATTGGATGACGATGCCTGACTTCGATTTTCGAATAAGGTTCCATCTCCCGATTAGTGCACGTATTGGGTTTGACGGCGAGGAACTTCTCGTTCTGACGGAACCCAATGGGATACGTTTGCGGTTGCGCTCTGGTGGTCTCGGGTCACCGATTAAGGAGCATACGCAGGCTGCCATTCTTGGTGGTCCATACTCGTCAGCTGAAGAGGCTCGTGAGGCAGCCGAGAGGGCGAAGAGAGCTCTCTTGATATGGGCAATAAACGAGCGAACCGGGATTGATCTGGGAGACGGTCGCCAACGCAGCTTTATCACGGAATATGGGCGAGAAATGATAGGGGCACAGATTGGGCGGCCTGTTCGTAATGATTTACATGGCATTGATGTTTTTGAGCATGTAGATAATTTAGTGTTCGCGGGACTAAATGCTCAGGCCATTGTTGGCAAGCATCCGAATGCTTTTGTTGATCGGATCACAGCCGCCTTCCGAGATCCGCTTCTGTTAACTGAAAAGCAGGTCCTGGCGGCAGAGCTCTACTGCGCTTCTTTCTTCGATGTGTCTTTCCGAAGTCGACTGATCACTCTGGTCACCGCAGTTGAGGCTCTTCTTGAGCCACCGGTTCGTCCTCCGAATGCTCAAAAACTTGTGTCGACGATGGAGGCGATGATCACCCAAGCAGATTTCGATGAGCAAATAAAGGACGCAATGATTGGCAGCTTGCAAAGGTTGAAGACAGACTCCATCGGGCAAACCGGGAAAGGACTTTCTGAGCGTTTATTGGGATCGCGAGAATACCTCGGCATGGTTGCGTCACGATTCTTCACATACTGTTACCGTCTTCGGAGTCAGATTCTGCACTCCGGCGAGCAAGATGATGCAACAGTCGATTTACTTGCTGTGTCGAATGCATGCCAGCAATTCGTTGCCGACCTGCTCCTCGCATCATTCGGCGTTACCGTTTAAAACTAGTTTGCAGCTGGCGATCGCCACTTTCTCGTTGGGTGCCCTTGCCTTGCTGTGACGTAGAGTGACACATTTCGGAACGTGGTTCAGCGCAACGAACAGGGGAGCTAATAAGGGCAAAGCAGAAGGAAACGGGTAGTTACTGCGGCGCAGGGCGGGCAAATGGGTTCGTTGTTCAACTCCCCCCAACTCCACCATCGAATATATTTGTTAGCCTTCCCGAAGGATAAAGTTTGAAACTCCATATAGACTGCGGAGTAAATCTGTGGGTACGCGTCAGGGAATCCTATTCTTTCCTCCTTAACTAATTTATTCCATAACGTTCGATCCAGCCGCGAATAAAGCTCCAATTGCTGCCGAAAAGAAGAGTAGAAGCGCACAACCGAATATCGGATGCGACTCTCGGGGGCCATCCCACCCGAAGGTCTTCCCCTGCAAGTTCTTTTAGCGGAAAGCGTATTTTGTACTCTGCCAGAGACTGTGCCCGCATTGTGACCGGAACATAGGTATCTTGGAAAAACCTACTCGTCCAGTTGGTTTAATTCCGGCGGGCAGGCGATGTGACCTGCACAACCCGAGGGGCGAATACCTCAAACAACCATGATCAATCTCACCTCCCGCCAGGAAACACCAGGAAAACTCCACGAATACCGCATGAAAACCGCCTGAAACCCGCAAGAAAACCTCAAAAAAACCTCAATAGAATCCCAAAAAAATTCCAAAAGAATCTCAGAAAAATTCCAAGGCTGTTCTCTTGAAAAATCTCTTGCCCATCAGCCGATGATCGCCATCGTGCCTTGTCTTTGTGGTCCCACCACGAAGGTCCAGAATCCTTTTCTAAATAAATTTCGACCACTTTTCCCAAACTTGCCAGTTCCTAAACTAGTCGAATTTTGTGATTGTGGCTAATCTGTGCCCAGATTTGCATGGCGGATTCGTCCCGATTGCGATAAAGAATGATGGATGGCGAACGAGATCATTTCATACCTAGAAATGTGTCGCCGGGAGACCGCTAGTCTCCAGCGGGGTATGAACTTTGGTCTCGGCGGCACCCACTCTGTAATCTTAATGTCGTTACGGCAGAATGCCCCATATGCAGACCGTTTGGAGGATGACGGTTCGACATTGATTTATGAGGGGCACGATGAATCGAAGACGAAAGAACTACGCGATCCGAAAACCGTCGATCAACCTGGGTATACGATCAACGGTACACCCACCCAAAATGGAAGGTTTCACCAAGCGGCACAGGCATACAAAGAAGGAAGAAGACAACCCGAGAGGGTTCGGGTCTACGAAAAAATTCACTCTGGGATTTGGTCGTACAACGGGATTTTTCACCTAGTCGATTCCTGGAAAGAGACAAACCGCAATCGACAGGTGTTCAAGTTCAAGCTTGTTGCCGTGGAAGGGGAAGAAAATTTTTCTGTTCCTGCATCAACCCATGCAGAGCGCCGCCGAATTATTCCTACTGCGGTTAAGCTCGCAGTTTGGAAGAGAGATGGTGGGCGATGTGTGCAATGTGGTGCTGGAGATGAACTCCATTATGACCACGACATTCCATTTTCTCGAGGGGGAACATCGATGACCGTCGAGAATGTTCAACTCCTCTGTGCTCGACACAATTTGGAAAAGAGGGATAAAATTCTTTGATCAAAAAGGTCGGAATTTGCCTTGGAATTTGTCGAAGAAAGAGGGGATCCTCAATAAACACATGTGAACGATAACTATTGGAGGAGGCTCAAATGGCCGTCTGGCTAATACGTGGCGGTTCTCACGGTGAATACGAACAAAAGTTTGTCCTGGAAAACCGTGTCTATGTAACCTGGGACAGATTAGCGGTCGACCTAACCAAGCTGAAGGACCGAAAAGCTCTGTTCACAACCCTGACCCAGCTATACGCTGATGCCAAACCCAAGACGATCCACAACAATGTTAGTCAGATTTGGCCTTTCGCCCATGAGATCAAAAAGGGCGATCTGGTTGTAATGCCCTTGAAGGGTCAGCCCGGGATAAATGTCGGTGAAGTCACCGGAGACTACCGTTACGAGCCAAGTGGTCCGAACCCGTACTACCATTGGCGATCAGTGAAGTGGATTGCAGAGGCGATTCCACGCGCAAATTTCGGAAAGGATTTGTTGTATACCCTAGGGGCATTCTTAACCATCTGCCGAGTACAGCGCAATAATGCTGAGGCGCGCATTCTCGCGATGCGGGCAAACGGATGGAAGCCGGAGACGTTATTAAGCGCGACTACCACCGGAATTGCCACAGTTAGCGACGAAGCCGCCGAGGACACAGACCTTGAAGAACTGGCTCACGATCAAATTGCACAACTTATCGGTGCACGTTTCAAAGGCCACGGCCTCACGCGGCTGGTGGAGGCGATCCTCCAGGCTCAGGGCTACACTACCTATCGCAGTCCCGAAGGGTCAGACGGCGGGGCGGATATCTTGGCAGGTGCAGGTCCACTCGGTTTCGGTGCACCACGTCTTTGTGTTGAAGTGAAGTCAGACTCCGCCCCCAGCGACAGGCCCACAGTGGACAAATTGCTTGGTGCAGTAACTAAGTTTGGTGCGCAGGAAGGACTGTTTGTCTCATGGAGCGGATTTAAAACTAATGTACAGAAGGAACTGGCCCCAAGCTTTTTCCGGGTTCGTTTGTGGACTCAAAAAGAACTGCTGGAACAGCTCTTTGCCAACTATGAGCATCTCGATGAAGACCTAAAGGCAGAATTGCCCTTGAAACGTATCTGGACGGTTGCTGCGCAAGAGGGGGAGTAATCGGCTGACCAACACCCCGAAGGTCGAATCCTCCAAGTTGTCTTGGCAGGAAGATTAACTGATCCCCAAAGGAGATTGTGACCATCTTGTGACCAGATTACAGGCTTCTTTTAGAGGAAATTGCACCCGCCAATTCTTCCAAACATGAAAAGACGGTCAATTACGTTATCGTTGTTACTTCGATTTCTACACGGTATATTCTCGGTATATGTCTGCCTCATAAGGGGGCTATGCTGATCGCTTCTTACAATCTCCATGTGGCAATCCCTATAATGGCCGCGATTATGAGTATATTGGTCTGTGCTGTCTCTAACGGAGTGGTAAAGGCTGTGACGTACACTTATTTCTTGCCTATGAGAGCGGTTGGAGGTGCCGGATCAGTCCCTGCTCCATTCTAATAAAAACGGGTCCATCGTTTGGTTTACGCGGATATTCCAAAGTGCCTCCTGCCGGCAACCGAAGGGTGAAGTAGAGTAATTATTTTGGAAGGAGCGTCATGGTTAGCATAGGTGAGTACCAAATCCTGAAGTGTCGAGATGATCACGATCCGGTGGTGTTCTTTCCCATTCCCGATTCACCGGGAGGTGCGCCATCGTTCAAGCTGAAAGAAGGCACAAGTTGCTCTTGGGTGAAGTCGGATGATGTGTTTGGTACCGAAAAGCTCAGACCACGCATTGAGCCGTGGCTGACGGCCCTTCTCCAGTCGGAGCACTTCGCGCTGCTTGTCGGATCGGGCCTGACGCACGCCCTTCATTCCATGGCAACCGGCGGTAGTTTGCCGGGAATGAGTGGCGGGGCCATCGGTGTCTTCGACGGGGAGATCACCGCCGAAGCGAAACGTTCCGCCGCTGCTGCCGGACGCAAGGAAGGGAACATCGAAGATCGAATACGAGTGGCAAACGAACTTCTTCGCGGGCTGCAAATCGTTGCCTCAACGAAAGACCCGTCCTCCGAATTAGGAAAGAAAATCGAAATGTTAATGCAGGGAATCGAACGTGTGCTCGGGGAATTCGCAAGCTCGATTCTCAAGGGGGAAACCGCAATCCCGTCGGCGCCGACGGAAAAACGTACGCAGGCATTCAATTATCTCGTGAGCTTTCTGATGACCTTCGCAAGCCGATCAGGCACAAGGGACCGGCTGCAACTCTTCACGACGAACTACGACCGGTACATAGAAGTGGGAGCAGACTTGGCGGGCCTACGACTTATTGACCGCTTTGTAGGAACGTTGGAACCTGTCTTTCGGTCGTCGCGTCTGGACGTAGACATGCACTACAACCCGCCCGGTATCCGAGGCGAGCCGCGTTACCTGGAGGGTGTGGCCCGGTTTACCAAGCTCCATGGGTCCATTGATTGGGTGGATTGCGAGAGAACTATTCGCAGAATCGGTCTTCCGTTCGGCGCGCAAGACGTCGCTCCGTACTTGAAGGCTCCAGGGTTGGCCAACGCGGGAGCGATGCAACTCATGATCTATCCCAACTCCGCAAAGGACCGCGAGACCGCGTCACACCCGTATGTGGAGCTGTTTCGCGACTTCGCGGCGGCAGTTTGTCGGCCCAACAGCACCCTGATCTGCTTTGGCTACAGCTTTGGGGACGAGCACATCAACCGCGTCGTCGAAGACATGCTGACCATTCCATCGGCTCATCTTGTGGTTATATCGCGAAGCGACCCGCTCGGAAGGATCATCCGGACCTACGATAAATTGGGACGCCATGCGCAGGTCACGCTTATGATTGGCAGCCACCTTGGCGACTTCAAGACACTCGTGGACCACTACCTTCCGAAGCCAGCTATAGATCGAACCACTTTCCGTATGGCCGAACTGCTCAAGGCGCGGTGGGGAGCCGATCAATTTGAGCCAAGTGCTGAAGGCAATAAAACCGTTGCGCCGGATAGCGGGACGTCATGACCCAAACACCATTCGAGCTGGCCGGAAGCCTTCGGATCGGTACTGTCGATTTCGTCTCACCCGACGAGGTCAAGGTAGCGCTCGATATCGAAGCGCCTGAATCAGTCGCGCTTAATGCGGGCGGGCCACGTCCTTTTCCAAGGGTTAATAGCTACCTGCTGATACCTGTGGATGATGGCTTCCTTGTCGGACAGATTGAATGGTTGACGGTCGAGCGATCAGCGTTTCCAAAACGCCGCGGAATGCAGGATTTCGGCCTTGTTGATCTGCCCTACCCACTCCGGCGTTTGTGCCTCAATCCACTTGGTACGTTACGGAAGAGCACCTCATCGGCCGACATGTACATATTTCGGCGGGGCTCAGATGCTTTGCCGACCATCGGTGCGGCGGTACTGCTTCCGACGGAGCAGCAGCTTCGCTCTATTGTTGAATCTGGAGAGAAACGTCGCGTCAAGATTGGCACCAGCCCGCTGGCCAGTGATGCGCAAGTGTTCGTCGATCCGAACCGATTATTCGGCCGGCACCTTGCCGTACTCGGTAATACCGGTAGCGGCAAGTCCTGCTCGGTTGCCGGGCTAATCCGATGGAGTCTTGAGCAGGCACAGGTGGATTGCTCCGCCCGTCCAAACGCCAGGTTCATCGTTCTGGATCCGAATGGCGAGTATACGCGCGCTTTCGGTGCCGATGATCCCGTCGCGAAGGCACGGATATTCAAAGTCAACCCCGCCTCAGGGGAACGTGCTCTCGAAGTTCCGCTCTGGTTCTGGAACAGCGCCGAATGGGCATCTTTCGCTCAGGCAAGCACGAAGACCCAGAGGCCGACCCTGATACATGCGCTACGCCTTGTCCGGAGCGGGGAGACCGAGCCGGCGGAGGACCCGAGTCACGAGCTTCGCCGTTTTCTTCGCACGATCGTCACCACGATACGAATCGAAAAGAACACCGGCAGCCCGTGGGGAGCCTTCCCAAAACCGAAATCCTTTTACGAAAAAATAGAGAAATGGAAGATTGGATTGGAACCGGAGATCTCGCGGTTCGCTAGTGACCAGAAGGACAAGTTAGAGGAATTCATATCTCGAATCGATGCGCTCTGCACACCACGTCGAGTCCCGTATCCGCATTATGATTTCACGCGTCCAGAAATCGACCAGCTTGCCGCGGCCGCAAGTGCAGCCCACTCAGCGTTCGGCGGAGCCGAGTCCGATGTTCTTCCGCCCGATGTAGACGCGCCCCGCCCGTTTGACGGGAGTTCTTTACTGCGAGCAGTTGAAGCGGTCTCGGAGATGCTCGGCGTATCGGAGCATGTCGAGACCCTGTTGATCAGAATCCGCACCCTGCTGAACGACGTACGGATGAAGCCGGTGTTGGGCAGTTCGACAGGTGTTTCGCTCGACCGATGGCTCAGCGACTATATCGGAGCGGACAAAGCCGCGGAAGGATGTATTTCGATCATAGACCTCTCCCTTGTCCCCCCGGACGTGGTCCACATCCTCACGGCGGTGATCGCCCGAATGGTATTCGAAGCACTTCAGCGCTATGTGAAGGTGAGCGGCGTTGCTCTGCCCACAGTTCTCGTCATGGAGGAAGCGCATACCTTCATCAAGCGTTACAAAGAGGATATCGAGAACCAGGACGCCGCTTCGGTATGTTGCCAGGTATTCGAGCGAATCGCTCGTGAGGGAAGAAAGTTCGGTTTGGGCCTAGTGCTCTCCTCCCAAAGGCCCTCCGAACTCTCGCCAACCGTTCTTTCCCAGTGCAATACCTTCCTGCTGCACAGGATCAGCAATGATCGTGACCAGGAACTAGTACACAGGCTGGTTCCGGACAATCTCAAGGGGCTTTTGCGAGAGTTGCCCTCCTTGCCGTCCCAGAGCGCCATCCTGCTCGGGTGGGCCACCGAGTTGCCCGTCCTCGTTAGGATAAATAACTTGCCGAGGTCGCAGCAGCCAAGATCGGAAGATCCGGACTTCTGGGGCGTGTGGGTCGGCAAGGACGAGCATGGGAAACCCATGCCTCGCAAGATCGAGTGGGAGCGCATCGCATCGGACTGGCAAAAACCACCGACTGACGAGCCTGGAGGTACAGGGGAATAGGCAAAGCCACTGTAGAGGTATATGTCTGTACCTTTGCAGTCATTCCATTGCCCTGATCCGAATGACCGTCGGTCCACCCACCCCGATGGTCGCCTTTCCTGTAATTCGGACCTTCGGGTTGGTAATCCACGGAGTTGGCATAGAAAACGAAACAGGCTGCCAAACATCGGGGGAACCGAGATGCTTCCATTTGCCAACGGGTAATAGTGCCTCATGAGCGACCACACAGCAGACTACCCGGCAAAGCAGCAGGATCTGTTCGAGACTGAAGCCGCACGGTCCTTGCTGGACAAGCTCTTAGAAGACTCTCGGCTGTACACGCAAAGCAAGGACTACAAAGACCTGCTCGACTTCGTTGCCCGCTTACGCAACTTCGCGCCGTTTAACGCCATGCTGCTCCATGTGCAAAAGCCTGGCCTAAGCTACGCCGCCTCGGCCCGCGACTGGCGCGATCGCTTCGGCCGCCGCCCCAAGGAAGGTGCAAGACCGCTGATTATCCTCTGGCCGTTTGCGCCAGTTGCACTGGTCTATGACGTGATGGACACGGAGGGTAAGCCGCTACCTGTGGATGTCGCGAGCTTCTTCGCCCGCGGTGATATCGACGAGATCAAGCTGAGATCATTCGAGCCGCTGCTCAAGAAGAAGAGCATTGAGTGGTGTTGGGTCGATGCAGGAGACAAGAGGGCGGGTTCGATACGAGTAGTCCAGCGTGCGTCCAACGCCAAGGAAGCCACGCAGTACCGAATCCACATCAATCGCAATCATGATCCTGCCGTCAAGTTCACCACGCTCGCGCATGAGCTGGGGCACCTGTTTCTCGGGCATATCGGACCTGACGGGAAGCTCAACGTCCCCAAGCGGCGTACCCTTGAACATTCACTACTGGAACTAGAGGCCGAGTCAGTTGCCTACATGGTGTGCGAACGGAACGGCGTAAAGTCGAAGTCGCAGACGTACCTGTATAACTTCGTAGATGAGAACACAACGGTTGGTCAGATCGATGTGTACCAGGTAATGCGAGCAGCCGGTCAGGTCGAGACTCTGCTAGGACTAGCGGCTCATACCCAGTATGATCAGCCGGCAAAGCCCGACCATGGACAAAGGAATGGAGGAGCCGCTGATGGCAAAAGCTGAAGCAACCGTGGAGGAACTGGTCGGCATGATCGAACGTGGCGAGTTGCGCCTTCCTGAAATGCAACGTCGGTATATCTGGCGTTCAACACGGGTTCGCGATCTCGTTGATTCACTTTATCGTGGCTATCCCTCCGGCGCTATCCTGTTATGGGAAACCGAGGTGGCCGTACCGTTGCAAGAATTTGCAGTCTCGCAACAGCTAAACCCTTACCAAAGCACGCGGTTACTTCTCGATGGGCAGCAACGTTTGACGTCGCTGTTTGCCGTGATACGGGGAGCGCAAGTGAACGTGCGAGGGCGCAAGAGGCCAATTGAACTGCTGTTCAACCTGGAGCACCCGGATCAGGTAGCCTTTGTGACGGAGGTAAACGAAGAAGCCGGCGACGACGAGGACATCATCGAGGACGCGGTAGACTCCTCGGAGGACGAGCTGCAGCGTCGATTCGACAAGATGACATTCGTCGTGGCTACAAGGAAGCTCGGGCAGCTCCCACATTGGGTGAAAGTGTCAGACGTCTTCAAGACGGATGAAGATGCCCCGTTTCTGTCAAGGGCGGGTATCGAGAAGATTAGCGATCCTCGTTATACGAAGTACAGCCAACGATTGGCCCGCCTACGTGCCATCCGCAGGTACATGTATCGAATGGATGTACTCGAACGAAGCAAGTCCTACGATGAAGTGACCGAGATCTTTGTGAGAGTCAACTCACTTGGAGCGAAGCTGCGCAGTTCCGACTTGGCTCTGGCACAGATTACCGCTAAGTGGCGCAACTCGCTCGCGATTTTCCAAACATTCCAGCAACAGTGCGCTATAACTGGCTTTGATCTGGACCTGGGTCTGTATCTAAAAAACATGATCGCATTTGCTACAGGCCAGTCACGCTTTCTTACCTTGGGCAGTTTATCCATGGAGGAGTTGCAGTCAGCTTGGAAGGAAAGCTGTCAGGGTATGGAGTTCGCAATGAACTTTTTGAAAAACAACACGGGTATCGACAGCCCAGCGTTGCTCTCCTCACCCTTCCTTCTTGTAGCGTTGGCATACTTTGGCCACAAGCGGGATTACCAGATCTCTCCGGGGGAATCGGAGCGCCTGCGCTACTGGAGCTTGCTGGCGAACGCTAAAGGGCGGTTCTCCCGAGGATCGAGTGAAACCCTCCTTGATCAAGATCTCGCCACCCTTCGCGACGGTGGTGGCATTGAACCATTGATTGACCGCCTGCGGCTCCAGTTCGGTCGCCTCGACATCACGCCAGAGGAGCTGGAAGGACGTAATCGGCGTAGCGCTTTGTTCAAGACCATGTTCCTCGCGTTCCGCGCCAACGGAGCTAAGGACTGGCGTTCGAATTTAACGATTGCCCTGGATCATTCAGGCGTCCAGCATCGGTTGCAGTTTCATCACATCTTCCCCAAGGCTGTACTGAAGAAGAAAGCCCACAATGTGCGGGAGGCAGACGATATCGCCAACCTCGCTTTCATTGGCGGAAAGACGAATCGAGCGATCAGCGACAAGCCACCAAGCGCCTATCTTCCACCCATGATTGTGAAAGCTGGCGAAGCGCCCTTCGAAGCGCAGTGCATACCATTAAGTGGCGAGCTTCTAGAACTGGAGGGGTATATGGATTTTCTGGTCGATCGCCGGAAGCGAATCGCAGAGTGTCTTAACGCGTTTCTTGGCACTCAATGAGACAGTGCGCGGGGAACGCAATCATCTGAAAGTCTCAACACCCGCAACATAGTCGGAGCGCATTAAAAAGGCTGAAGAGGTTAAACATGACCACTATTGAAGCCGTGAAAAAAATAAAGGAAAAATTCAGAGAGCACGGAAATCCAACCCAGATACCCCTTCAGAGGGGTAGGCGTTTCAACGCAAGAATGACTCCGAAGGGGATAAGTGTAGACAATCTTGGGAATCAACCGCTCCTAACGTGGGAGGTTTTTCAAGAAGCAGTTTGTGTTCTGCAAAGGAACGGTGGTCGCTCTCGCAGAGGCAACGCGATGAATTTCAGACTTGGCGAGCAAGGGTTACCTGTTGATTCCATTGAAGGACATATTGCTTTTGTTGTGTACGGAAAACAAAAAGGAGATTTCGTGTTTCGGCGTATTGCTCCTATTGCCGCGATTTTGGTATGGGCAAGAATATGCAGAGCATCGCCAGGCGAACTGATATTACTGGATCTTTAGGGGAAGTGACTCTGTTTTATTTTACGAGAGGCGTCTAACCACTGGTTGAGGCTGGCTGCTCCCGAAAGAAATGCTTGAGTCCTCGCAGTTCAAGATGGGCACTAGATATCAAAACGATGCCACAGAAAGGAATGGCCATGGCTGAAGACCCGAATATAAGGAAATCGTGCAAAAAGGTTCAGGACGAACTTAATAATATACTGATATCAATAGGAGCAAGTGATGGTTTATCACATGTAATAGGTGACGAAATATCAGAAAGTGACTTGGCGATGATAGAGCAAACTTTAAGAAAGATCGTAATAGGGCAAGTAATAATTCATCATTTATGGATAGAACAAATGTTGGATGATGTAATAGTACAATATTTTATCCCAAAACGGATAGAATTTTATGAAAGAAAGATGGAGATATTCAAAACTAAAGTATTATCAAACATGGAATTTAGAAAAAAATTGAATGTAGCATATGACATTGTTGAATTTCCTCGCAATATAAAAAGCAATATAGAAGCGATTACTTCTACGAGGAATGATCTTGCACACTGTTTATCTGAGAAGGATTTTAAGTGGACTAAAGGGAAGTATAAGAGTAATGATATGTTTACAGTAGAAGCAATGGAGGCTGTCATTACAGATTACATGCGCGTGCAATCATTCCTTAGTAATTTGGTCCCTTTGGGGTGATTGATTCAACAATTAATGGTGATAAACTACAGGCTAAATCCGACGGTTCCCCTGAACTTCTCCCGTGCGATCCCGCACCTTAGCCTGATAGTTGAATCGGAATGAATGATCCAAGATTCATTGGGACCTTCGGGTTATTTTGAAAACGATCCTTACCGACAGCTTCGCCACAGTGAAAATGAATCCGAATGATACCTTCGGGTTATTGCGAAGTCGGTCGCAGAAATAGTGTGCCCAAAACGTGCCCACGAGGAAAGTTGAGGGGTTGAACGTCCTTTATAACCCATTGTAATCATTGAGGTTGAAAAACCTCAATATAGAGCCAAAAAGCCAATTAAATCAACGAATTCAACTATTTAGGCCAAACTCATAACCCGAAGGTCCCAGGTTCAAATCCTGGCCCCGCTACCATATCAAACTAAAGGGGTTACGGCCCAACGCCGTGACC
>Ga0315273_10009637_pt1 | contig 12265 bp, 9 predicted proteins | sample YL17G02_0_MG_FD_205753 | JGI IMG/M metagenome (GOLD analysis project Ga0315273, IMG submission 205753) | Sediment microbial communities from Yellowstone Lake, YNP, Wyoming, USA - YL17G02_0 | ecosystem: Environmental > Aquatic > Freshwater > Lake > Sediment | place: USA: Wyoming | collected... | reverse complement strand
ATCCCCTTGTTCTGCTCCTTGGAATACTACCCACGTTTTTACCCACTAAGCACAAACCACATGAAGGCCCCACTCTGACGGAAGACAAACCCGAAGAAGCAAAAGATATGTTCATCAGGGCGGGCAAGGTTTATATCTTCGTCCTTGCGCTCGTTTTCTTAGGCGCCGGCTTTACGCCCGTAGTTGACAAATACCTTGTGCATATCCCGTCAATGGCCCTTTACTGGGTGAATATCATTTCCGCGATTCTCGATAACGCCACGCTGACCGCCGCGGAAATATCGCCGGCTATGCCCGTTGACACAATCAAAGATGCGCTGGCAGGCCTGCTCATCGCGGGCGGGATGCTTATCCCCGGCAATATCCCCAATATCATTTGCGCAAGCAAGCTGTCGATAAAAAGCAAGGAATGGGCCGTATTCGGCGTGCCCCTCGGTATGGTCATTATGGTCGGCTTCTTTATCTTCCTGCTTCTGACGTAATCTCGCCCGGGCACTTGCGAAATTTCCTCATTTTCAGTATAATCCTGCCGATATAGAACTTACGCCAACGTAGCTCAACGGTAGAGCTCCGGTTTTGTAAACCGGAGGTTATCGGTTCGAATCCGATCGTTGGCTTTCACTTGATTCAAAAACCCCCAAAACAGCAATTTATGGGTAAAATAGGCCATTCTGTCGAAAATACTATGGACTTAACCCCCTTTTTCAGGGTATAATGATAATGCGGTATTATTGGGCTGGTAATTCCACACTCGTTTCGAGAGGAGTCGTAGAAAAGGGGTAAATGATGAAAATGGTGACGCGCATTCTGTCTGCACACCTGATTATCCTGACCATAGCAATCAGCCAGGCCAGCGCAACAACAATAAGCGGCATTTCGCAAAACAGTTCCACCATCGGCAGATACAGCAAATACGAATTGACATTTACGCTTTCACGGACATACACAAATCCATTCGAACCCTGCGAGGTTGACGTTATGGTAACTTTTCATCAGCCGGACGGAACAGACGTGAATATCCCAGGATTTTATTACCGGGTATATACCCCATCAGGAAGCAATCCTGAAACTTACCCCCCCGCTGGCGCTGGTGCCATATCCTGGAAGGCGAGATTCGCACCATCGCAGCTTGGCTCATATACCTGCGATATCAAAGTCAAAGACGTGGATGGAACAGCGACCGCGACAACCGCCGGCTCTTTCACCTGTCAGGAAAGCGGCAAAAAGGGCTTTATCAAAGTTGACCCGAATAATGATGAGTTTCTGAAATACGACAACGGCGACACGTGCCTCAACATTGGCCAGAACATCGGCTGGAACTTGGGTGGAATTTACGGCTGGAACAATTACTTAGTCAAACTGCACAACGCGGGCGCAAACTGGGTGCGGCTCTGGAGTTGCCACTACGGCAGTGACATGGGAGTTGCCCTCGAATGGAAAATCGGCATCTGGGGCACCACTTACTTCCAGGGAGTGGGAAAACCGTCTCTGCAGACCTCGCTTCGTATGGATAGATATGTCGAAATAGCCGAACAAAATGGTATCGCCATCCAGTTTGCACTTCAGCATCACGGCCAGGTTAGCTCAGATACCGATGCTGACTGGAATGACAATCCCTACAATGCCAACAACTCAGGCGGCTTCCTCAGTGACCCCTGCAAATACTTCACCGACGCCAACGCCATTAAACTTACCAAAAACAAATACCGCTACATCGTAGCAAGATGGGGATATTCGCCGGCAATCTACGCCTGGGAATTATTCAACGAAGTCCAGTGGACTAACGGCTGGAAAAAAGAACAGGCAAACGTCGTGGCATGGCACAACACTATGGCCTCTTACATCCGCAGCATCGACGCCTTCAAACACCCCGTTACTACCAGCAGTCATGGCAGCGGCTTTGAAAATCTCTGGAATCTGCCAGACATCAACCTGGTTCAGAACCATTACTATGGAAACGATACTATTCGCACATTCGAGCAAACGGCTTTAAGTTTGGCGGACTTCAACAAACCAGTGCTTATGGCCGAATTCGGGTTAGGCGGCGGCCCTGAAGGCAGCACTCAGCCGGAACCTTACGCGACACAATTAAAAGAAGGCCTAGAAATGCACAACGGCATCTGGGCTGCCTTTTTCGCCAAAAGCAGTGCGCATCTATGGTGGTGGGATAATTACATCGACCCCTGCAATCTTTATGGCGTATATACGCCGCTTGCGATTTACGACGCTAATGAGAATCTTGCCGACTGCAACCTGACCAGGGCTCAACGTGCTGCTTCCGGAAACGAGGCGTACTTTGCAAACCCGGTACTCGGTGACTTCTTTGCAGTTTCCACGCAAAAGATATTTTATCTTCATGGCAATTATTTCCCCGGGATGGGAAACCTTTCTCGCTGGCTTCATGGCAACTGGCAATCGGCTCTTAAATCGGACCCAAACTTCAATCTTAATATGCCGACAGCAGGTGCTCTGAAAATCCACGTGCAGCAAGTCGCCGGCTCGGGCAATAACAGAATTCGTGTGCGGGTCAATGGCACGCAGGTTTATTTAAATACTTTTACCAACAACTCAACAAACTTCATAGTATCTGTTGCGCTCTCAGCCGGACAGCAGTCGGTGAAAATCGAAAACGCCGGCGATGACTGGTTTAATATAAGCGGCTATGAGTTCACCCCCAATAACGTCTCACTGCTGGGTTCTATGGGACTTGTGGGCAAACAGCTGGGCTATTTCTGGATTTATGACACCAACAGCCAGTACGGGCTGATAAATAACGGCACATTCCACAACGAGCCGGTCATCGCCAAGGGACTTGACGACGGGCGGTATATTGTTGAAGTTTATGAGACACACGGAACCGGCGGAGTAATCAAGTTGGATGATACAGATTCAGTTTCAGGCGTGTTAACATATACATTGCCCGATTTCAGCAAGGATATCGCTGTAAAAGTCAGGTCGGGCTGCATCGTGAATCTGGGCGACCTTGACGGTTTTTGCAGCCAATGGCTTCAGGCGGAGCCGCCTGAGCTTTCGGCAGACCTTAACGGCGACGGCAAAGTTGATTTTGTCGATTTCAACATCCTGGCCGGCTACTGGATGGGTAACTGCCCAGTCGATTGGCCGTTCTAAAAATTAGAGTTCACTAACAGCGATACCAAAACTTAATCGTATGAAAGGAGTCAGCAATGGTAACGAAGGGATTCTCACGTCGGGCTTTTGTTCTATTTACAGTTTTTGTATTGAGCATTATTACTGGAACAGCACAAGCCGAAAAAACCCCCGCCAAGCACTGTGTTGTGGTATGGTCTGAAGGAACTGCTCCGAAAAACGTCTATCCAAAAGATATTTGCGGCGCGGTAGCAGAAGGCCTCAGGGAGCTTAAAGACTGGGAAGTCGTCGAAGCCCGCATATCCGACCCAAACCAGGGTTTGCCCGATGATTTGCTGAAGCGAACCGATGTCCTTATATGGTGGGGCCACAGGAAACATGAGCAGGTCAGCAATGTGCTGGTGGATAAAATCGTCAGCCGGGTAAAAGACGACGGTATGGGCTTCATCGCACTTCATTCATCTCATTTCGCAAAGCCATATAAAAAGCTTATGGACACCCCCTGCTCCTGGAAGGAATACGTCAGCGACTCCAACACGCTGAAGGTCATCGTAAAAGACCCCAACCACCCTATCGCACAAGGGGTAGGAGAATTCACAATAATTCACAACGAACGATACAGCGAACCATTCGCAGTACCGGCGCCTAAGGACGTAGTATTCGAGGGAACATATACCCTTAATAACGGCAGCCCCGATACCAGCAGGCAAGGTCTGACCTGGGAGGTCGGCAAGGGCAAGGTATTTTACTTCCAGCCCGGCCACGAAACCAATCCTGTATTCTTCGACCCCAATATCCGCAGGATTATGATTAACGCCGTGCAATGGGCGTCGCCGAAGTAGAAAACCGGGACGATAAAAAGATTATTGAACAACTGATTAAGGTTGTTGGGATTTTAGCGAAAAATAACGGCGTAGCCAACCGGCAGATTTCTCGTTTTTACTGCAATATATTTGCCGTGAAAAACGTTCTTGAATATGAAAGGCGATTGATATCCTGGTCTTTTTTATGAAAGGGCAAATTTATGAAAACTACGATTGCACTTGTTGTAATAATGGTTTTTGCGGTTGGCCCGCTGTATGGCGAGGATGCGACGCAGCCGCCGCCAACACCATCAGAGGAGCAGCCCGAGGTTTTGACTCGAGGCCCGGTGCACGAGGCCTTTGCCGAACCGGTTGACCTGAACACACAGCCCGCCCTTGTTGCTCCAACCCAGCCGCCTGCCAGCATAACCGAAAATCCGCCCGCGGAAAAACCCTCGGGCACTCAATTCGTATGGATTCCGGGCTATTGGGCATGGGACTCCGAGAGGAACTGCTATATATGGGTAAGCGGCTGCTGGCGAGCTGCTCCTCCAAGCAGGTACTGGGTGCCGGGATACTGGTCCAAAACAGCCATGGGCTGGGAGTGGGTTCCCGGCTTCTGGGCACAGGTTAGTAATGTTCGGCAAATCGAATATTTACCATCCCCGCCTGCAATAACGGATTTGGAACCGCCGGGCCCGCCGCCGACAGACGATAATATATGGGTACCCCCCTGCTGGTACTGGTATGGCGGCAGGTATATCTGGCGGCCCGGTTACTGGGTCGTAGCCCAGGCGGACTGGGTCTGGGCACCGTCACACTATGTTTGCACGCCGCGAGGGTATGTTTTTGTGGCGGGACACTGGGATTATTCGCTGAGCCGCCGAGGCGTATTGTTCGCCCCGGTCTATTTCCCGAGGCACTATTATGAACGGCCCGGATTTTCTTACTCGCTCAGCGTTGTCGTCGATATCGGCAACCTGGAGTTCGGCCTGTTCACCTATCCGCGTTACAGCCACTACTACTTCGGGGATTATTACGATGATTTCTATATCGGCATAGGTATATTCCCGTGGTACGAATGCAGGCATCACAATTATTGGTACGACCCGATTTATGAGCACCACCATTGGAGTCACCACAAAGATAACCATGACTGGGATAATCACGAACGGCACGAATATGACCGCCGCAGAGACGACAAGGATCTTCGTCCGTCAAGAACATACCGGGAAATGGAACAACGAGAAGCAAAACTGCCCGAGGCAAAACGAAAGGACATTCGAATAGCCGAACCGATGGGCAAAGTCGTCGCGGACAAGACATCACCAATGAAGTTTGAACAAATAAAAAATGACACAAGACAGAAACTTGCCAGAGAATCTACCGATGTGAGCAGATTCAGAGATGATCGAAGCCGCTGGGAATCGTTGCCGGCCAGAAACAGACCCCAACAGCCAACTATGGAACGCACAAACCCTGTAACGCGGCCGAGCGAGCAAAAAGATACTACGATAACCTCGCGAGAAAGACGCAGAGATTCTGTTGCGACATCCCCTGCTGAACAACAAGAGCGTTCGACACCGGCAACAAATCGCAGAGTAAGCGGCAGCCCAGCTCGTGAAGGCGATATTACCCAGGCCGACAAGGTTAAGATCCCATCTCCGCCGATTGTCGGCAAACGGGAAGGATTCTTCAGGAGAGAAACGCCGTCTCAGCCGGCCGACGAACGAAAAACCGACGTCAAACGTACGCCCAGAAGCGATGATTCGCCGCGTGGTAGAGAGGCATCCAAAAACAACGACACGCCTCGGAACAACTCGCCCAGGGACAGAAGCCAGCAAAGAGGCGAGCGTAAATAAACAGGTATAAGTATTGCGGCAAAACAAAAGCGGCAGCGATTGGAAACAAACCTTCGCTGCCGTCTTGCTTTTATTCCTCGGCCCGACTGACCGGAATTCATGGTTTTCCCAAGCACGTAATTCCGCCAGGTCTCGTATATTCTAATGGAGGACGGGTGATAACTCGTCCGGGCTGTCAGTTTTGGGTGTGGACTGGCAGCCCCTTTTTTTTGGCTTTGAGCAGCCAACAGGCGGCAAATCGCTCCTCTTTAACTTGACTGTCACCGGCAAAAAAGCATAATTACGGTGGTGTCGTAATGTATTGGGGGCCGGTGATATGTGTGAATTCTGCTTAAAACACGGTGAAGGTCAAAAGTGGTATCTTCAAGCGAATAATTATTCGGAAGATTTGCTGAATGATGTCCGCAGGCGCAGGATGATAGAGAATTTCGCCTCGGATGACTCAGCCGCCAAAAGCATCGAGAAGCTGGAAAAATTTCCCAATGCACCCAAATTCATACAGGCATTAGTAAGACGGCTCGTCCCCAGGAAGATGAAGAAACAGCATTACGGCCAGGTCGTCCCCATCGAGGATATCGAGAAAATTTTCGGCTTTGTTAACTCGATTGTCCGCGTGGCCTGTTTCTGCCGGCATCTCACAATCGGCAAGGAAAAACGCTACTGCTACGGAATAAGTATGGGGCCCAACGGCGGGAAATTCGGCGAGATTATGCGGGGCGTTGACAAAAGTTTTCTGAATGGGCCGGATTCGGTTGGAGCAGAGGTAATAACCAAAGAACAGGCGATAGCAAACTTCCGCGAACACGAAAAAGAAGGCCTGTGTCACAGTGTATGGACGTTCCAGACGCCATTTATCGGCGGCCTATGCAACTGCGACCGCGCTGACTGTCTGGCGATGCGATGCACGGTAACCCACGGCATCCCTGTAATGTTCCGCGCCGAATTCATTGCCGCCGCTGACCCCGACAAGTGCACCGGCTGCCGACAATGCATGCGCCTCTGTCAGTTTGGTGCAATCTCTTACAGCGCATCAAACAAAAAAGTCGTCATTGACAAAATGAAATGCTATGGCTGCGGCATATGTCGCTCCCTTTGCGTAAAAGACGCCATCCGTCTCGAACCTCGCGCAAACGTCCCCGCAGTCGCAAACCTCTGGTAGCCGGGGACAGACCTGGGTACTCCGATTGTTTCGGGAGTGAAGAAAAAGGTGAAAAGTTGAGTCAGAACGAACTGCAAGAAGTAATTAGTGCTTCTTGCGACCGAACAGGTCGGCTAACTGCTTTGTGATTTGAGACCGGCGGACCTTGCTGCGGATGTCTTTGAGCTCCGAGTGGTCGCCGACGACGAGCGTGCCTCTTTCGAGGATTTCCGTCGCTTCCTCCAGCCGATGCATCGTAAGACAAACGGCAGCCGAATCACGAATCGCCAAAACGTGCTGCGGATTTATATCCAGGGCGTGAGCGAAAAACTCGACGGCGTCCTCAAGCCGGCCCTTAATCACGTTGGCCAGACCAAGATAATAATGCGCATCGGCATCGTCGGAATCTATATCAAGGGCATGCAGCAGACAATGCGCAGCGTAATCGAGAATATCATCCTTTTCTTCGCCTTCGGCCTTCTCTGCCATAACCAAAAACATCGACGCCATCGACACAAGCACGTCCGCGTTATCACCCGCCAGTTTTATCTCCGAAGCCAGCATGGTCTTGGCCTTCTCAAACTCGCCCAGTTCCAGCGCATACTGCCCCAATCGATACCGCGGGCCTGCAAGCATCGCCTCTCTTTCCAACGCCTGAGCGTAAAGCTTCATCGCGTTGGCCTTGTCCCCGCTATCCAGCGCGATTTCGCCCAGGTAAAACAACGCCATAGCCGTATCGGGCCTCAGTTCAAGGGCACGATGAAATTTCTCCTTCGCCGACTCTATCTCGCCTCTTTCCAGGAGGAAAAATCCGAAATCGATGATTGCATCCACGTCGCCGGGATTTATTCGCAGCTCTTTAAGGAAATGCTGCCTGCTGCGTTCGATTTCGCTTTCGGCCCACAGCGCCTGCGCAATGTGATAGTTAATCTGCGGATGTGACGGCTCCAGCTCGGCGGTCTTCATCCAGCAGTGAATCGCCTTTTTGTATTGTCCCCGCGCAAACAAGCTGTTGCCAATATTGTAATAGCAAAGCGCGCAATTCGGTTCTATCTGCTGCGCCAGGTAAAACATCTGTTCCGCCTGCTCGTGCAATCCCATCTCCGTATAAGCGATTATCCTGTTGCAGTAGCCCGGCTCGAAATTAGCGTCCAATTCCTCAATGTGCTCGAAGGTCTGGACGGCAAGGTCATACTGCCCTATCCGCGTGTAATCGACCGCCAGCGAATTGAGTATCTCGAGGTCGCACGGATTAAGCGCCAAGGCCGCCTCGTAATCCGCTATCGCATCCTCAAATTTGCTCAGCGAATCAAGCGAAAGCGCCTTGTTGAAATGCAGCGAACAGCTCGCGGGATTTACCTCAAGGGCCTCGTTCAGCTCCGAGATGGCCTGAGTTATCTTGCCGTCCTCGTAAAGCTCGAACGCCTTTTGCGCCTTTTCCTCACTGCTGTCGTATGAACTATATGGCTGCTCATCAAAAATCATAGAGCCACCTTACCTCGCAATAGAAAGGTACCAATTCGCGAACCACGGGCCAATACACATCCACCTGACTTATCGCCAGTCAAACAGACCAAGTTAACGCGTTTTTTCTCACATTGGCCTTTGCCCAAAAGGCCAAAATTTTACTGGCAATATCGCCCATAACACCTTATAATTGAACAGGTTAGCTAAATTTAACCGGCGTTGCCTGCCGGTATGATTAGGCCAATACCGTTGTTTTTATGGAAAGAAACCGATGTTGGTCTTATAATATGCCTTGAAGATTGATAATTGATTATTGATGAGATAACCCGTTTTGGCTGCTTATTAAATAATCAATCATCAATAGGACATGTGCCGAGTTTGTTTGGAGATTTGCAAATATGATTAAAGAAATAAAAGGTCAGCTTGCGGCAGGCAAGGGAAGTTACGCCATTGTCGTCAGCAGGTTTAATGAGTTCATCACCGCTCGACTGCTATCAGGCGCGATAGATTGCCTCAAGCGTCACGGCGCAAAAGAAGAACAAATCACCGTCGTATGGGTGCCGGGCGCCTGCGAGATTGTTGTCCCCGCGAAGAAACTGGCGATGGCCGGCAAGTTCACCGCGGTGCTCTGTCTCGGCGCGGTGATACAGGGACAGACACAGCATTACGAGGCCGTATGCCAGCAGGTGATTCGAGGTATCGGCCAGATTAACTACGATTCAAAAACGCCGGCCGTATTCGGGGTGCTGACCTGCGAAACGCTCGAAGAGGCTGTGGACAGAGCGGGAGCAAAGAAAGGTAACGCCGGCGCAGATGCCGCTATGACGGCTATGGAAATGGCCAGCGTAATGGAACAGATTTAATCCGACCGTTGACAATTAAAGAACAGTTTTATCGCTTATCTTACAGAGGTTGACGCGTGGACCACAGGACAAAAGCCCGCCAACTCGCGATGCAGGCCTTGTTTCAGCTCGATGTGCAGGGCTCGTCATTGCTTCCTGATTTGGATGATTTTTTCAGGGAGAACGCCACTGAGTTGCCCGTTCGCACGCTCGCCTCGGACTGGACACGAGGCGCCTGGGCCAACCTCCCCGCCTGCGACGAACTGATAACCGCCGCAGCCCTTAAATGGAAACTGTCCCGTCTTTCACAGGTCGATAAAAGCATCCTTCGGCTGTCAGTTTACCACTTGAAGTTTTGCAGCGACATCCCGCCTAAAGTTACAATCAACGAGGCAATCGAGCTTGCGAAAAAATTCGGCACGGACAAATCACCCTCCTTCGTCAACGGCGTACTCGACGGCGTCCTGAGAAAAATGCAGGAAGTAAAACAGGGGGCCGCAAAATGAGAAAAATTGCGGTATTAAATCAAAAAGGAGGCGTCGGCAAAACCACCACCGTGGTCAACACCGCCGCCGCTTTGGCCAATATGGGTCATCGCACGCTCGTCATCGACCTCGACCCGCAGGCACACCTCACCACACATCTCGGCGTCAATCCCGACGAAATTCAGACCGGCTCATACCGCGTCCTCATTCAATCGGCCGGCGTCGAAGCGGAAATTATGCTCGTCAGGCCAAACCTGTGGCTTCTCCCCGCAAATATCGACCTCGTCGGCGCTGAATCCGAACTCGTCAGCGTCGTCGGCAGGGAAACCATCCTCCGCGAAGCGCTCGCGGGCCTCGATGACAAATTCGATTACATAATTATCGACTGTGCCCCGTCGCTGGGCCTTTTGGCACTGAACGCCTTGGCGGCTGTCGATGAACTAATGATACCTCTCCAGCCGCATTTCCTCGCCTTGCAGGGACTTGGCAAACTGCTTCAGACCGTCACCCTTGTCAATAAGCGAATCAATCCCGCTTTGAAGGTCAAATGGGTTTTGCTTTGTATGTTTGAAGCCCGCGCGTCGCTGCCCAATGAAGTCAAGGCCGACATCGAAAAATTTCTTACTACCGCACGCAACACAAATTGTGCCTGGTCGGAAGCGCAGATTCTGCCCGTCAGCGTCCGCAGGAATATCACGCTGGCCGAGGCGCCGAGTTATGGCCAAACAATCTTCGAATACGACCCCTCCTGCCACGGCTCAGAGGACTACAAAAAAGTCGCAGAACTCATCCACAATCAGATGCAGGCACCAATAGCCACGGTCGAAACACCGCAGCCACCAATAAAAATCGTTGAGATAGCGCCGGCAAATCCGCAAACTGCTGTAACAGAAACGGTATCCTCCAATCCTTTGCCACAGATAGAACACCCACCACAAAATCCTACGATATGAGCTGTTTCGGCCCCTGGAGCAGTTCCGCGATACGGGCCAGGAATTTCGCGGCGTAGGGGTCGGGAACAACCCTCGAATCAACAGCTATCGTCAAATCAGTGATTTTACGAATAGCTACTTGACCATTTAGCGGAACGGCGGTTCGCAAAGTGTTGCCCACGGCTAAAATCGTCGTCGCAGGAGGCGGGACAATGCCGATAAACGAATCAATATCATAAACGCCAAGATTACTCAGCCCGATTGTCTCGCCGGTAATCTCCTCGAGAGAAAGTTTGTTGCTTCTCGCCTTGTCGGTCAGTTCCTTTTCCAGCGTGGCAATCTCGGCAAGTGACTTTTTGTCGGCTTCTTTAACCACGGGCACAACCAATCCGTGCGGTGCGCTTACCGCGAAGCCAACATTGATTGAGTCGGCTATTTTTATCGAATCACCCTGCCCGCCAAAAGGCGAGGTCTCGCTGCAGGCGGACAATGAGCCGACCATTAAGGGAAATTCCCTGACCGCAAGGCCAAGCGCCTTGATATAAAAGGCATTCGAGGTGATTTTGACGCCGAGTCGCTTTTTCAGTTCGTGGCGACTATCCATAAGCTCCGTCGTGTCGGCCTTTATCCCGATGTAGTAGCAGGGCTTGGTCTGCTTGCTCTCAAGCATCCTCTGGCCGATGAGCTTTTGGATTCTGCTCATAGGAATACGAGTTTCGGTTTTTATCGCCATATCAGTCATATCTATACCAACGCATCAATTATCAGTCATCAATTATCAATAATCAATAATCAATTGCGGTTTGCCCCAGGATAAATTAAGTGATATACTATTGGCAATGATAAGGTGATTTAATCATGGGAGGCGAATATGGCTGAAGAATACTCAGTAACAACCAAGGCATACCCAACCGAAAATATGGGACTGCTCAGCATCCAGGATTTGCTTGCCTATTTCGAGAAAAGAGGCGCGATGCGCGTCTCCGACCTTCACATCAAGGTCGGCGCCCCTCCCGCGTACCGAATCGACGGCGACATAACATACCTCAAGGGTCCGCCCGTCACTCCTGAAATCGCCAAAAAGCTCATATATCCGCTGCTAAGCGAAGATAACCTCCACAAGTTTCATCAGGATTATGACGTCGATTGCTCACACCGCGTCGGGTCATTGCAATTCCGCATAAACATATTCCGCGAGAATGACGGGATGAGCGCCGCGATACGGGCCTTGTCGCTGGATATCCCCAAGGTCGAGACAATCGGTTTTCCGAACAACGTCTGGGAGGACATCATCGAGTGCAAGCAGGGGTTGGTCCTTATAACAGGCATTACGGGGGCCGGCAAATCAACAACGATATCGTCCATAATAGACCGGATAAGCGAGAAAAAGGCCTGCCGGATGATAACGCTCGAAGACCCCATCGAGTACCTTCTTCCCAACAAGCACAGTATGGTATCGCAGCGGGAGGTCGGCCGCGACGTAAAATCATTCGGCCACGGCCTGCGAGCGATGCTGCGTGAAGACCCCGACGTGATATTCGTGGGCGAGATGCGCGACGCCGAGACAATATCGATGACGCTTATGGCCGCCGAGACGGGACACTTGGTATTTTCAACCCTGCACACAA
>Ga0315273_10009636_pt1 | contig 12266 bp, 13 predicted proteins | sample YL17G02_0_MG_FD_205753 | JGI IMG/M metagenome (GOLD analysis project Ga0315273, IMG submission 205753) | Sediment microbial communities from Yellowstone Lake, YNP, Wyoming, USA - YL17G02_0 | ecosystem: Environmental > Aquatic > Freshwater > Lake > Sediment | place: USA: Wyoming | collected... | reverse complement strand
GCTGGGCCAAGGGCGATTTCGACGGCGACAAGGACGTGGACCTGGCCGACTACCAAGCACTTGCGGCTCATTTCGGATTCGGCGAGTCCGGTTACTCGCCGGCTCCGCCTGTTCCCGTGCCCGAACCGGCGACTCTGTCGTTGCTCGCCGCGGGGGTTCTCGCCCTATCGGCCAGACGCAAGCGGCGTTGAACGGGCCTCATGGCTGCATATGTAGCCATGAAAGACGCGAGTCAGGCGGGTTGCGCCAGATGCTTGCTGCACACGCCCTACTTGCTTCCCCGCCGGTAAACATCGCCGGAGGGCCGCACTGCAACCTTTTTGGTAGATCGCATCCCTTGCATCCATAACAGGTTACAGGTTGGGCCTTTGCCCTCGCTGCGAACTGCTAAAGCTCTCTTGGCCACTCGTCCGACGTTTCATATGGGCCTCCAGCGTCAACGGAGCTTTGGTGGTGCCACATGCAGAAGGTCTACTGGGTCCTAGCGGATGTGGGTGAAGTGCTGGTCCTTGCCGTCGTGGCGGTGGGAATGATCCTGGCCGCCTCCCGCATGATGTAGCCCTAGCTCTGTAGCCGACCTTTCCAGGCAATACCGGCCGCGCCGCCCGGATCGATCACTTTGCCGGGAAAGCCTCGATGGCCTCGTCGGCGCCGATGAGTACCAGCACGTCACCAGGCATGACGATGGTGTCGGCCATCGGGACGCAGATGACCTGGTGGCGGACGGCGGGTGAGCCTTCCTGGGCCAGCGTCCGGCGGATGGCAACGATGTTGACCCGGTACTTCTTCCGAACGGCTAGGTCTTCCAGTGTCCTGTGGAGGAAGGACTCCGGCGCGGCCACCTGCACAAGGCTGTAACCCTCGGCCAGTTCGATGCGGGCCATGATCTCCGGGGCCAGCAGCCGGCCGCACCATCGCTCGGCGGATTCCTTCTCCGGATTGACGATGTCGTCGGCGCCGATGCGGGTGAGGATCTGGGCACGTATTTCCGAGGCCGCCCGGCTGATCACGCGGCGCACGCCCATCTGCTTGAGGATGGCGGTGGTCAGCGCGGCATTCTCAAAATCGCCTCCCACGCCCACGACGGCCACGTCAACCCTGTCGATGCCCTGGGCGCGGAGGGCGTGTTCCTCGGTGCTGTCCAGGCAGACCGCCAGCGACACCCTATCGCGGACGTCCTCCACCAGCTCCCGATTGCAGTCCACGGCGATGACCTCGGCACCCGCCTCAGCCAGCAGCGTCGCCAGGCGCATTCCGAACCGCCCGAGTCCTATGACGGCGTAGCTTTCCATGTCTCACCCGATCAGGACGTTTTCCCTGGGATAGGCGTAGTCGGCCGGACGGACCTTGCCCGCCAGCGCCAGCAGCAGCGTCAGCGGCCCGACCCGCCCGACGAACATGCCCGCAACCACCACCATCTTACCGAAGATGTTCAACCCCCCCGTCACCCCCGTGGACAGGCCTACCGTTCCGCAGGCGCTACAGGCCTCGAAGAACAGGTCGATGAAGGCATAACCGGTTCTCATGCCAATGCATAACAACAGCGTGATAACCCCCACCAACGCCAGGTACAGCACGGCGACCGTGACGGCTCGGCGGATCACTTCGGGGGCGATGCTCCGACGGAAGACCTCAACCTCGCTGCGTTGCCGCATGACCGAGTAAAGGATCGCCAGCACCAGCGCGGCGGTGGAGGTCTTCATGCCGCCGGCCGTGCCCGCGGGACTGCCTCCGACGATCATGAGCCAGCACATCCAAAGTTTTCCGGCGTTGGACAACTCCGAGAGATCAATGGTATTAAACCCAGCCGTCCGAGCCGAGACGGACTGGAATATGGCGGCAGCGATCTTTTTCCCGGGGGCCATTTGCGGCCAGTCTCGGCGGCCACGGGTCTTGTCATCGTAGACGGGGGTCCGGCCGATGTCGCCGTAGCGGCTGCGGTCGTTGGGCGGCTCGACCAGCAGCAGTCCCGCCGCTCCACCGAAGATCAACGCCAACGTCGCAGTCAGTACGATCCGCGAATGCAGCGGCAGACGGGCCTTGGGTGCTCGAGACGACGGACGAGAGTTCAGACCGCGCAGAAAGCCCGCCGCCCGCCGCAGCCAGGCTCGGAGATAGGCGACGCAGTCCAGCAGGACCGGGAAGCCCAATCCTCCCAGGACGATCAGCGGCGCCATCACGCACAGGATCTGCCAGTGGTCCCGCAGCGGCCTGGCCCAACCGCCGCGGGCGCCTTCCATCATGTTCTGATCGCACAGACTCAATCCCGCGTTGCAGAATGCGGAAATGCCGTGAAAGACACTGAACCATACGGCCTTGGCCGTGGGAATCCCCGCCCCCTCGCCCTGCAAGCCGGCGAACATGGGATACAACAGCGCCGCCCCCAGCGCCTCCAGGGCGAACGTGGCGACCATGATGAAAAGGACGATCTTCCGCATCGAGCCGATGTCGTCGGAAGAAACCATCTGCCCCATGGCGGTGCTTCCGCGCAGCGAAAGCCCCTTGCCCACCAGCAATGCCATCATGGTACCGAACAGCATCACTCCCAACCCGCCCAACTGAATCAACGCCAGGATGACGGCCTGGCCGAAACCGGTGAACTCCAATCCCGGCTGGCGGACCGTCAGACCGGTGACGCAGACGGCGCTGGTGGAGGTGAACAGGGCGTCAAAGAAGTCAATCGCCCGCCCGGATCGCGGCGTGGCCACCGGCAGCATCAGCAGCCCCGTCCCGCAGAGGCAAAGGAAGATGAAACTGCCGATCAGCAACCAGGAGGGGTGGATGCCGCTGCCGGCAAAGCGCAGATTGACCGTCAGTCCACGGATGACCAGGGTCAGCAGGATGTATCCCTGCGTGACCAGGACGTACAGCGTACCGGCCGAGATGATCCCACGGTAAAACCGGAAGCTGAATACGATGATGCCCGTCGCCATCGCCATCAGCGCGAAGTCGATCCAGTTTTCGCGCAGGTACTGCCGGCGGTCGGAGGCCAACAGGAACCGCCCAAGACGATCCAGCACGAAGATCGCCACAATGACCATGTCGGCCAGATGCAGCGCCCCGCGCTGGTCGGTCCGCAAGGAAAAGCCCCCGTACTCCAGCAGCAGTGCCACCACCGCCGCCAGCGCCGTTAGGCCCAGGACGACGTTCATCAGCGATCCCACCCATCGCGGTCGCAGACCGTCGATCGCCGCATGCCGATGATTCATCGCCGCCTGAACCTCACACCCTTACTTGCCGCGCCCATAGACCTTGCCTGGATCGAACACCTTCTCGGCGACGATCTCCCACCCGCCGTCGGGGGTCAAACGGCGGTAGAAGCAGGACTGATACCCGTCATGGCAGGCCGCCCCGTGCTGGAGAACCTCCACGATGACACAGTCCTTGTCGCAATCGGTGTAGACGGCCTGGACTTCCTGCGTGTGGCCGGATTCCTCGCCCTTCATCCAGTATTTCTTGCGGCTGCGGGACCAGAAATGCGTCTTGCCCGTGCGGATCGTCTCGGCGAGGGCCTTGGGGTCCATGAAGGCGACCATCAGCACCGCCTTGCTGGCCGAATCGACGATCACCGCCGTCAACAGCCCGTTCTCGTCATACTTCATCGATTGAATGGTCTCGTCCAATTGGCTCACCGCGTTCTCCAGGCTTTTTGGGGATCACGATACAACGCACGAATGCTACCGAGGAAGCTCGATGCGGTCAAAGGTCAAACGGTCTCCGGAGCGATCCTCACGCCCCACCCATCAGCTCCAGCCGGTCGGCGTAGGCGCGGAGGACCTGGCGGCGGAACTGCTGGTGGTGCGGGGCCTCCAGGGCGGGGTCGTCCTTGACGATGGCGAAGGCGTCCCGCCGGGCCAGGCGGAGAAGCTCGAAGTCCTCGATCAAATCGGCGACCTTCAGCTCCGGCAGCCCGTGCTGGCGCGTGCCGAAGAACTCCCCCGGACCGCGAAGGCGCAGGTCCTCCTCGGCGATCTTGAATCCGTCGTGCGTGCCTTCCAGCACCTCCAGACGCCGCCGTGCAAGCGGATTGCGGGGGGAGGCAACCAGAATGCAGGCGGCATCCTGCCCTCCCCGGCCGATCCGCCCACGAAGCTGGTGAAGTTGCGCCAAACCGAACCGCTCGGCGTGCATCACCATCATCACGCCGGCAGAGGGCACATCCAAACCCACCTCCACGACCACCGAGGCCACCAGGACGTCCAGCCTGCGGGCGTGGAATTGAGACATCACGGCCTCCTTGGAAGAAGAAGGCATCTGCCCGTGAATCAGTCCGACACGGAATCCCTTGAACGCCCCCGCCGACAGCTCTTCGTAAGCCTCCTGCGCGGCCTTTAGCTCAAGCTTCGGATTGGGGTTCACCAGCGGATACACGAAATACGCCTGCTGCCCGGCCACCAATTGGTCCCGGACAAAGGCAAGCACCTCTCCCAAGTCCTCGGCGCCGACGCAACGGGTGGCGATCTTACCGCGACCGGGAGGAGAGGCGTCCAGCACCGATACGTCCAGGTCGCCGAAGACCGTCATGGCCAACGTGCGGGGTATCGGCGTGGCCGTCATGACCAAGTAGTGCGGGGCAAAGCCCTTGCCGCGGATGCCCGTCCGCTGCCGGACGCCGAACTTGTGCTGCTCGTCCACCACTGCCAGAGCCAAGTGTGCGAATCGCACGTCGACACCTAGCAAGGCGTGTGTTCCGATCACGATATCGACCTGCCCCGTGGCCAGCCCCTCCAACACCTCCTTCCGCCGCCCGGCCGACTGCCCCCCCACCAGCATGGCCGTCCTGACGCGGCTGCCCTTGAGATAGCCCTGTATCTTGTCATAATGCTGGGCAGCCAGGATTTCCGTCGGGGCCATGATGGCCGCCTGCTTGTGGTCCGCCACGGCCACCAGCGCCGCATAGACCGCCACCACCGTCTTGCCCGATCCTACGTCGCCCTGAAGCAGGCGGTTCATCGGTCTTGGTCGCTTGAGGTCGGTGACGATCTCGGCGATTACCCGGTCTTGTGCCGCGGTGAGCTGGAAGGGAAACCTCCGCCGGATCCGCCGGTCCAGCTCCGCGTCATGCGGCAGCGGATGCGCCGGCCGGCTGACCTGTCTCATCCGCATCATCGCAATACCAAGCTGCATCAAGAGGCACTCATAATACGCCAGACTACGCCGAGCCTGCCCCCACTGCTCCCTGTCCTCCGGGCGGTGCATGGCCAGGATGGCCTCCGGGCGGTCCATCAGCCCCCGCGCTGCCCGGTATTCCGGCTCGAACCAACGCTCCACCAGCCCCGCCGCCTGCGGCAGAACCCTCTTGATAATCAGCCCGATCATCCCGCTGGTGAGCTTTGCGCCGGCAGGGTACACCGGTAGCAGTTCATCGTTGGAAAGGTCCGTTCCCTTGGGATCCCAGATGATCTGGTGGCGCGGGTTGATAAACTGGGGATACTCCCGGTGTAACGACACCTTGCCGCTGACGGCCAGGTGAACACCGGGGATGACCCGATCACGAAGATAGCCCCCGTGAAACCATTTGGCGATCACCCAGCCGCTGCCGTCATCCAGTGTGCAGGAGAAATAGGGGTGCTTTCCAAATCGCCGCTCGTCCACCTCAACGACTTCCCCGGCAACCGTGGCGGCGTCTTCCATGCCCCGCAGCGTTGCGATGGGCTGGACTTGTCGGCGGAGGTCGAACCGCCGCGGAAAGTACGTCAGCAGATCCTCCAGAGTGACAACGCCCAACGAGGCCAACTGCTCGGCGCGGACCGGTCCGACTCCCTTGATGTATCGGACCGGCGTGTCGAGGTTGATCTGGCCCACGGGGCGTCGCCTGCGCGACTCGTCCGGACGAGGGCGGCTACTTCTCGGGCAAGTTAAGCACCTGGCCAACCTTGATCTTGTTGGGGTCGATGCCCGGATTGGCGGCAATGATGTCCTTGGCCCGCGCATCGCTGCCGAAGAACTTGCGAGCGATGCCGTAGATCGTGTCGCCCTTCTGCGCCGTGTAGGTCCGCGGCGGGACCAACGGCGTGGGGGCGGCCGTCTCAACAGGCTTCGGCACCGCAGCCACGGACGGTGGTGGCGGAGTCGTCTCCTGAACCGTGGCCGCCGGGGCCAGGGAATCCATCGGTCGGACCGGCGGCTCCACCGCCGTCGTCTGCGGCCCCTTGGCCTGCTGCTTACATCCGACCGTCACCAACGGCAGCAACAGCATGAGTGCCACTGCGTATCGCATATCGCATCCTTTCGCCCCCCGCATGGGAACAAGGGGATGATATCACCCGCCGTCAAGCTGTCAAGTCATCGTAATGCGGTGGTCAAACCTGAGGCGTTGACCGCAAGGGGGCTGGATGGTAGCATCCGCGACTCTTGGCAGGAGGAGTTTTCCAGCATGGCTGAGCACAAGGCGAGTCTGATCACCGGTGACGGGACCGGACCGGAGCTGGCCGAGGCGGCGAGGCGCTGTATCGACGCCGCCCTGGCAGCCACGCCCGGCGCGGGAACAATTCAGTGGCGCTATTGCCAGGCCGGCGTGGATGTTATGGACAAGTACGGCACGCCGATGCCCGAGGAGACCATTGAGTCGGTCCGCTCCAGCGACGCGACGCTGAAGGCGCCCATCACCACGCCTATCGGCAAGGGTTTCCGCTCCGTCAACGTCCTGCTCCGCCAGACGCTGGACCTTTACGCCTGCCTGCGCCCCTGCAAGACCTACAAGGGCGTCCGCAGCCATTACGACAACATCGACCTGGTGGTCGTCCGCGAAAACACCGAGGACCTTTACGCCGGCGTGGAGTTTGCCAAGGGGGCGACCGAGACGGTCGAGCTGATCGCCCAGATCAACCGCTTGTCCACCGACCGCAAGATCAAGACCAACCCGGCGACCACCGGCGTGTCGATCAAGCCCATTAGCGTGGAGAACACGCGGCGGATCGTGCGGTTTGCCTTCGAGTATGCCCGCGCCAACGGCCGCAAGAAGGTCACGGCCGTCCACAAGGCCAATATCATGAAGTACACCGACGGCCTGTTCCAGGCGGTGGCCGAAGAAGTCGCCGCCGGATATGCCGACGTGGCCTTCGAGCAGATGCTGGTGGACAACATGTGTATGCAACTTGTCCAGAAGCCCCAGCTCTATGACGTGCTGGTACTGCCGAACCTCTACGGCGACATCCTTTCGGACCTCTGTGCCGGCCTGGTCGGCGGGTTGGGCGTGGCGCCGGGAGCCAATATCGGCGACCACGGGGCGGTCTTCGAGGCAACCCACGGCAGCGCGCCAAAGTACAAGGGCCTCAACAAGGTCAACCCGACGGCCCTGATCCTGTCGGGCATGCTAATGCTGCGTCATCTGGGCGAGAAGTCCGCCGCCGATCGGCTGGAGCGCGCCGTCGCGGCCGTCATCGCCGAAGGCAAGAGCGTCACCTACGACATGAAGCCCCACCGCGACGACCCCACCGCCGTCGGTACCAGCCAAATGGCCGATGCGATCATCGCGAAGATGAAGTGATCCGCGCGCCGACGCCTGGAAATCGCCTGGGGGCCAGGATGAGGCCAACCTGAACGGGTTCCCGAACACGGAAGTCCTCAGAGATCGAAAAACACCGTGGATGCCCTTGGCAGGTGCTGTTTCCGATTCGGCGTCGGCCCCGCTCAGACGATAGCCTTGACGCTTCCTAATGGCGGCGCTAGGCTTCTGCGGTTAGGCCATCTGGGCCGCTTGGGCACTATGACTTCCAGTTAAGGAGACTGATATGTCTGCAAGGTTAGTGGTGTTGGGGTTGTTGGTCGCAGGAATCGCACTGGCTGGATGTGGGGAGCAAAAGGCGGCCAAACCCGTGGCGTCCTCCGCCAAGACCGCCTCCTGCGAGCAGTGGGTCTACACCGTCGTGCATGGCGACACCTTTGCCTCCATCGCCAAAAAGGCCTATGGCGATGAGAAGCAGGCGACGGTGATCGCCCAGGCCAACCCCAAGGTCAAGGCCGCAGATCTCAAGGCGGGCGTCAAGCTGGTCATCCCGCCGTGCAAGGACGCCAAGGGAGTTATGATCGCCCCCAAGGCATGCAGCAAGCAATTGGTCTACTGACGACGCAACAGGAAACCGGCAAGCCCGCAACCTGTGTAGAGCCGGCCCGTGCGTCCTACGGGCTTGCGGTTCCTGGTTAGGGGCGTAAGACAGCAGACAACGCGGCTGGCCAACGTACCCCGCCTGCCGGTGTCGCGCCGAGCGGGGCCTGTGCCTTGTCATCTCCCAGCGTGCCTCTATAATCTCACGGTACGGCGGACGTCGCCGCCGCGGGAGAAGGCCCTTGGCGCTTCTGGCCGGCATAGATGAAGCCGGGTTCGGCCCCGTACTAGGCCCACTGGTGGTCTCGTGCAGCCTCTTTTCCCTTCCCGACGGAGCGGAAGGCGAATCGATGTGGCGGCTGCTAGGCGCGGCGGTGGCCAAGAAGGCATCCAAGCGACACGCCCGGGTAGCCATCGCCGACAGCAAGAAGCTCTATGGCGGCCTGCGGGGTGGCGCGGGGCTGGAGGGCCTCGAACGCGGTGTCCTGGCCATGTTGGCGGCCAGGGGGCAGACCCCGGCATCCCTGGTCGAACTGCTGGAAACCATCTCACCGGGCGCCATCGACGCGGCGCGCGAGTATCCCTGGTACCACGACGTAGCCCTGCCCCTTCCCCGCAGCGCCAAGGCTGCCGATGTGGCCCTGGCCGGCAAGGGCCTGGCCAAGACCATGGAGGACGCAGGGGCAAAACTGGCGGGTATCCGCAGCGAGACGGTCTTCGAGGGCGAGTACAACCGCCTGGCCGGAGCGGCGAACAAGTCGGTCATGCTCTTCGACGTGACCTGCCGGCTATTGATGCGCCTCTGGACGGCGGCTGGACACCGCCGCCTGATCGTCCAGGTGGATCGCCAGGGCGGAAGACAGCGGTATCTGCCCGGGCTTCAGCGCGTATTTGACGGTTGCTCGTTCAAGATCATCGAGGAGGACGCCCAGCAGAGCGCCTATCGCATCACCTGCGGGGCCAAGGAGGCGGAGGTGCACTTCTCCGTGGGCTGCGAGGACAAGCAACTGGCCGTGGCCCTGGCCTCGATGACCAGCAAGTACCTGCGCGAACTGTTCATGGAGCTTCTCAACGGTTTCTGGTCCAAGCGGGTTCCCCAATTGGCGCCGACGGCTGGCTACTACACCGACGGCCGCCGGTTCTACCGTGACATTGAGCCGGCGGTGAAAGAACTGGGCGTGGACGGTCGGATGCTGTATCGTGCCAGCTAGACCCAGGCACCCCAGAAGGGTACGGACATGCGATTAATCCTGAGTATTGGCCTTGCGGCAGCGCTGATTGTCTTGGCGGTGCTGGCGATGTTGGTGCTGGCCCGGGGTCTGCGCCGCGCGATGACGGAGGCCAAGGCGGACCATATCCCAATCCCTGTGATCAACCCACCCGCCCCGGTAGTTCACACGGGATGGGTGGAGGTGGTCGGATGGGTGACCATCGTCTGGGCGCTGATGCATCCGGTCCTGATCATCCTGGCCGTCCTTGGTAGGGTGGTGATCTTCACCGTGCCCATCACGGCGATGGTGATGATCTTCGTGCTGGTTGCCTCCCTGATCGCCGGGGCCGGCGGGCTGATGCTCCTGAAGCTCATGCCTAACGGGCGGAGCATGATCTCCTGGGGGCTGTTGCTGTTGGGAATATTGGCTTTTCTGGGTTGCACCCTGGCGCTGGTTCTGCGGACCTACGAGGACGCCCCGCTGATCTCCCGCGAACTGGCCGTGCCCGTGGCCATCGTGCTGGGCCTGCACACGCTGACCGATGCCGCCATAGGCACCGCCGCCCAGCGGGTTGGAGGCGGCGGCCGGAGCGACAGGCTGTCCGAAGAGCAGGACCAGGACTTCTAGGCCTTTCGGGATTGACCCTGTAGAGCCGGCGGCGTATCCTGCTGCCAATCAAGGATGAGAAAGGGTGTCTTGTCATGGCGACACAGGAATGGTCCGACCAGATCACGGTGGTGGATTTGGGGGATGACCCGCAGTTTACGGAGGACTTGGCGGGCTTGATGGAATCGCTGGCCAGTTCCCCGCGCGACGTGGTGCTGAATTTCTCTGCCGTGGGGTTCATCAACAGCTCCAACATTGCCCTGCTGCTGCGGTTGCGGAAGATGGTCACCTCGGCCAAGCGGAGGCTGATCCTTTGCGGGGCCAACTCGCACGTCTGGAGCGTCTTCCAGGTGACGGGTCTGGACAAGATTCTGGAGTTCACCAACGACATCGCCACGGCCTTGGCAACGGTACAACTCGCTTCAAAGCCAAAGGGCAAGTAGTGCTGCGGGGGGCTTCCCGCTGGCCGGCAGGAAACCACGCGGGCTAAGGCGCCCGGTTCGCCGAAGGATGCTGAGCGCCGATAGGGAGGACGCGTATGGCCTGGGTTGACCCTGAGACCTTTGCGCTGTCTCTGAACTACCTGATCGGACTCCTGGTCTTCTTTTTCCTTATTGTGGTCCCTGTGCTATTGGCGTTGGTGGTGACGCTGAAGTGGCTGCGCTGGAATGCTGCCCGGAAACGCGCCGATCGACAAGCCCGCATGGAGCGGGTCCAAGACGACGGTACGCCGTATCCACCCACGGGCCGGGGATTGTGCGATTCATGCCAGAATGGGTTTGATAAGGTCTACTACCTATGCTCGGGCCAACGGTTGTGCCCCTCATGTTACGAAACGCTCCACGGCGCGGCGGCAGCGGCCAAGGATGCTCCCGGCGAGGGGACCCACATTGGGCTGCCTTCCTCCTCATCGCCACAGGAGAAATGAGGTATCACGATGACTGACGAATACTCCATGGATACCAAGGTCTATGAGTACGGCGATCGGCGGGTCAGCATGCGCGACCTTCTGGACTACTTCCGCAAGCAAGGCTCCATGCGGGTCTCTGATCTGCACCTCAAGGCGGGCAGCCCGCCGATATACCGGGTGGACGGGCAACTTCAGAGAACCAAGGGGCCGCCCCTGGATCGCAAGACCGCGGAGGCCTTCTGTGACGCCCTTCTCAGCACCACCGATCGTGCCCGCTTTCGCGAAAACCTCTCCGTAGACACCTCCTGTATCACGGAGACGATGCAGTTTCGCGTCAACTGCTTCCATGACAACGATGGTCCAGCCATCGCCATTCGGGCGCTGGAGGCCTCCCCCCCGCCGGTGGAGCAGATCGGATTCCCCAACATGGTCTGGCGGGACATCATAAAACGTCAGCAGGGACTGGTCCTGGTCACCGGCATCACCGGCGCGGGCAAGAGCACCACGATCGCTTCACTGGTTGACCGAATCGCCCAGACGCGGGCCTGCCGGATCATTACCCTGGAGGACCCAATCGAGTATCGGCTGCATTCCAAGGCGGCACTCATTTCCCAGCGCGAGGTCGGCCGCGACGTGCCGAGTTTCGAGCGCGGCCTGCGGGACTGCCTGCGGGAGGACCCGGACGTCATCTTCGTCGGAGAGATGCGTGACCGCGACTCGGCCGCCTGGACGCTGACGGCGGCAGAGACGGGGCACTTGGTCTTCTCCTCGCTCCACACGCGGGACACACGCGGTTCGATCACGCGCGTGTTGGACATGTTCCCGACCACCCATCACGACGAAGTCGCCAGCCAGTTGTCCCTGGGGCTGGCGTATGTGATCTCCCAGAAGCTCATTCCTCGCTCCGATGGGGCCGGACGAGTCGTGGCAATGGAAGTCCTGAACAACAGCTATGCCGTCTCCAACCTCATCCGCACTCGCAAGCTTGAACAACTCTATACGATCCTCCAAACCCGGGTCAGGGACGTGACAGAGGAGCGGATGATCACCATGGAGCGGTGCCTGGCCATGCTTGTCAAAGACGGCAAGGTCGCCGCCCTGGAGGCCGAAAAATGGGTGGACAACATCTCCTCATTTATCGACCAGATGCAGCACTTGGGACTGGATGTCGCCTCACCGCCCACCGGCCCCCAAGATAACTCCAAGCCCAAATGAAATCGCCCAACTTGGGTAGGGCGTTCGACTTGTCGCGCGCAGGGGTTTCCGGGCAGTATCCTGTGCGCATGCGCAACGCAGACCATGGCCAAGCGGGCGCAAGCATGGCGCTTGGGTCGCCCAATGCCTCCCAGGCGGGCTCCTCCGGCCTAAGAGTCCCTATTGCTCTGTTGAAAACAGTCCAGAATCGGTGCCATGGCCAATCTGCGTCTTGGCGGGCTGGCCCTGTTTCCACGTTTTTTGTAGCCAGACTCGAAGGCTCGCCTAGCCATGCAAT
>Ga0315273_10009634_pt1 | contig 12266 bp, 11 predicted proteins | sample YL17G02_0_MG_FD_205753 | JGI IMG/M metagenome (GOLD analysis project Ga0315273, IMG submission 205753) | Sediment microbial communities from Yellowstone Lake, YNP, Wyoming, USA - YL17G02_0 | ecosystem: Environmental > Aquatic > Freshwater > Lake > Sediment | place: USA: Wyoming | collected... | reverse complement strand
TGACTTGCGAGAAGTGCGGCAAGCCGAGTCTTTACATGGCGATCAAATGCGGGAATCCGGCGTGCGGGATCGTGTTTTTCAAGGGAGCAGCGGGGTCTAACGACCTTGAGGACAGGTGCCCGAAGTGTAGGATAAGCAAGATGGAGGAAGAGCGAAAGCAGAGGCCGCAAGGGGGCGGAGGCTAAGAGGCAGACTGCGAAGGTTTGCAGCAACGAATCGCGACCGCGGCGGCTTGGGAACAGTCCCTGCGGGGGGAGCTGGTATTATGGGTGAGGGAGCACTGGGGCCGGTTCAGGCTCAATTCGACTTGTTCAATCAGGTGAGGACGGCGGAGCGGTATTCATCTTTGCCGATTTTTGCACCGGCTCAACGCCAACAGGGTGAAGAATCTGCTCACAATTATTTTTGGCAAATTAGAAAAAATTGTATTTGCAAACGTCAGGCACATTTGTACTATCGTGTTTTTTTATTGTATTTTTTTCCTGTCCTGTGTGGTAGTGAAAAGTATGGGCGAAGAGCAATTCTGTGAACGGTGCAGCCAGAGGCACGATTGCCGGGAGGTTTACGGCAAGTTAGGGAATGCGGAAGGTCCTTCGCTGGCGCTGAGGGCAGTAGTTGCTTTTTTGATGCCGATATTGGTATTCATAGTGTCTTTGGGGGTTCTTGAGAAGGTTCTGGGCGGGATTACAGATAGGGCGGCGCTGCGAACGGCGGCGAGTCTGTCGGGGGCAGTCATTGTGACGCTGGCGTGGATATTGACGGTAAGGGTAATAGACAGGCGGCTTGGCAAGAGAAGGTGACCAGGGCGATTTTGGCAATGGACGTTGGAATTATAGGCAGACATTCTTTTCGCGGAGGCGCGCATCCGCCACAGAAGAAGGACCTCACTCGCGATAGCGAGATTCAGGCGGGTCCTGCGGTTAAGGAAGTTGCGGTGATGCTGAGCCAGCACATAGGGGCCGCTTGCCGGCCGCTGGTGCGCAAAGGGAATATGGCCCAGGCGGGGCAGAAGATAGGCGACAGCGACGCTTATGTCTCGGCGCCGGTGCATTCTCCCATTACCGGGCAGGTGAAAGAGATCGGATTGCGGTCTCATGCGGTTTTAGGGCGGAGCACCGCGATAATCATAGAGGCATATCCGCACGATGCGACAAGGCGGTCATATTCCGAGCTGAAGGAGCAGATTGACGAGAGCAAGTACTCGGCGGAGCAGATATGTGAGGCGGTGCGTCAGGCGGGTATTGTGGGCATGGGGGGGGCGGGCTTCCCGACGCGGGTAAAGATAGAGCCGAGTCCTCAGACGCCTAAAGAGATACTGATTATCAATGGGTGCGAGTGCGAGCCGTATATTACATGCGACTACCGGCTGATGCTTGAGCGGACAAATCTGATTATCGCCGGGGCGAAGCTTGCAGGGAGGGCTTCCGGGTGCTCGCGGGTGTTTATTGCGATAGAAGACAATAAGCCGGCTGCGATAGAGGCTATGGTGGCGGCGCTGCAAGGGCAGTCGGGCGGGCCCCAGGCCCCGTGGGGGGGCGGTATTGAATTAGCCGTTGTCAAGACGAAGTATCCTCAGGGCGGCGAGAGGCAACTGATAAACGCGGTTTTGAAAAAGCAGGTTCCGACGGGGGGGATTCCTCCGATGATCGGTGTGTTGGTGGTGAACGTGGCGACGGCGGCGGCAATTGCGGAGGCGGTCTTGTTTGACCGGCCTTTGACGCATCGTGTGGTGACGGTGAGCGGGGAGGCGATTGCCAAGCCGGGCAATTACTACGTTGCGGTCGGGACGTCGGTGAGTGATTTGATAGACTTCTGCGGCGGAGTGACGCAGAAGTCGGCGAAGGTGGTGTTGGGCGGGCCGATGATGGGTATTGCGCTTGCGGATCTGGATACGCCGATTACGAAAACGAGCGGCGCGGTGACCGTGCTGACGAAAGAGCAAATCGGCGGGGCAAAGTTCGCAAGGCGCCAAACGCCGTGTATTCACTGCGGGCGGTGCCTGGAAGTGTGTCCGGAGAACCTGAACCCGACGAAGATAGCACATGCGGTGAAATACAATCTGTTGGATGCGGCGGAAAAGGAGTATTTCATAAATGCGTGTAGTGAGTGCGGGTGCTGCAGCTACGTGTGCCCGGCGAATATAGAGGTTACGGGCTATATAAAGACGGGCAAGATATTTCTTGCACGGCAAAAGAAGAAGATGCCGCAATAAGAGCAGATGAGCAAATCATAATGTGCGCCGTGCTATGCAAAATACGAACCACAATATGTCGGATGATGGAAGTGATAGATGCTTAGTGACCTAAGGATCTCCTGTTCGCCGCACATCAGCGGGCGTCTTTCGACCCGCAGTGTGATGATAGACGTCATAATCGGGTTAATTCCGGCGATGGCGGCGGCGGGGTATTATTTTCGTGTGCACGCATTAATTCTTATTTCAACGTGTGTTATTGCGTGCGTTGGGACGGAGTGGCTATGCAATCTGATCCGGCGCAAGCCCAATTCGCTGGACGATTTCAGCGCGGTTGTTACGGGCATTATTCTCGCGTTGTCGCTGCCGCCGAAGCTGCCGATTTGGACGGCGGTTATCGGGGGCGTTTTTGCGATAGGGATAGGTAAAATGGTATTCGGGGGATTAGGCTCGAACATATTCAACCCGGCAATGGTGGGCAGGACGTTTCTATCGGTCTCTTTCGGGATGTTGATGACGAGCTGGACAGCGCCCGCCACGCTTGATGCGAAGATGTCGAAGATAGCTCCAGAGAACGCGGCCGATACGAGGACACAGGCGACGCCGTTGGCGTGGAGCAAGATGGCTATAAAGAACAAGTTGGGAGCGGGCACGTATAATGAGCATAACTTCGCAGGGACGATTACAGGGGAGGTCGGCGGGTGTTTGGGCGAAACGAGCGTGATTGCCCTGGCGATTGGAGGGATTTATCTGCTGATAAGGAGGACGATAAGATTCCACATTCCTTTGGCCGTGCTGCTTTGCGCTTTTGTGTCTGCGGGGATTGCCTATCTGTCCGATTCATACGCGTATATGCAGCCGTTCTATCATTTGACGAGCGGCGGGCTGCTATTGTGCGCGCTGTTTATCGCGACGGACCCGGTGACGGCGCCTTTGACGCGACGAGGGATGTGGATTTTTGGGGCCGGCGTAGGCGGGCTGACGATGCTGATACGGATCGTCGGCGCGTACCCAGAGGGTGTGATGTTCTCGGTTCTTTTAATGAACGCGGTGACTCCTTTAATTGACAGGTGGTGCAAGCGGATTCCCGCGGGAGGGAAGCCGAGCGTAACGTAGTTTTTTGCCACGAAGTATGTGGTTATAGGGTTATCAGTGGACCAGGTTATCAGGTAGCAGGTTACCAGGGCATCACGACATCAGGTGGTTTGTGTCTTTGTGTCTTGGTGGCAAGAGAAGGTTTTTGATATGGGTAAGTTGAGATATTTTGTTAAACAGAGCTGGCTGTTGATAGTATCGTCGTTCTGTTTCGGTCTTCTGGTAGCGGTGACTGATGCGGCGCTGTCGGAGAAGATTGAGCAGAACAAGGCGGACAAGCTGAACCGGCTCACGCTTTTGCTGCTGCCGGAGGCCAAGCACTTTGTTCCGGTGGATGCGCAGTTCGAGGTAGGGCTGGGGCGCGGCAAGAGTGAAAAGGTCACCGTGTATAAGGCGGTTGGGGAGACGCAGGAGTGTGTCGGCTGGAGTTTTGGGGCCGCCGGAGACGGTTTCTCGGGGAGGATTGAGCTGGTGGTCGCCGTTGACGCGAACTTTGGGAAGCTGATGGGGTTCGAGGTGCTCGTGAGCAGCGAGACGCCGGGCTTTGGCGACCGGATCAAAGACGATTACTATCGAAACCAGTTCAAGGGCGCGCCGGCGGGGGAGCTAAAATTAGTTTCGACGGGCAGCGCGGATAAGATTGATTCGGAGATTGTGGCGATAACGGGTGCGACGGTGAGCAGTGAGGCGGTGGTGAACATACTGAACAGCTTTTTGGGCGGGGTGAAGGACCGGATGAAAAAAGAAGGGTTTATCGGCGATGGCAAAGGACAATGATCGACAGGGCGGCGTGTATAAGCGGGCGCTGCTGAACGGGCTGTGGAATGAGAATCCGACGTTTCGGATGCTCATAGGGATGTGCCCGCCCCTGGCGGTGACCACGGCGGTCAAGCCAGCGTTAACGATGGGTCTGAGCGTGATATTTGTGCTGGTGTGCAGCAATATCGTGGTGAGCATGATGCGCAATCTGCTCAAGCCGCACCTTAGGATAGTAATGTTCACGCTGACAATCGCCGCGTTTGTGACGATCTGTGACTTATTTCTGCGGGCATACACGCCGGCAATGAGCGAGATATTGGGAGCGTACATCCCTCTGATTATCGTCAACTGCATTATCATATTCCGTGCGGAGGCCTGCGCGAGCAAGTGCGGCGTGGTGGTGAGCGCGCTGGACGCGATTGGAATGGGCGGGGGCTTTACGATAGCGCTGTGCATTCTGGCGGGCATCCGCGAGGTCCTGGCCTCGGGGCGGTTCTGCGGCCTTGAGGTGATGCCGTCGGGATTTGTGCCGTGGCTGGCAATGCAGATGCCTGTGGGGGCTTTTGTCACTTTGGGTCTGCTGCTGGGCCTGGCGAATGTACTGACTCGAAAGAAGGGGGCTTGATATGGACCGGCTATCTGTCCTTTTGATGGGCTTTTTGTCGATGGTGCTGGTGAACAATTTTGTGTTCACCAAATTTCTGGGCACGTGTCCGTACCTTGGGGTATCGGGCAGGCTGGACAGCGCCTTCGGAATGGGGCTGGCTGTGACGTTCGTGACGGCGATGAGCGGGACGCTGACGTGGGTGGTGGACTTCTATATTTTGACGCCGCTGGATCTGGAGATAACGCGGTACATCTGCTACATCGTAATCATAGCCGGGGCGGTGCAGCTTGTGGAGATGTACGTGCGGAGATTTTTCCCGTCGCTGTACGATGTGTTCGGGATTTTTCTGCCGTTGATTTCCACGAACTGCGTAATCCTGGGTATATGCCTTTTCATAGACATCTGGGGGACGGATAATATCCTGGAGGTTGTGGTGCTGAGCACCGGGGTGGGCATAGGCTTTACGCTGGCGATTTGCATAATGGCGGGGATTCGGGAGAGGCTGGTTGTGTCGGATGTGCCGGCGTGCTTTACGGGCGCCCCGATTACGCTGATTACGGCCGGGCTGCTGGCTATGGCGTTTATGGGTTTTGCGGGAATGATAAGATAGGGTGTTGCCACTATCTTGGATATTGGTGCCTTTGTGTTTTCGTGGCAAAGGGGTAGGAGATGATTTTAGGTAGTATCGTTGAGTTGTGGAGCGGTGCGTGGCCGGCTGGGATTACCATGCTCGGGCTTGGGGCGGGTTTCGCGGTGGTGCTGTTGATTGCGAGCGAGAAGCTGAAGGTGGAGGTTGACCCCAAACTCGAACAGGTGCACTCTGCGTTGCCGCATCTTGATTGCGGGGGGTGCGGTTTTGCGGGGTGCGGGCAGTACGCCAAGGCGGTTATGCAGAATCCTGAGCTGTTGGGCCGATGTGCGCCGGGCGGCTCGCAGACAGCAAATAAAGTCGCAGGGATACTGAATTTGCAGGCGAGTTATTCCGGGCCTGCGAAACGGCCGATTGTGCACTGCCGTTCGCACACCGGCCATAAGACATTCCTTGCGAAATATCAGGGCATACCGACCTGCACGTCGGCGAATGCCCTGACCAACGCGCAGTCGTGTAAGTTCGGGTGCCTCGGATTCGGGGACTGCACGAGGGCGTGCAAGTTCGATGCCCTGCACGTGATTGACGGGCTTTCGACGGTCGATTACAGCAAATGCACGGGATGCACGGCCTGCTCGAAGGCATGCCCTCGCGGCCTGATTGAGATGGCGCCTTTCGGCCAGGAGAATATGATGACGGTTGCGTGCAGCAGCAGGGAGAGCGGCAAGGCCACGCGGTCGATGTGCCAAGTCGGGTGTATCGGGTGCGGGCTGTGCGCCAAGCAGACGGATATGTTCAGCGTGGAGGATAATCTGGCCAGATTGGACTACAGCAAGTACGAGCTGAACGAGCAGAGCGAGACGGCGATGAATAAGTGCCCGACCGGGGTGATCGTATATCGCGGGCCGACTGCGCCGGAACCACGACAACCCGGCGAAAAGCCCGCGCCGGCGGCAAGGGCGTGACCGCAATCGTTTCGTCGCCTGGGGGCGGGTAAATGGGTGGGGAAATGTGTCGCCGTGCCGGTGACTGCTAACCACGGGGCTGTTCGCAGAATTCTTGCATCCATAAGTGGCTGGTTTTGCCTGACTTGTGCAGTTCCGGGATTGTGGAATTGGGTAACATTTGCCCAAGTCCCATAATTTCTCCATTTTTTCCTTGAGAATCCCCACCGCTGTAAAATGAAAACGTTCTTTTGATATTGTGAGAAGTGGTGTGAAGGCGTACGAGACGTATTCACCAGGCTTTCCCCCACAAAAGGTGTTTGGTAGAGCCTCACGATGTTGGTAAAGATTTCTTACGTTGATACTTCTCCAGGGCCGAACGACCGATTTGAGCGGATTGCGCCGTGCCTTCTCCCGCAACAATATGGGCCAAAACTCTGTGGAGGAATCCGGCAAATGAACAAACACCGAGTTCTGATTATCGATGATGAAGCCGACTTGGTTACGCTCTTGAGCAAGGCTCTTCATAGCCGCGGTTATGAGGTAATGACGGCAGCCAACGGCTGGGATGGTCTGACTCTGGCAAGGATTGAGAAGCCGGATTTGATTCTGTTGGATTGTCTAATGCCGAAAATGGATGGACCCACGATGCTCAGCAGCCTCAGGGCCATGAAGGAAACGGGAAATATTCCGGTCGTGATGATCACGGCCTTATCGGACAAGGAGCATGTTACTGATGCCCTCAAGAACGGAGCTGCTGACTACATTGTCAAGCCATTCGACCTCGACGCGCTTCTCAAGAGGATTTCCAGGATGCTGAAATTTGAATGCACCGCTGGAACACACGCTTCAGCAGTTCCCTGTGACGGGCGGAGTAAAAGTGCAGCGCCTGGCGGGGCGGAATGAAACTGTGACAATTCCAAAGAATTTCTGGGAGAATGCGTGGTTTTTCATGGCTAAGTGCCTGCTTTCCAACGCATTACAGTTTCAACTCGAACTTTCGAATCCCCCGCCTCCATTTTTTTGCTCTTCTCCCGCTCCGGCGTTTCATCGCACACACATTCAGAATTGTGGATGTACTGTGTCACTATTCTGAGCCGGCAGTAGATCGCAGCAAAGACTGTGCCGTATTCCCCTCCGCCGTAAAACGCTCTCTTGATTGATCAAATTTCCCAGCCACAGATCAATTGCGCTTTGCTAAACACTGAAGGCTATTTGTTGACCTTGTCCGGCGTTTGGGGTATTATTCAGCGCGAAGGCGCTTTGGCCGGAATATAGAGATGCGTTTTTGGCCTTAAGGAAGGATACTATGGATACGTATAAGATATTCATGATAGTCGGCATCGTGGTCCTGGCGATCGGGTGGATAGCGTACGGGATATGGATACACAAGGTGCGTCAAGAGGAGAAGAATCAGCCCAAGCCAGTATCGCGGCGCCTTCAAAAGACCAGAAGCGAAGTCCTGGACTGGGCGCAGAAGATGAAGAATTTCGAGTCGCCGGGCGAGCAGGCCCGCAAGAGGAAGCTTCAGCCCGAACAAAATAAGAACAAACCACAAGACCCGGCAAGTTAGGCCCACCTGCCCCTCCGGCAAGCAGGGGGCGGACGGCTTACGCCGAGGAGAACAAATGGCAGAGAAGTTTTTGAGCGAAGATTTCCTGTTGCAGACCAAAACGGCAAGGACTCTTTACCACGAACACGCAGCGAAGATGCCGATCTACGATTATCACTGTCACCTGCCCGCCGAGAAAATCGCCGCCGACGCTTGCTTCGACAACCTGACGCAGGCGTGGCTGGCCGGCGACCACTACAAATGGCGCGCGATGAGGGCCAACGGTATCGCCGAGAGATACATCACCGGCAAGGCGAGTGACTACGAAAAGTTCGAAAAATGGGCGCAGACCGTCCCTTACTGCCTCGGCAATCCGCTCTATCACTGGACACATCTGGAGCTGAAGAACCCCTTCGACATCAAGAACAAGTTGTTAGGCCCGGACACCGCCAAAGAAATCTACCGCCACGCAAGCGAGATGCTCAGAACGCCCCAGTTCAGCGTCCGCAACATAATGCGCAAAATGAACGTCAAATTGGTCTGCACCACTGAGGACCCCCTCGATTCGCTGGAGCACCACAAGAAGATCCGCGATGACGGCTTCGAGATCAAGGTCCACGCGGCCTTTCGCCCCGACAAGGCAATGGCCGTCGAGGACCTGCCCGCCCTCAACGCATTCATCGAGAAGCTCGGCTCCGCCGCCGACATCGAAATAACCGACTACCATTCGTATATCGAGGCCCTGCGAATTCGCCACGATTACTTTCACGTCAACGGCTGCCGGCTCTCCGACCACGGACTCGATACCGCCTACGCCGAGGATTACACCGAAACCGAAATAAACAGCATCTTTGACAAGATAATCCGCGGAAAAGACCTGGCGCCCAGTGAGCAGCTCAAATTCAAATCGGCAATGATGTTCGAATTCGCCCTTATGGATTACGAAGCCGGCTGGGTGCAGCAACTCCATATCGGCGCGATGCGCAACAACAGCACCCGCATGTTCAAGGCACTGGGGCCGGACATCGGCTGCGATTCGATTGACGACCGGCAGGTAGCCCGCCCGCTTTCCAGATTCCTCGACCGCTTAGACGCCAACAACGAGCTGCCAAAAACCATTCTCTACAACCTCAACCCGCGTGACAACGCCCTTTTCGCCACTATGATCGGCAACTTCCAGGACGGCTCGACGCCCGGCAAGATGCAGTACGGCTCAGCTTGGTGGTTCCTCGACCAGAAGGACGGAATGGAAGAGCAGATGCGCGTCCTTTCCAATATGGGCCTGCTCAGCCGATTCATCGGAATGCTCACCGATTCGCGCAGCTTCCTCTCGTATCCGCGCCACGAGTATTTCCGCAGGATTCTGTGCAATATGCTCGGCGGCGACGTCGAGGCCGGATTCCTGCCCAACGATATGCCCCTGCTCGGAAAAATGGTCGAGGATATCTGCTTCAACAATGCCAGAAATTACTTCTCGATGGCCCTGGATTAGGCGGGCAGCGTCTTCTCGCCTCGCGCGATGAGCAAAAGCAGGCAAACCATCACAAATACCCCCAGAATGAGGCTCAAACCCCCCGGCACACCTAAAGCACTCGGGAGATACGCACACAGTAGCGCTATAGCAGCGACAAGCAGACTATAGGGCAACTGTGTGCGGACGTGCTGCATAAGGTCGCAGGAGCTGGAGATGGAGCTCATAATCGTCGTATCGGAAATCGGCGAGCAGTGGTCCCCGAAGATAGCGCCGTCCAGCACGGCGCCGACGCTTATCATCGTGGTCAGGCCGTAGCTGTTCCCGTCGAGCGAAAAAGCGACCGGAATGGCAGTCGGAATTAGAATCGCCATCGTTCCGTAACTTGTCCCGGTCGCAAATGACGTCACGCAGGCAACGAGGAAGACAATCGGCGGGAACCAATAGGCTGAGACCTTGTCCGCCAGAATTGCCGTCAGGAACTGGCCGGTCCTCAGCTCGTCGCAGCAATTCTTCAGCGACCAGGCCAGAATCAGTATGACGAAGGGAATCATAGCCCGCTTGACGCCCCGGCGAAAACTGCTCCTTATCACGGGCATACTCAGCGAACCGTGAAGCTGCGAAAAGAGCAGAGCCAACGCCAGCCCGAATAGCGCTGCACAGTCAAGAATCAGGTGTGTGTGCCTGGCGGCGCTGATGACGTCACGCCAATAGACTAAGCTAAGGAGCGATCCTGTCCCATTGAGCTTAGCCGGGCCGCCGCCATCGACCCAAAGCCCGGCGATGTGAAACATAATCAGCCCGCCCAACGGCACAAGGGCATTGGCTGCCCTGCCGGATTCCGGCGTAACGACACCGCAGCTCGCACCGCCGGCCTCCCCGGCTGCATCGGCTGCGCCTCTTTCGCCGGGGCCATCTGCCCTTGCCCGGTCTTCCGCAGTCTTCATCGGCCCGAAGTCCCTGCCCAGAATGGCATGCAGGAAAATGAAGGCAATCATTAACAGGCAGTAGAAGCGAAAACTAAGCGCATCAAAGAATAGTGAGTACCCGCTTCTTTCGATGTGCAGCTCCGCCGCGATTTGGCCGAGAAGTCCCACCTCGTAGGCTATCCACGTGCTGATAACCGCGAGGCCCGCCACGGGCGCGCTGGTGGCATCGACGATGAAGGCGAGTTTCTCACGGCTGACGCGGAAGCGGTCGGTGATCGGCTGCATCATCGAGCCGACAATTATTGCACTGGCGTAATCGTCGATGAAGCACAGAACGCCCATCAGCCCGGTCGCAACCTGGGCGGACTTCCTGCCTCTTACCCACTTCAAGAGCCAAACAATGATCCCACTGAAACCTCCCGACGCGATGATGACCTCGATCATTATGAAGATGGGCGGAATGAACGCGAGTGTCTGCAAATTCGATTTGCTTTGGACAGTGGCGCCGACCAGACTGCCCGCCGTCGTCAGCCCTCGAAACCACGCAGCAATGCTGAGCGGCGCCAGCGGAACCTCAGTCAGCAGACCACCGGCCAGAATCGCGATTCCCAGACTCAAAAGGACATTGCGCGTCAGGAAGGCCAGCGAGATCGCAAGCACGGGGGGAATTATGCTGCACCACGCGGCCCGGGAGCCTTGTCCGCCCTCCGGCGCGACCCAGGCCGCCAACGCGCATAGAGCGCCAAAGACAACAACCGCCACGGCATATCGTATTAGAGTTTTCGGTTTCAACAGAGCGCCACTCTTGTTTTCGTCGCCGCGAACGCAAAATCAGCTCTGCTCGGCGCTCGCTTCAAGAACATCCTGAGCGGCCGGGCCGGACCTCGTGCGCTAAACACGTCATAAGCAAATACAGAGATGACCGACATAAATCAAGCGCCAAAACAGCGATTTTTCCGGTGAGATTCCAGGAAAGTGTTGACAACAGCCGGGTTTGCCGTTCTAATTGACTATAGCAATACCGTACGAACTACGAACGTGCGTAAGGGTCGGTGCCCGAGTGGCTAAAGGGGACGGGCTGTAAACCCGTTGGCGTAAGCCTGCGGTGGTTCGAATCCACCCCGGCCCATTGTACTTCGAGGGCGCTGTGAAATCTGAACGCGCCGGCAAAGTACGTTTCTCAGGAGCTTCAAACAGCAAAGACAAGATTTCTGTATTAAGATGCGATTACCCTGGAAAAATCTTCTGGTTCTGTACGTCTTGATATTTTCCGGCGTCGCTCTCGCAACGGCGGGCACCGAGTCGGTAAAGGCCCCACAAAACCTGCCCGCCTCTGTTTCGCCTGAACTGGAGAAGGCGGCTAAAGCTCTCGCTGAAGGACAGTTGGATACCGCCGGCAAGTGGTTCGGGGCGGCTGTGCACAACACGTCGGCCCGGCCGTTTATCCGTGGGCTATCCATGTTCGGGCTGGCGCAGGTCGCGCTTGAGCGGCAGGATGCCGGCGCCGCCGTTGCAACGTGGGAGCGTTTGGCTCGCGATGACACGCTGCTGCGGTTTCACCGTGATGCGGCTGGGCGGCGCATCTTGGAGACAGAGCGTCTCCGGCAGGGATTGGCTGGGCGAGACCCTGCTGCTTACCAGGCGCGTCTGCCGGTCCTGCCGGACCCGGCCGTAGTGTTCCACGTCGCACCGGATGGCAACGATACGGCCGACGGCTCCCAGGCAAGACCGTTCCGGACCTTTGAAAGGGCGCGTGACGCCGTGCGGGAGTTGAAGACGTCACATGGTGGATTTCTGCCTAAAGGCGGCGTGCGAATAATGATTGGTGGTGGCTTTTACTCCGCTGATCGCACGCTCAACCTGTCAGCCCAGGATTCAGGGACAAGCGAGGCGCCGGTTATTTACCAGGGCACGCCCGGTGATGCGCCCATCCTCCGGGGTGGGGCGAGGATCGCCGGATGGAAGCCTATCTCGGATGCAAAGTCCCACTTGGGACTCCCAGCGGAGCTTCGCGAAAAGCTCGATCCCTCGGTTCGCCAGAGGGTTCTGGAAGCGGATTTGAAGAAGTCAGGCGTTACGGATTTGGGTGACGCGACGGCGCTGCGTAGCAGGCCCGAGTTATTCGTGGA
>Ga0315273_10009633_pt1 | contig 12267 bp, 9 predicted proteins | sample YL17G02_0_MG_FD_205753 | JGI IMG/M metagenome (GOLD analysis project Ga0315273, IMG submission 205753) | Sediment microbial communities from Yellowstone Lake, YNP, Wyoming, USA - YL17G02_0 | ecosystem: Environmental > Aquatic > Freshwater > Lake > Sediment | place: USA: Wyoming | collected... | reverse complement strand
CTGGTCGCGCACGAGGGGTTTCGGACCCGTTGTTTGCCGGAGGCGCAGGTCGTCGCCGGAATCGTGCTCGACCGCATCGTCCGCCAGCGGGGAGACCCCGGCGACATCGCAGTCGTATCGCCGTTTCGCGCGCAGCTCCGCCTCATTCGGACACTCGTCAAGCGCGGGCTCGACGCGGCTGGCGTCGCTGCGGCGCTTCCTATCATCGATACCGTGGAGCGCATTCAGGGGCAGGAGCGCGAGCTGGTCGTCGTCTCGCTGGTGGCGTCCGATCCCGATCATCTCGCCGGGGACGCGGCGACGTTCTTCTATTCGGGAAACCGGCTGAACGTCACGATCACCCGGGCGCGGACCAAGCTCATCGTCGTGGCGAGTCCTCTGGTGTTTACGGCGTTTCCCAAGACACTCGCGGGACTTGCGGACGTGGAACGGTTCCGGCGAATGCGGAGGGAACTGCCGTCGGTGGATGTTCCAGGCCCGCACCCGTCCTAGGCCAGCACGTCACCGGCGTACAGTCGCTCGAGAAAATGCCGTAGTGGAAGGACGAGAACGGGTCCTGGGCGCAAGACCTCTCGCCCGAGGTAGACGCCGAAGGCGTTGCGTATCGTTTTCTCGGCGTGGAGGCTGGAGAGCGCGGCACCGTCCTCCCGCCGCCATCGGCGCGTTCCCTTCACCTCGATGCCGACGGTTTTTGCGCCGCGCGTCCAGACGAAGTCGATCTCCGAACCGGACGGCGTGCGCCAGTACGCGAGCTCGCCGCCGCAGCCAGACCGCTGGATCCAGGCGCGCAGCTCGTGCAACAGATAAGTCTCGAGCAGCGGGCCCCGCTCCGCTTCACCGAGCGTATCGAGTAGGCGCCCCGACAGGGCGCGGACCGCACCCGGGTCGAAGAAGTAGAACTTGGGATGGCGGAGTTCCTTGATCTTGGCGCGTGGTCGCCACGCCGGAAGCCACGTCCCGACCAGCGTATCGACCAGGATCTCGAAGTAACCCTGGACGGTGGGGCGTGCGACTGCGGCGTCGCGTGCGATCGCCGCGACGTTTGTGACCTGGGCGTTGGCGATCGCGGCGACATCGAGAAAGCGGGTGAAGGAGTCCAGCCGTTTCACCAGGGCCTCGTGGCGGATCTCTTGCGTCAAGTAGTTTTCCGCGTAGGCTGCGAGGAGATCGACGCGCGCAGCGTCGCCTCCAGTCTCGGCCTGCACGGCAGGCAAGGTGCCGTACCGCAACACAGCGTCAACGTCGAAGTCGTCGCCGAGTTCCGCGGCGGTCAGCGGGAAGAACTTGCGGTTGACGACGCGCCCGGCCAGCAGGTTCGCGTCCTCTCGCTTGAGCTTCCGCGCACTCGATCCGGTCAGGGCGAATCGGTAGCGCGCTCCGTGCCGGGCGATGAGGTCTTGCACCTCGTTGAGAAGTACGGGGAGCCGCTGCACTTCGTCGACGACGACCCAACGGCGCGGCGGCAACGCCTCGACTTCCTCGGCGAACCGCCCGGGGTCGCGCAGCAGCCTGACCAGTTCACGCTCGAGAAGCAGGTTGACCCAGTGGGCGTCCGGCAGGACGCCGCGTAGCCAGGTCGTCTTCCCCGTTCCGCGTGGACCGAACAGGAAGAACGATCTTTCGGGCAGAGCGAACTCGCGTGTATACATTGCCAGCATAATAGCCGTCAAAATGGTGATTGTCGATACACCTGTTGTCCGCCAAAAAGAAACGCCGCCCCAGGGCGGGGCGGCGTCAGGACATCGCGGGTGCGTTTCGAATCAGTTCGTGCCGGTGCCCGCCTTCGGAACGGGCACGCCCTTGCGGGAGAGCTCGTCGTTGATGATCGTGCGGAACTGCTCGATCGGCTGCGCGCCGACGAGCATGCGGCCGTTGATGAAGAAGGCCGGAGTTCCCGTCACGCCCATCGCGGCGCCGTCATCGAAGTTCGTTTTGATCAAGCCCTCGTGCTTCTTCGAGGTGGTGCACGCCTCGAAGGCGGCGCTCTCGAGGCCGAGGTCCGCGGCGCGCTTGCTCAGATCGGCTGCGCTCAGGTCGCCGGGGGCTGAGTAGAGGTTGTTGTTGTACTCCCAGAACTTTCCCTGGTCTCCGGCGCAATGGACCGCCAGAGCAGCCGGCATCGCCTGCTGGTGGAAGGGCAGCGGATAGTCGAGGTGGATGTATCGAACCTTGTCCTTGTATTCGGTCAGGACCTGCTCGACGGTCGGATACGCGCGCTTGCAGAACGGGCACTGGTAGTCGGACCACTCGACGATCGTGATCGGCGCGTCGGCCGGGCCGGTCACCGGGGCTGTCGGGCGGAGTGTGATCGTGGCGCGAGGAGGATCGAGCAGCATCTTCACTTCGTACTTGGCGGAGAGCTCCGTCAGGTACTGGCCCTTGCGCTCGGCGACCTTCTGCCCCGCGAGCATCTTCTCGATGTCCCCTTTGACCTCGTCGAGCGTCTTGCCGCCCATGCGGGATTTCATCTTGTCGTAGTACTGCGAGACTTCTTCCGGAGTCGGCGTCGCCGCCTTCGCGATGATCTCGGTCTGGACGAGGTCGTTCGTTGTGACCTTCTGAGCGGTCGCTTCGTTGGTAATCAGCTGCTCTTGGATCAGCCCGGTGAGCACTTCCGCGCGTACGTCGTATTCCTGCTGGCGGAACTTGGCGAGTTGGTTGGCCGCCGCAGCGTCGAGCGCTTGGAGCGTGATCACCGTTCCGCCCACCGTCGCGGCGGCAGTTGAATCGCCGGAGGCCGGGGTGGCGGCCGGTGCCGCAGGTGGGGCGTCCGTCTTGGACTTGTCCTTTTTCGCGAACGCCGGGACGGTGATCGCGGCGGTGAGGAGTAGGATTGCCGTCGTCTTCGATAGTGTCATCGGTCGAATCTCCCTTGCCCGGGTCGCCCGCGATCGTCCATTGCGACGAACCGGTCCCGAATCCCGAATAATGTACACGGGCCCTGGGGGACCGTCCAACGCCGCCCTCCCCCCTGAGCTATGATCCGCGCCGAATCGCCCTTTCGCTTGGTTTTTTGGAGACAAGCCCGCCATGCCGGCAGCAGGAGTGACGGTCGTCGGGGCCGGTCTTGCCGGCAGCGAGGCCGCGTGGCAGATCGCCCAACGCGGGGTTCGGGTGCGCCTTTACGAGATGCGCCCCGTTCGCCCGACGGCGGTCCACCGAACCTCCGATTGCGCCGAGCTCGTCTGCTCGAACTCGCTCAAATCACTCGACCACGCAACGCCGCACGGTTTGCTCAAGGAGGAGATGACGGCGCTCGGCTCGAAGATCCTCGAATGCGCGCTCTTGCATCGCGTCCCGGCGGGAGGAGCGCTCGCCGTCGATCGGGATGAATTCGCGAAAGCGGTCACGACGGCGCTGTCGTCGCACCCCCTGATCGAGATCGTGCGCGAGGAGGTCGTCGGAATCCCCGAAAGCGGGATCGTCGTCCTGGCGGTCGGCCCGCTCGTATCGGAGCGCCTTCAAGAGGCGATCGCGCGGTTCACAGGGCAGGACCATCTCTACTTCTTCGACGCGATCGCGCCGGTCATCGAGGCCGAAACGATCGACCGCGAGGTCGTGTTCGACGCATCGCGCTACGGGAAGGGGGGCGGTGCAGATTATCTGAACTGCCCGATGACCCGCGACGAGTACGAAGGGTTCGTCGGCGCGCTGCTGTCGGGTGAGAAAGCTCCGCTCCACGAGTTCGACACGACGCCCTTTTTCGAAGGGTGCCTTCCGATCGAGGAGATGGCCCGTCGCGGGCTCGACACCTTGGCCTTCGGTCCGATGAAGCCGGTCGGCCTGATCGACCCGCGCACCGGAGCGCGCCCGCACGCCGTCGTGCAGCTCCGCCAGGACAACCTGGCGGCCGAGCACTACTCGATGGTCGGCTTCCAGACGCAACTGCGCTGGCCCGAGCAGAAGCGGATCTTCGCCACGATCCCAGGCTTACGCCACGCAGAGTTCGTGCGGCTCGGACAGGTGCATCGCAACTGCTATATCAACGCGCCGCGCGTGCTCATGCCGACGATGCAAACGCGCGAGCGCCCGACGCTTCTGTTCGCGGGACAGATCTCGGGGGTCGAGGGGTACACCGAGTCGGCGGCCACGGGCCTCCTCGCGGGAATGAACGCCGCGCGCCTCGCGACGGGGCGTCCGCCGCTGACGCTTCCCGAGGACACGATGCTCGGTGCTCTGGCGCACTACATCGCGTCGGCCGACCCTTCGAACTACCAGCCGCAAAACGCCGCGTTCGGCCTTCTCCCCGAAGCGCCGTCGCGGTCGAGGAGAAAGCAGGACCGGCGCGCGGCGCGGTCGGCGAAGGCGATGGCGTCCCTGACGGCGTGGATCGATACCGAAGGGGTTGGCGCGATCGCGGAGCGGGCGCTGTGAAAGAGGCGAACGTCTACGATCGCGCCGTCTCGCGTTTCCTCGCCTATCTCCAAGATCAGCGGCGGGTCTCACCGCAGACGTTGCGCGCCTACGCGAGCGACCTCGCGCAGTTTCGCGCCTTGCTCGCCGAACGTCATGGCGAGCGTCTCCCCGGCCCCGAAACGATCGACGCGCTGGCGATTCGAGGCTTCGTGGCCCGGCTTCACAACGAAGGACTCGCGAAATCGTCGGTCGCCCGGAAGCTCTCGGCGGTGCGCTCGTTCCTGAAGCACGCCGTGCGCTTGGGCGTGATCGACGTGAGCCCCGCCGAAGGAATTCCGACGCCGAAACAATCGAAGCTCCTCCCGAAACACCTCACGGTCGACGAAGTGTTCACGCTTTTGGACTCGATCGCCGGAGACGAGGTGGCCGCACTGCGGGACAGAGCGCTGCTCGAGTTCCTCTACGCGACCGGGTTGCGGGTCGGGGAGCTGGCCTCTCTCGATCTGGACGACGTCGATCATGCGGGCGGACTGGTGCGTGTCTTGGGGAAGGGGAACAAGGAGCGCATCGTCCCCTTCGGGAGAAAGGCCCAGGCCTCGCTCCTCGCTTGGCTTTCCGCTTCCGAGCCGCTGCGCCTTGGCGGTGGCGACGCGAACGCGCTGTTTCTGAACCTCCGGGGCACCCGCCTGACCGATCGCAGCACGAGGCGAATCCTCGATCGCCGCATGCTTCAGGCTGCGATCGCGGCTCACATCTCGCCGCACGCGCTGCGGCACACGTTTGCCACGCACATGCTCGGAGCGGGCGCCGACCTTCGCGCGATCCAGGAGCTTCTAGGCCACGCCTCCCTGTCGACGACGCAGCGCTACACGCACGTCGGGGTCGAGGCTCTGATGGCGGTGTACGACAAGGCGCATCCGAGGGCGCATCGGAAGAAGTTGAGAGCTGAGACGTGAAGCAGGCGGCGGAGTTCGAACGGATCGCGATTGAGGCGGCACACGCCGGCGGCGAGGTGCTGCGGCGCCGGTTCGCCGACCGCGAGCCCCTCGCGGTCGAAGTCAAGGCGAAGCACGACTACGTCACCGAGGTCGACCGCGAGGCGGAGGCCGCCGTGATCGCCGTCATACGCCGGCACGTCCCGGAACACGCGATTCTGGCGGAGGAGGGCTCCACGGGGGGCGCGCATGCCGCCTACCGCTGGATCGTCGATCCGCTCGACGGCACGACCAACTTCATTCACGGCGTGCCCGCCTTCGCCGTGTCGATCGGCCTTACGGACGAAATCGGACTCATCGCGGGCGCAGTCCACGATCCGTGCCGCGGCGAGACCTTTCATGCGCATCGCGGGGGCGGCGCTTTCCTCAACGGCTCCCGCATTGCGTGTACCAAGCTCGACCACCTGGACGCGGCGCTGATCGCGACCGGGTTCCCCTTCCGAGAAATGGTGCACCTCCCCGCTTACCTCGCCGCATTCGAGCTTTTCGTGCGATCGACGTCCGGCTTGCGGCGCGCCGGATCGGCATCGCTCGACCTGGTCTACACCGCGTGCGGGCGGTACGACGGCTTCTTCGAGGTCGGCCTGAAGCCGTGGGACCTGGCCGGGGGCGCGCTCGTCGTGATGGAGGCGGGAGGAATCGTCACCGATGTCCACGGCGGCCCGGAGTTCTTGCGAGAAGGATCGGTGGTCGCCGCGGGGTCGCGGCTTCACGCCGCGATGCTTGCGATTACGAGAGAAACGCTTTAGCCGGCGGGCGTTTCCTCTTCCTGCTTGTACATGTACTTGATGGCGTGCTTGTACACGAGCAGGTTAGGCGTCCCCTCGCGGTTCACCTTGATGCAGTTGCGGTCGTACCACTCGATGTGGCCGCGCAGTTGATCGCCGTTGTCGAGCACCACGACCATCGCCGTGTGGTTGGTCATCTGCTTGACGTAGTAGAAGGCCTCGGCGCTGGTGTTTTCCGGCGGGACCTGGCGCCTGCGATTCTGGTCGCGGGAGCCACCCTGCTCCGCCGGAGCGGAATCCGCAGGGGATTGAGGGGCGCGGTTCGTCGAGAACCGCTCCTTCATCTCCGCCAAGTTGGGCCGAACCAGTTTTCTGTTGATCATAGACTTAATGTAAGTTTAGCGAGGAGGGGGAGACCTTGCAAGCTCTTGCAGGAGCGTTTCGATCCGGAGAGCCCCGGCGGCGTTTTTTTGGGCCTCACACCCCTCAGTTTGAAGAGTCGATCGGCGACAACCGGTCCTGGTACTTGGGTGAAACCCAGATCGTGGCCTCGGACCAGGCCTTGATCATGTACTTGTTGTATTCGACGGTGAATCGGTCGCCCCGCAACTTCGTCTCGATCTCGGCTTTCACGTCGTCGAAGGGCTTGAACGTCGCATCCGTGCGCGTATCGACCTTTAGGATGTGGAACCCGTAGTCGGCTTCGATGACCTGGCTTATCTCGCCGACGGGGAGGGTGAACGCCGCGTTCTCGAGAGGCGCCGCGAGGTCCCCTTTTTTTACCGTGCCCAGCAGGCCTCCCGCCTTCTTGGTGCCGGCGTCGGAGACTTCCGCGGCGATCGTGGCGAAGTCCGCCCCTGGTTCGGTCACCCTCACGCGCACGGCCTCGGCCGCCGCCCGTTGCGCCGCCCGCTCGGGCTCCGAGGCTTTCAGCACGATCTCCCGCACCACCGCCTCCGCCGGAACCTCGAAATCCGCGGTATGCGCGTCGTAGTAGGCCCGTTCGTCCTTGTCCGAGATGGCGATGCGATCGGAAATCTCCATTTGGATCACCTGCTGCGGCGAAAAATCCTCGACGAGCCGCTTCTTCCAGTCGGCCAGCGTCATATCTTGTGCGGCCAGAAGCTTTTCAAGCTCCTTGTCGCTCTTGATGTTCTGCTGTTCCTTGAACTTCTCCAGGTAGAAGTCCTGCATCTTCGTCACGTCGAAGATGTGCGTCGCTCTCTGGCTCAACACGCGGTGATCGATCATCCGGCGCAGGAGCTCCTTCTTGGCTTCCGCGACCTGAGCATCGAGCTCGGTCCCGGAGTGCTTACGGTAGAGTTCTTGGAGCAGCCCTTGCTCTTCCGTGTCGAGGTCGGACTTCGTGATGATGTCGTCGTTGACCTTCACCACGATTTCGTCAACGACTTCCGCGTACGCGAAGCCGCCGGCTAGCGCCACCGTCGCGGCAAGGGTCGCAATCCACCTTAGAAAGACGCTCATGCCGATCATCTTGCACGCGGGCCGGCGTCCTCCGCCACATACGCGAACGGCAACTCGCCGGGGTGCCGGGTCACCACCGTCTTTCCGCGGAGCTCCCGGAGGAGCGTATCCGCCGCGGCCTGCGCTTTGTCGAGGGCGATCGCCCGGCGGGCACTCTCCCGCCGCCGCTGCGTGGACGCTGAGGGATCGTCGGCCTTTTCGAGAAGGAACAGCAACACGCTCGACTCGAAGGGGAGCGGCGCGCTGACACTTCCCGGATTCAGCGCCTTGACAGCGGCCGCGATGTGCGGAGGGAGGGCCTCGAGATCCTCGTCTCGCGGGGCATCCGGGAGCGAATCCGCGCCGTAGGCCAGTTCGGCCTCGGCGAACGACAGCTTCTTCGCGAGGATCTCCTGCCGCACTCGCGCGGCCTCGGGGTACGACGCGAGTCGCAGGGTCCGGAGCGTCCCCTGCAGCGCCGGCGCTCCCGGCGGCGCCTGCGCGGCCAGCCACGCGTCGATCTCCTTGTCGTCCACGTGGGCCTGCGCGAGCACGACCGACTCGCGCAGCTTCTGGATCGTGAGGTCACGTCGCGCCAACTCGCGCGCCACCGGCTCCGACGGCGCATCGGCCCCGAGGTACGCGGCTAACTCCACGTCGGAGACCGTCAACTCGCGTCGCCGCGCTTCCTGAAAGAGCATTTCACCTTCTAGAAAATCGTCGAACAGGCGGCTCTTCACCCTGGCGAGGTCGCCCGGTGACAGAGGCTCGGCCGCGGGATCCTGAAGTTGAATCGTGTCGAGGTACGCCTGCAGCTCGGCGACCGTCACGGACTGCGTTCCCACCTCGGCAACGACGTGTTGTCCCGGCTCGGTGGCAAACCGGTCGCACGCGGACATCGCGACGAGTGCGAACACGGCGGCTGCGAGGCATCGGCGAGGCGTCACGATCCCTATGGTGACGCCAGAGTGCGGGTCGCACAAGGCCCGCGGTTTCACCCCGCCATGGCCTCTTCCAGGATTTCCCGGACGACACGGATCCTCTCGCCCATCTTGTCGGGCGCGGGAAGCGTGACCATCCCGGAAGGGGTCAAAGCGCCCCGCCGCCGCGCGACGAGGTCGAGCAGGCGCCGCGGATCGACGGCCGCCTTCTCGCCGAAGCGCACCTGCAGCTTCGCGTTCACGACATCGACGCTCTTCACGCCTGCGCGCTCGGCGGTCAACCGGAGACGCGCCATGTCGAACAGGTTGCGCCCCGGGAGCGGCGGATGCCCCCAACGATCCTCCGTCTCGGTCTGCAAACGGTCGACCTCGGCGGCGTCCCTCGCGACCGAGAGGCGCTTGTACAGCGCAAGACGGTCGCCGACTTCGGGCATGTAGCTCTCCGGAAGCTTGATATCGATCGCGAGGTGGAGAGACACCGGCGGACGCTCCTCGATGGGCTCACCCTTCATGTCCGCGACGGCGTGCTCGAGCATCGTGCAGTAGAGGTCGAAGCCCAACGATGCGATGTGGCCGTGCTGGCGCGATCCGAGGAACTCCCCCGCCCCGCGGATCTCGAGGTCGGCCGCCGCCAACCGGAAGCCTGAGCCCAGCTCGCTGAACTCCTGGAGCGCCTTCAGGCGGCGTCTGGCGGTGTCGGAGAGCGTTTGGCTTCCTGGGATCAGGAAGTAGGCGTACGCGTGCTGCGCGCTTCGGCCGACGCGCCCCCGAAGCTGGTAGAGCTGAGCGAGTCCGAGGCGATCGGCGCGGTTCACGATGATGGTGTTGGCGCGGGGAATGTCGAGCCCGTTTTCGATGAGGGTCGTCGTGACCAGCACGTCGGCCTCGTCGTGCGTGAAGCGGAGCATCACGCGCTCGAGCTCCCGCTCGGGCAACTGACCGTGCGCGACGACCACGCGCGCCTCGGGAACCAGCTCGTTGAGGGCGCGAACGAGGGCCGGGATCGTCTCGACGCGGTTGTGAACGAAGAAGATCTGGCCCTGGCGGCGCATCTCCTGCCGGATCGCCTGCGCCACCACGTTTTTCCGGAACGGCACCAGGTAAGTCTGGATTGCGGAACGCCCCGGCGGAGGCGTCTCGATGATCGACAGGTCGCGCACGCCCGCCAGCGACATCTGCAGCGTGCGCGGGATCGGGGTCGCCGTCATCGACAAAACATCGATCCCGATCGACAGCTGCTTCAGTCGCTCCTTCGCGGCGACGCCGAAGCGCTGTTCTTCGTCGACGACGAGAAGCCCGAGGTTCTTGAAGGCGACATCCTTCGAGAGGAGCCGGTGCGTGCCGACCACCAGGTCGATCTCCCCGGCGGCAACCGCGCGCAGGATGGCTCGCGTGTGCTCCGCGGTCCGGAACCGCGAGACCATCTCGAGCTTCGCTGGAAATGGGGCGAACCGTTCCTTGATCGTCTCGAAGTGTTGCGCCGCCAGCACGGTCGTCGGGGCCAGGAGCGCGACCTGTTTTCCGTCCATGACCACCTTGAAGGCGGCCCGCACGGCAACCTCGGTCTTCCCGAAGCCGACGTCTCCCACGAGCAGACGGTCCATCGGTTTTCCCTGCTCGAGATCGTCCTTGACCTCGCGGACCGCGCGCGCTTGGTCTCCGGTCAACTCGAACGGGAACGCCGCCTCGAGCTCGGCCTGCCAAGGACCGTCGGCGGCGAACGCGTGGCCCGTCGCGGCCCGGCGACGGGCGTAGAGCTCGAGCAGCTCCTTCGCCATCGATTCGACGGACTTCCTGACCCTGCTTTTGACCTTCTCCCAGCCGACTCCGCCCAGCTTGTCGAGCCGCGGCTGATGCCCGGAAACACCGCTGTACTTTTGCACGAGATCGAGGCGGTCGGTGGGAACGAATAGCCGGTCGCCTCCTTGGAACTCCAAGATCATGAAGTCGCGATTGACGCTGCCGCCCTTCGGGCGTCCCAGTCCCGCGTAACGCGCGAGCCCGTGGTCGACGTGCACGACGAGGTCGCCGACCTTGAGGTCACGGAAGTCGGAGAGGAACGCGGTGCGGCTCTTCGACTTGCGCTCCGGCGCGTGCTTTTCCTCGCCGAAAATCTCGCGCTCCGAGTACACCGTCAGCTTCTGCTCCGGGAACTCGAACCCCTCGCGCAGGCCGGCGACCGCGATCGTCGCGTTGAGCTCGTATGCCGCCAGAATCTCCGCGAGCCGTGCCGCGCTCCCCGGCGCGCGCAACACGCAGTGCACCTGCTCGCCGTCGGCAGCGGCCTCCTTCAGCGCGACCGCAAAATCGGCCACGCGCCCCGCGAACGATCGGGCGCGACGACTCGGCCAGGCCACGTGCAGGGCGCCGGCGCCGCCCTCCCCCGCATCGAGCTCGCGAAAAACCAGCACCGACTCGCGGGCTGCCGCAATCGCCGCACCCTCCGGAACGAACAGCACGGAGGGGGGCGGCAACACGCGGTCTTGGCTCTCCTCGTGCGCCGCGCGCAGCTCGTAGCCCGTCCGCGCGAGCTCTTCCTCGACCCTCTCGGGCTCGTCGACGACGAGCGCGAACCCGGCCGCGTGATCGAAGAGCGTCGCAGGCTTCTCGGAGGTCAACGCGGAGAGGGCCTCGAAGCCGGGAAGATGCCCGGCCGACCGCAGCGCATCGAGCGTCGCGCGAAACGTAGACAGGGCGGAGCCTTCCTCGTGGGCCTGGCGCAGTCCCCCTTCGAGATACGCGCCGAGGCGGGCAACGGCGGCGTCGGTGGCCGGACTCTCGGCGGCCGGGCCGATCACCGCTTGGTCGAGGGCGCCCGTCGAGCGCTGGTGATCGGGGTCGAACGATCGCAGCGACTCGACGGTGTCGCCGAACAGCTCGATGCGCACCGGCTCGTCCGCTTCCGGCGGGTAGATGTCGACGATGCCGCCGCGCCGCGAAATTTCGCCGGGGCCCGCGACGGTGTCGACGCGCCGGTATCCGGCGCGCAGACTATCGAGCAGGAATCGTTCCGGAGCCAGAACGGCGCCGGCTCGCACCACGCGCGAGCTCGCGGCGATCTCGGCAGGCGACAGCAGCCAGGTCAGAAGCGCGGAAGCCGGCACGAGCAGCAGGTCCAGGTCTTGGCGCGCGAGACGCCCGAGCGCCCGCACACGCTCGCGCTCCACCTCCGGGTGCGGTGGTATCCGGTTGTAGGGATCGCAGACCAAGGCCGGGAACACGACGATCCCTCGCGGATCTCGACCCAGGAGCGTGGCGAGGGCGGCCAAGTCCCGCTGCCATGCCGCAAGCGCCGCGTCGTCGGGCACGACGAGCACGACCTTGCGTCGCGTGCGCTCGAGGAGAAGCGTCAACACCGCGGCGCGCGCGGGCCCGGTCAACCCGCTCGAGGCGACGCGGCGATTTTCGGTTCCGAGCGCGCGCTCCAGGGCGCTGTAAACGGGCGCGGCGACGAGGGACGAAACCAGCGCGAGGTCCGCGCTCATGAGGCTCCGGCCGCTCCGGGCTCGGGATTGTAGAGGCCGCGGCGAAAGCGCCAGCGGACGCGCAGAACATCCGCGATCATGTTCAGCGGATCGCCGAATACCGAGACCTTCGAGCCCGTCGCGTTGCGCCAGATGACCGGCACGTCGGCGACCGACAGCCCGAAGCGCGCACACAGGAAGAGCAACTCGACGTCGAACGCGAAGCGATTCACGACCATCTTGTCGAAGAGGGGCTTCACCCGCTCGCGGTCCATCAGCTTGAAGCCGCACTGCGTGTCGCGATACGGAAGCCCCGTGA
>Ga0315273_10009632_pt1 | contig 12268 bp, 24 predicted proteins | sample YL17G02_0_MG_FD_205753 | JGI IMG/M metagenome (GOLD analysis project Ga0315273, IMG submission 205753) | Sediment microbial communities from Yellowstone Lake, YNP, Wyoming, USA - YL17G02_0 | ecosystem: Environmental > Aquatic > Freshwater > Lake > Sediment | place: USA: Wyoming | collected... | reverse complement strand
AGTTACTCTCAATGTGTCAGTAAGGATGACTTTTGAGTTGGTCGCTCCAGCTCCATGCCTCATATTCAAACCTGCAACTCCTCCAGAGGCCTTCAATGAAAGTGAATCTGATACAGAAGCCGCCCCGTTGAAAGTTTGAATAGTTCTTGTACCAGAAACAACTATTGTTGCCTCAGATCCATAAATGATATAGTGCCCCGAATTAGTAGGAATTAAAGTTAAATTCTGAACGAGGGTCAACTGTGATGATGTTCCAAGGTTTAATAATGGAGTGATAGCGTTTATATTTGTCGTTCCAGATCCTGACATTGTGACTAATGCAGACGTTCCGGTTGAAAATGACTTTATAAAAAGCGTCTTGTCGTCATCCCATACCGCGTTAGTAGTTCCATTCATAGTAATGGCACATGATGATGCGGTAATCGTTCCCACTCCGCTGCCGACATGGAATTGTGCGCTTGCCCCATTGCAGGTGATGCCGTTGCCGTAGTTGTGCGCACCCGTCACGCCATCGTCGGAAAAGCCAAGTGCACAAGTCAGCGTGCGCCCGCTGATTGACCAAGCTCCTTTGTATTTGTTGGTGATGGTCACGGACTTTACAGACAGATTTGCGCCCGACGTCGAATTGGTATTCGTGCCGCTTGTGGAGTCGTAAACGAGCACCACATCGGAGGTGAATCCACTTGGGGTCGCCGGGTCCCACGTCCATGCGGCGAGGGAGTCCATGCGCGTACCCGCTGCACTATTCCACGTGCCGGTCGTGTCCGCACCAAGTACCGCTGCGGCAAGTGTCAGTATCGCAAGTTGGATTTTTTTCATGGGTTATCTCACCTGGTCATAGAGAGTAGCCTGGACCGAAAGCCGCGTATCTTTACTAAGGTCCGCCGGTTCCTCAATCACCGCAACCCATTGCCCAACCGTTTTCTCTCCCACAAACGCCACAACCCGCACCGTATCCCCGCGAGCAATGCCCGCGAATCTCATGGTTCCTTCGGGTCGAACAACCACGCGGGGAATCTCAACTTCCTTCACACTCAACGTCTCTGCGGGGGAAATGATTTTCCCGTCTTCGGCTACAACGGCGGGCTTGATATCGTAGACCGTTTCCCGGCCCCCGTCTCGCACCATGTCTGCACGCGCAAGAATCTGGGTTGTGGAATCGGATTTTGACGCAATGGCTTCGTTGACCGTAATATCCGACAGGGCTTCGGGCTTGTCAGTAGACAACGCGGTCGCGCCTATAGCAAGCCCCAAGGCGGCCCCGGCAAAAAATCCGACACCACCAGTTTTAATGTCGGCCATTACGGGTTCCTTTCAATAGAGTAGTTGGTCTGGGGGTATACAGCCCGAAGTTTCCCCCGGCAAGTCACATAAAAGCAACGATCTTTTTCAATGACACAATTGGCGTCTTGATATACGATCTTGCTCCCGAATTCATCCCGTAGCGTTACGGTGAACGGTGAGTCAACCGGGCAACACCACAGAACCAGGACCAGGCTTAGCATTTGTACCCCACGCTTTGAGACCCTTGTGACCTAACCCCGCAATGGTCAAAATCGTTCCCACGGTCAGGTTGATTTTGTCCCAGGGATGAGGAAGACCGGAAGCAAACCATATCGTTGTCAGGATCGTTGACAGGTTCCAGTAGATTGCGGCGAAGGCGGTTTTCTTTCCGTCCAGAAATTCCCAGAACTTTTGCATAGTACCTCCCGGTGACTGAGCCTGTCGAAGTTTATTGAGGGGTATACTCAACCTCTACAACCAGGTCAAAATGCACCGCGTCACCGTCGTAATCGGGACTGACAGACCGGGTAAGAAAATCGATACTGGACTTGTAGTAATTGAACTCCGTCTGATTGACCTCACACCACATCACCATATCAGTTGCAGCCGCCGATGCAAACGCAAGCGGGGAGACAAATTCATCGATATCGTACATGTAGTTGAGTTCCGATATCCGCGTGAAATCAAGCCGGTGATAGTTGGGCAGAGCAACCAGTTTGACAAGACTTGCGCCGGTGACGTTTGCTTCCGCGTAGTCGGTCAAATCAACATCCGTGTCGGTGGAAGGATCGTCAGCGCAAATAACGTACTGGTATTCCGTACCCGAGTAGGGAACGCGCAGAATTGTGTTTTGAGAAATGTTCCCGGTAAACCCCACCCCCGTTGCGGCCTTGGCCCCGGATACCATAGTGATTGACGTTCCGACTTGCAAGCGGGTAAACGCCTGGGTGTGAAGGGTGACGTTCAGGCGTTCGTTGGCGTTGGCAAACACAAGGCCATCCGCGAAATTGCAGAACATCCCCAGGCGCTTGATAGTGAAGTTGCTTTGCGGGCTGACCCACAACGCACGATTTGTTACCACTTGCCGCACCCATTCCGTGTCCGCTATGGTCAATGAAGTCGGCGGGGAAATGGTTGTTTCGCAGACGTTACGCGCCCGGAGTGTTCGCAGAACGGATGAATATGCATTCATGGTTATTCTCCCTCAATCCGGGGGTAGTTGCGCCGGAAAGCTTCGACAAAATTTTTGTCGCTGATTTCTTGCGCCGATACAACCGCCTGCAAGGTGATCGAATTCTTTCCAACCAGGTTTGCGGTCTGGACCAGGCCCCCCCGGAATGCCGCGTACAACTGGTCATTATCCTGTTGACTGATCCAGGTCAGGCGATAGTCAAATTGGCTCATGAACGCGGGCATGAGAAGGGGTTCCCGGAACATGACCGTTTTCGCATCCCCCTGGCGAAACATGTAAAACGCCGGGGTGGTCACGGTCGCCATGGAGTAGTCCATTGCGGAAATGTCCGCCGTCAACGTAATGTTTCGAAACAGGTAAAGCGTATTCGCCAGAATGCGCCGGTTGGGAGTAAGATTGCTGGCGACATCATTCCACGTGTATACCCCCAAGGCAAGGGTCGCCGTTGACTCATAGACAAACTGAATCGGGGGAGATGAAAGATAGGGAAGGTCTTCCAACCGGGGGATTGCCAGGGGTCGCAATCCGCTGATAAAACGACTGAGAACCTCGGACACCTTCATAGTAACCATTTAGAGCCTCACTTTCAGGCCGTAGATGGCCGCACCCACGGTGAGGGTTTTGATTGCATGGGTGTTGGTCAGTTGAAAGACCATCATGCCGCTTGACGGCAGAAAGTAGGGTGTTCGAAGTTGCCCGTATCCAAAATCGTACCCCTGCAAAACCGACATCGGAAGCGGAATCTTGCTTCCGTACACGGGACCGGATGGAATCTGGGTCGTGGGCATTCCGCCGTACAATATTCGGGAGTCCGGCGCTTCCATCCATACGGCACTGCGAATGGAATTGATTAGAGGGGTTCCGATTGCGGCTTGATAGTCCCCCTGTTCGCCAAACCAGTTGGCTACGGGTTCGTACCATAGATAGCTCCCCGTCCCGGCGTCAAGATAATAGCAGGTCAGTTTGATCCAGAGCAACAGAAAGTTGTAGTCTGCATCAAGCTTGACCTGTTTTAGAATGGTCTGACCGGCAGGAATGACCGGACCGATGCCCGTGAGATTAGCGCGGGCCTTGTCAATTTCCCAGGTGTCCTGGGCGCTTGGAATGAAGGTATAGATGAAGGGGAAGGCTTTTTGAGCCTCTAACCCCTTGTCAACACCTTCCCCGAAGCGGATGGCATACGCGGAAGAGTTCATTAGTCGCGCCCCTTTCCGGGATAGCGGTGGACCGCTAATTAGTTGGGGGTAGCGATTTTGTAACCGTTCAGCGCAATCGAAAACTCATGGGTGCGGGTTGCCGCATCCCGGTTGCGAATTTCGAACTGAACCATGGAGTTCCGATAGAAATAGTAGTTGAACGGATACGGGTGCTGGAAGTTCAGGCCGTAGCCTGGGGTTCCCAGAAGTTCAAAGGGAACGAAACCCGAAGTCAATTGTCTGCCGGAACGCATATCCGTGATCTTGACCGAAAGCCCGCGCCCAGCCCAATCGACAACACCCAGGGAATTAGGAATCGGGAAGAGTGAGTCGTGGGAGTCGTCGTAAGAAAACGCGGAAGCGGTCAGCCACTTGCAGGAGAAGTCCGTTCCCTGTTCAATGACTATTGAAAACGCGGTTGTGGTCTGTCCGGCAATATCATCGGACAAGACATAGGTATAGTTCCACTTCATCGCCTGCACCGTGCGCTGGTGGGCTGATTCATTGGCAATGGCGGAGAAGACCGCGGACTCGCTAATCTGCTTTGCCATTTCCGTGTTCGAAGTGAATTCCGAACCCGGCATTGTCGAGCGGTCCATGTGTCCCGGTACGCTTGGCATGATACTTTTCCTTTCAACACCCCTTTGCGGGCGGTCGAAGAAAGCAGTCTGTTAATGAATGTCGGCGGGAGGGCTGCTATCCCCCGCCGACATTTTCCCACAGTCCCGCAGCGTGATCCGTAAGACCACACCCAATCGGGTGCGCTTACTTCGCGCGGGTCAAGAAACCAATCAGAACGACGTTCATCGTGCAATACGCGCCATTGAGAATGGTTGCGTCTGCATTGAGAATAGCCAGGACGTTGGTGTCCGGGTTCATGATCCGGTGACTGACCGAGAATGAAATCATCTGGTCAAGGAAAATCGGAGCAGGGTTCAGGCTGATAATGCCCGAGCCGATGCTGTCACCATAGCGAACCGGGTAGTTGGTCGCGAGCTGTCCGGCAATGGACAGCGGGCGAGGGAGAAGCTGACTTCCGTGAATCTGGAAATCAAAGCTTCGGCCGGCGACCGAAATCTCAAAAATCGAGGAGTGCATGAGGTTGATGAATGCGCGGGGAATGTTGTGGCCGGTGGTGTTGGCGGCAGCGGTATAGGACTGAAGGCCGACACTCATGTGAGTGACAAGAAACGTCTGGCCATTGGGAAGCTTGCCCGAATCGGTCAGATTGGTTTCACCAAGGGTCTTTGCCCCAATACGCCAGGCCGCACCAATCGGCTGTGAAAAAAACGTGTTGTCGGAAATCGTCGCGGAAAAACCGCGCGTGTCCCACAGATTGTGCTTGATGGCGTCACGCGCAAGAGAATACGTCCCGCCGGTCCCAAGCTTCAGATACTCAAACGCCTGCTTTGTCAACATGGTGCTGCTCCTTTGTTTGTGGTTTGCACCGTTGCTCTGCTGAGTTGTTGGGGAAACCGGGGCAACAGAGCAAGCCCCGGTTTCCAGGTGTTCTACAGTTCTAATATAGCATTCGCGCGCTTCGACAGGCTCAGCGACCGGGAAGGCTATTCTTCGAAATCAATCCCCGGCAAGTGCCCCATGGCAACCATGTCCGAGTCCCCGGAGATTCCAACCGGCATGCTCGCATTGTCCTGGTAGCTGGACGAAATCTGCTGATAGCTCGAAGACATCGGAAGGCTGGCCGCACTACGGGACACGGAATAAGCCGCGACACCGTAAGATGACGACAAAGGAGCCATACCCGGAATATTCGAGGTCAGACCCGTCACGCGCGGAAGTGCGGGAAGCATTCCAGCGCTATTGCTTGCCAGGAGGTCATAGACCCCGAAGCCCGCAATCAGAAGTCCCAGGTCTTTGAGGTCTTTCTTCTTGGCCATGCCGGTGAGCAGAGCGCCAAGGACGATTGTTCCGACACCCGCGTACTTATCGTACTTGTCCAGCTTGGCCATGGAAAGCACCTTGCTGACAATCGGGGTTGCCATGAAGCCGCCCGCGACACCAAGCCCAAGCTTTGCGTAACGAAACGCCTGACCCTTGGACGGCAGAAGACGCCGAAGCATGGCGGGCGGGTTAAGCCGAAAACCATGCCGACGGTGACGCCGACGGGACCGGAACGGATTGGGCATGTACGTTGCCGCATGCGGATTCTTCCGCCGCTTGCCGCTGCGAAGCTTGCGCCAACCCTTGCGGGCTGCCTTGGAGTGTCCGGCAGTGTTGTCCGGCCATGAATTGCGCCGACGCTTGGCAAGCAATCGCCGGATAATGCTCTGCGGATTTCGGCGGGCAGAGCGCCGTCGTTTACGTGTTGCCATAATAGCAACCCCTTTCGTTTGAGTGTGACCGCGCCCTGTTTTCACAGAGCCATTGAGCGGTTTACATGGGTTATGAATAGGAACAAGCACTATTCCAACTCAATTTCTCCAAGCGGGTAGCCGCTTGACTTGTGATTGACGTATACAGTACGGTCGTCTCCATCCAGTTCAACGCGGACGCGGGGTTTGATCCCCATGGTTCGCTTGGCAAAGCGAATCAGGGCTTTGTCGCTGTTCATGGTGCGGGAAGTCAGGGTGTACGTTCCCTGCTTGTATCGGTTATTGACCTCAAAGCCATCCCGCTTGTTGCCCCAGACATCGTAAGTCCAGACAGTTGCTTTCATAAAACCCTACCTTTGCATGTAATAGGCTGACACCCACCCCAGAACAAAAAGCCCGACCCCAACCGGCACAAAATACTTGACCGCCCACGGAGTCATGTACTTGCCCAACTGATAGTCAACTTTCGGCTTGTCCTTTGCAGGCTTGAACATGCCCGACATCTGGGTGTCCATCCAGGTCTGCATGGACTGGCTTTGAGCATCGGACAAGTTGAGAATCGCCCGGCCATCCCCGGTATTGGAAACCGAGGGGACCGCCCCGGTGATCGATTGCACCCAGGCCGCATACCCGGCAGCGGACGCAGCGGAAGTAATGTCGGAAGTCGCTTCCTGGACACGTGCGCCGACGGTGACGGCGGAAAGAAATTGGGTAATGTCTGCCATATTATTTAAGAACCATGTAGCCAACAACCAAAGCCGCTACCACGCCAATCAGCAAGGTCTTTGTGTTGAGTGTGCTCTTCTCACCAGGGGTTTCAGGCGAACGAGTAACCTTGTTGGTCAACCTCCATACTGTGTCGGAACCTGGTTTATTCCAAAGGTCTTTTTCAGGCAGGTAAGCAACGTCGTAGGGGGAAATATCTGTTAGGTTAGCCATTATCTTATCTCCCTGATTGCGTTGGTCTCAAGCCAACGAAGGTATTGGGGGACCGACCGAATTCCCTGAGTCTTTTCCGATACATACCCCTTGTATAGGAAGGTCTCGCGCCCCCCGGATAGTTTGAGGCCGGTATAGTAGCTCATTTCTTAGCCCCTTCCCAGGCTGAACCCGAAAGTGAAGTCACCAAAGACATCCCCGCAGCCGCCGCAAATCCATACGCTATTGTCTTCTGTCGTTTCCACATAAGTGCAGCCCCGGCGGAATACACAATCAGCCGGGTCCAGGCATACATGGAATCAACCCCGTCAAAACTGACCGGGGTGAAGGGAAGCATGGCAAGCCCGACACGGCGAAGCATCGGGGGGGTGGTTGTGGTCACGGTCGTTGTATCGGCCATTGCGCAATCTCCTTAGTGTTCAACACCCCTGGAAGTGACTTTCAGTTTCGAACCAAGTATATACAACTGCTTCCCTTTTTGCTCATCCATGCACAGATACATCGGAGTCTCAAATTCGTGCCGGTAAATCGCCTGTTTGCCGTCCCCGCCGCCATGCTTTTTACTGCATTGATACTCAATCGAAACGGCCTTTCCCAAAATGACAAGGTGCCGGGGAACATTGAAAGACACCCGCCGCCGTTTGCGGGGGTCTTTCCCGTGAAATTCAAAGTAGTCGGCAAGATCACTCATCGATACGAATGCCGGGCCTTGCGTGTACCCATGACCATGAAAATCCCGACCAGAACCGCCCCGCCCCCGATAATCCAAGGAAGGTTGGCCTGGATCATTCCACCAAAACCGATCTTGTCCTGAATCGTTTTTTGATCGCTTGCGGACATCCCCTTGGACGCTTTATACGCATCCGCAACGGTAATGACACCCTTGGAAAGCGCGGAAATGACATCGTTGGCCGTCTTCAGACCGTTGACCAGATTTTCAGTCCGTTCCGCACCACGAAGCTTCTTGATTTCCGAAAGAATAGCCGAAGCTGAAATCTCAGGGTGAAATGTGGCCACATTCCGTTGATACCAATTGACAAAAGGGATATCGGAAGCGGATGTCGGTAGGGGCTTTCCCACGTTTGAGCCATACCAGGCCAACGCAGCATCCGAAGCACTGTAGATGCCCATGGACTCATCACCAAGCCCGTACGCGCCCTGGACATAGCCGCAACCATTGGCTTTGACATACGAGTCCCCGCTGACAGGCTCAAAAGCGTATCGGTAGTCATTGCCAAGCATCGAAAGATTCATCCGCATAGATCACCTCCGTTACGTGAAAGTCAAGAATGCCGCTATAGCTCCGATTCCAACAACCGTTCCCAAAGCTATTTTAGCCGTAGTTTCTTTTTGCTTGTTCTCTGCTTCTATCGTTGCGGCGCTGGTTTCAACAGTAGACGCTTGTGCGTTGATCGTGTCGGCGGAAGCTTGTATCCGGGATTGATCTTTTTCTTTGCTGGAATTGACCGCAAGACCAATGATCGTTCCCGACAATGAAGCCAGTATCGCAATGATTGCAATAACAAGTCCTGCAATCTCGGCCCCAGTCATTCCCAAAGGTTGCGGAACACGCATGTAAGGAAGCTGGTATTCCATGACCCACTTCACGGCAAAGATCCTTTGATCAAAGTCAAGGTTTGCGTATCCCGGAACCCGTTGGACCGCAAGCCGGTCAATGTCGTGAAAGTTCTCAGAAATAAACGCCTGGGTGTTCATTGGTCGCTGAGCCTGTCGAAGCGTTTCTTTTTTCCCCCGAAAATCGCAACCCCGGCCAGTAAAAAAATCCCAAGGCCAATACCTACTGTGTATAGCATCATCCGGTTTCCGCTTGAGGATTGTCGGGCCTCTGCAATCTGTAAACGGAGTCTTGCTATCTCTAATCGGGCCTTGGCCTGAGTAACAAGGTCATTCGAAGCGGCCAGGGTCTTGTCCCAAGCTTCTAACTGAGACGTAAGTGTGACTATGGTGGTAGCGGTTGAGGTTGCCAACGCCCCAACATCTTTGACCGTAGTCACCGCCTGTTCCCCGCTCAAGTAATTCATTTTCTACGTTTCTTTCCCCGACGAATTCTTTTTGTCACAACGAAAGCCACAAGCCCGGCAACCGCAACCGCCGAATACCCTATCACGTCCATTGACCGCATTCCAAAAATCTTGTCAGGCAACGCGGGAAGGGAAAGGAACTTTGAGTAGTCAGCGGAAAGATATGTTTCATCAAATGATGCCATGATTTTCCTCACTTGTTAGCAAGATAGATTCCCGCATAAAGCGCAATCGTTCCCAGAAGCGCGTACTTGCCGATAGTGTCTTCGGTCGTGCGACGGGCGGTGATATTGGGGAGATCAACCTTGGCCAGGGCAACCCCATAGCTTGTGGGATAGCGATAGCCAAGCAGTAAGTTGATATCTGCTTTTCCCGTAGCCAGAAGATTCCTCGTCTTGGCAATAAGGTAGTCCCCGGCAAGAGTCATAGCATGTTCGTAAATCTGTTTCAGTCGTGCGCGGGGATAGTAATACCCGTCACCCGTTTTTCCGGCAACCCCGATATCGACATCCCGAGGGTCAGGAATTCTTTCGGGAATGGTCACGGAAAAGTTTCTCAATGGAGCGCCGGAATTCTTGTCATTGACGTTGACATTGAGAGGCGAAAGAATCAAATCGTCTATGTTGTGGAGATAGTTGACTTCGTTATAGAAGTCGGCTTTCAGCATGTCCGGGGGGAGTTCGCGCGCAGAAGCGTTAGTCCGAAGATAGCGTTCCGCCGCCAGGGAAATCATGTCCCCGGCAAACAAGCCCTCGATGGCGTTGATGTATCCCTTGACGCTCTCAACGCTATAGCCCAAAAACGGTCCCCCTTTTTCATCCCACAAAAGGCCATTGCCTTTGGAGTCAACTTGTTGGGCAACCGAATCAAGGAAGGCATAGGTAAAATGGGCAAGCGGGTTCGCGTGAGATACGTACTTCACCACGCGCGGGATTGGGTAGTGGACAACCTTCCCCTTGTCTGGACCTGTCCAGAGTGTTATGGGGGTGAACCGCATGGGGTGCAGCGATATTCCATACAAGGAGACCTTTTTCAACAGGTTAATAAAAGAAATCATTTCCATGCCGGACAGGTTGGAAAAGTTACTCAGTTGATTAAGGTCACGGAAATAGGTTTGAACCGCCAGGTCACGAAGGTATTTTGAGTCGGCGGAATCTCGCGGGAACGTAATGGGGTTTGCCTGAATCTGATCCAGGCCAACAAGCATGACCCCAATATCCCCATAGTACCCGGCAGTTACAGCGTTTGGGTAGCCGTCAATCTCACTATAGGACACATACCCGTTTGCGTCAAAGGTATCGCACATCATTTTCCGTTGACCGGCAGGGTTATTGGTGTCGTATCCAATCCGGGCGTCAGTTTTTGCATGCACACCGTATAGGATTTCAGTGCCTGCACTCCCCGCCCCGCCGGACGGGTTAATCAGAAACCCCGCACTGGTCAAGTCTTCGCTGAGGACGTTCATGGTTCCCCCAGGTATTATTTGAACATGAAGTAACCAACAACCAGAGCCGCAGCCCCGCCAATCAACAAGGTCTTTGTGCTGATTCCCCGTGAAGTCTGCTGTCCCTTATACTTAATGACATCCGCTATTTGCTTGTCTGTGAGGTTGTAGGCTTTGGCCTGTCGCATCCATTCAGCGGACCCGGCGGACTGCTTTGCCAGTGCAATATCCTCAGCGGTCACGTCTTTGCCCGTCAGGACTTTGAGCCGGTCGATGTAGGGTTGCGATTCTGTCAATACCGAGTTCTGTTGATCTTTGAGTGCGGCCAATCGGGTGTTGGCGGTTGCGAGGTTGAAAAACCCGCCGGGAGGGTTTTTGATTTGGGCTTCCAGTTGGTCAATCTGAACTTGCAGAGTGGTTGCCTTGTAACCCAACTCCCCGATTTTTGCCCGAAGCTGGTCCGCAGTCATTGAGGAAGCATCAACAGCGGTCTCACCCATGAAAAATGTAGCCATGACAGACCTCCATTCCGCGTTAGCGGATGAAAAGTAGAGACAGGAAAAGCGCCAGGAGAACCGGCGCTATTGGATTGGTTTCAACAGTTGGCATTGGTGGTCACTGAGCCTGTCGAAGTGCGGGTTAGATGATAACGTATTGTGCATACGTCTCCCGCGCGCAGCCCAGGGTATTGAATGGATACGTGGGATCGGCATGTATCCACCTGTCAGCAATATACAATTCCGTGAAGACATGATGCAAATGCTCCCGGCCCGCCTTGCGAACCGCAACGAAGCGATAGGGAATACCTGTCAGGGTTGCCCAGGAAGCCAGGGCTATGGATTTATCGTCGCAGTCCCCGCCGTACCCGATTCCATTCATGGTATAGTAGGGGCGCTGCAATAGCTCACGGTCCGGGGGGTCAGGGCGGAAGGGAATGTTTTTTATCAGGTCAAAAACTTCAGTCAGCGGAAGGTGCGCGAAAGGAAGCATGTCGTTGTGGTATTGGTCAACCATACGATGCATGAACGGCCCGGTATGGACCGCCTGGCCGTCGGTGGTGACAGTGGTCAGGTTCATAGCATATATTATACATGTGGTGCAGCCGTTAATGCAATAGCTTCATGAAAGGAACCCGTATGTCAAAAACCATTCACTTCCCAGGGAGCAATGCCAATCCACCGGCATTGTCAGCAAGAGACGGTTTACTTGCGTTAGTGGTAGAGGCTTTGCAGGGAATGGAGGAATCGCTTTTCATTCTCAGCGAGTATACCAAGCGTAAAGCCGTCGCGGAAAAGATTTTCGCGGAAAACGAATTCCCCGACGAACCGGAAGGGGTAAAAGATGGGCAATGAAATCGCCGGGTATTTTCTTTCCTTCACCGTGGACGAAGGAAAAATCATCGAACAGGAATTGGTATCCCGGGGGTATGCGTCAAACCCCGTCGGATTGAAAGAATATATCCTTGACTCCTTTGATGATAAGGAGGTAGACGATACCCTGGCGGAACAGATAGCCGCGTTTGTTAAAAAGAACCCGGATGTCATTGCGTTGTATGCGGGGTTGGGCGGGACCGCCATCAAGGGGCTTGTGGAGAAGATTTCCGGGGCAATGAAAAAGGCCCGGCAGACAACCGGGCCTTGAGATTGCAGGCAAAGAAAAAAACTACTTGTGCCGGGAAACCTTTTCAGTCTTGTCCGTGAGCAAGGGGAGTGCTCCGAACTGCTTGCCGATAACGGTCAGCGCGTCTTCCATCGGAGTGTCCCCCAGAACCGTCACCCCATACATGTACTTGACACCCTTGTCATTGCGGGGTTTGTTGTACTAGACGCAAAGGTCGA
>Ga0315273_10009631_pt1 | contig 12268 bp, 9 predicted proteins | sample YL17G02_0_MG_FD_205753 | JGI IMG/M metagenome (GOLD analysis project Ga0315273, IMG submission 205753) | Sediment microbial communities from Yellowstone Lake, YNP, Wyoming, USA - YL17G02_0 | ecosystem: Environmental > Aquatic > Freshwater > Lake > Sediment | place: USA: Wyoming | collected... | reverse complement strand
CATTGCCTGCCTCCTTCTCCGTGATCCCGTCCCGATGGAATTGTAGGCTTTTCGCGGTAAGATGCACCGTGGCCGTGGCCCCGGGCGCACCCGCGCGGGCGGCCTGTGGCGGCGGACGATTCGCTGGCGACCCGTCCGCGAGGAAATCAATGTCCGAGAGAAAGTACCGGCACAGCGGCTACATGGATTCGTCGTACAACCGCAACGACCGCAAGGAGCGCCCTCCACAGCAGAAACGCGAGCGACCGCCGGCGGATCTTCCCCGCCCGGGCCGCGGAATGGAGCGATCCGCCATGGAGGTCACCCGCTGCTCGAGCTGCGGCACCGCCCTGCAACCCGGTACGGTCGTCTCCCCCGACAGCTGCTGCAGCTCGTGTGCGGCTCCCCTTCATTGCTGCCGCAACTGCAGCTTCTTCGACACCTCGACCCGATACGAGTGCGCTCAGCCGATCGCCGCGGCGATCCCGGGCAAGGCTGCGCCGAATGCCTGCGAATCCTTCCAGATGCGCGCTGTTCTCGACGCGACCGGCCGGCGATCGGTCGCCTCGACAGCCGGGGCCGGGGGCCCCGCGGACCCGCGGGCGGCGTTCGACGCGCTCTTCAAGAAGAAATGACGGGCGGCGGAAACAACGTCTCGCCTTCCTTCGTCCCCTTCCGCCCTCCGTGGTGGCTGGCGTGGCGGCAGCTGCAGACGTGGGGCGCGTCCCTCGCCCCGCTTGGCCTGCCTGAGGGCATGCCGCTGGATGAACCGCACGATATCTCCGTCGCTCCCGGTTCCAGGGTCCGGGTGCTCGTCACGCACGCTGCCGGCGCGCCGCAGGGCACGCTGCTCCTCTGCACGGGCTGGCCGGACACGCCTCCTCACGGCTGCTCCGGCGCGGGGCCGGAGAAGCCTGGCGGCGCGGATGGACCATCGTCCGCATGAACTACCGCAGCTGCGGCGGAACCGCCCCGCTGGCCTCCACCCTCTGCAACGCTGGGATGTCGGGCGACATTGCCTCCGTGCTTGAAAGCCCGCTCCTTGCGAGCCTGCCCCAGCCCCGCATCGCCATCGGCTATTCGCTCGGCGGCAACATGCTGTTGAAATACCTTGGCGAAGCCGCTCCCCAACGCGATGGAGAAACCGCCCTTTTCAAGACGGCTCATTTCGCCGATGACGGCCCCGGTCGCGCCGGCCGCCATCTTCATCACGCCGGGCGCGGCAGCCGGCTCGCGGGGGCGGTGGCCGTCTCACCGCCAATCGACCTGTCCCTGACCTGCCGCAATCTCGAACGGGCTCCCAACATTGCCTATCACCTTCTCTTCACGGCGGTGCTGGCGCGCCGGGCGCGCCACCGGCACCGGCTCGACGGGCGGTCGGGGCCCGCCCCGGCGCTGTGGAGAACGCCGACGATGAGGCGGTTCGACTCGGCGCACACGGCCCCCGACGCCGGCTACGCGTCGCCCGAGGACTACTACCGCGGCGCCAGCTCGCTTTCGCTTCTCAATCGGATCGACACGCCCACGCTCATCGTGACGGCGAAGGACGATCCCATCATGCCGATCGCGATGTTTGCCCCTCCGATCGAGCGCAATCCGTTTCTTCGCCTCGTCATCTCGGATCGGGGCGGCCACTGCGGCTGGATCGAGCGACGGGAGGGGCGGATCGGGAACTGGCGTCCCGCCCTGGCGCTGGACTTCCTGGAAACGGAGGCACGCCCACGGACAGATCCGGCGCTTCGTCTCCCGGCAACGGGGGTGGAATCCAACCCGGCAGCTCGTGGGTCTTCCATCGTCCCCTGACGAAGATCCCACCGAGAAGCGATGCCCGCACTATGCAGCTGGCCGTAATCGTCACCGCCACCCCGGCAAGGCCCAGGGGGCCCACGAGCAGCACGGCCAGGGGCGGGCGCAGAAGGCCGAAGACGAGGTGGATCGTCATCGGCGGCACCGTGTCGCCCGAGCCGGCGAAGACGCCGCCGAGCGTCCCTTCCACGGCCGTCGCGATCTGGCAGAGGGCGAGAATCCTCAGGTAACCGCAACCCAAAACGACGACTTGCGGGTCCGGCGTGAAGATCCGCAACAGCAACGCGGGCGCCACGAGCAATAGCGCCGTGTAGGCCGTCGCCGCCACCGCCATGATCGCAGTCGCGATCCGGGCCGCCTTTTCGGCTCGATCCGGCCGACCGGCACCGAGGTTCTGTCCGACCATCGTCGCGGACGCCGCCGCGAAACCGTCCGCTCCGAGGTAGGTGACGGACTCGAGCCGGTTGCTGATGCCGATGACCGCGACTGCGGCATCTCCGAAGGCGGCCGCCACCCGGGCGAAGACCAGGTAGTTGACCGAGAACAGGATCCCCACGAGCGCGTAGGGAGCGCCGATGCGGATCTGTCCCGTGAGAACAGCGAAATCCGGCCCCGCGAGCGACGCCGCTCGGAACGGAAACGACCGGTGGCCCCGCGCGGCAATGACGAGGAAGGCGACCGCCCCCGCCGACATGCAGAGGACGGTCGCGATCGCAGCCCCGGCGACCTCCCAGCGGGGAAACGGCCCCCAGCCGTAGATGAGGAACGGGGCGAGCACCCCGTTGGCGGCGAGCGCACTGGCCGTCACCAAGAGCGGCGTGCGCGTGTCGCCGCAAGAGCGCATCACGGCCGATGAGCCCAGATAGAAAAACGCGGCCGGAGCCCCGGCGGCGCAGATGGCGAAGTAGCTCGCTCCCCCCCTCGCCACCTCCGCGCTGACGCCGAGAGCATGGAACAGAGGCCCTGCCCCGAACCATCCGGCGACACCAACGAGGCCACCGAGCCCGACGGCGAGGAGCAAACCCTGCGCCGCGACATGAGCCGCACGATCACGATCCCCGGCTCCCATCGCGCGGCTCACCTGGGCCGTCAGGCCGGTGGCCACCAGATTGCCAATCGCGAAAACGGTCCACAGGGCGAACATCGAAGACGACACCGACGCCGTGGCCCACGCCCCCAACCGTCCCACCCACGCAAGGTCCACGAAGTGGAAGAGCGTGTGAATCGCCTCGGAGGCCACGACAGGCCAGGCCAGGCGGAGGACCGCCCGGCCCACGGGGCCTTCGGTGATATCCCGCATCGCTTCCGCGCTCACGCTGGTCTCCTCGAGGACGGCAGACGATTCTACCGGGACTCCAGCCCCGGCGCGGGTATCATGCGAAGCGACGGAGCCATGGAGATCCCTACCCCTGCCGATTTCGAACGCGCTCGCGAGCGGATCGCGGGTGCGCTGAAGCGCACCCCGCTGCACTCGGCAAGTCAGCTCGGCCGGATGTCGGGGACGGAACTTCTTCTGAAGCTCGAACTGTTCCAGAAGACCGGCTCGTTCAAGCCGCGCGGTTGCCTCAACCGGATTGCGCAGTGGACGACGGAGGAAAAGGCGCGCGGCATTGTGACGGTTTCCGCGGGCAACCACGCGCAGGCGGCCGCATGGGCGGCGAGTCGGGAAGGGATCGCCTGCACCGTCGTGATGCCCGCCTCGGCGCCGCTCTCGAAACGGCAGGCGGCCGCTGGCTACGGGGCCGAGATCGTCCTCCACGACGACATGCTGACGATCTTCGAGCGAACGGCCGAGATTCAGCAGACAACGGGTTCGACCTTTCTTCATCCCTACGACGATCCCTTCGTCGTCGCCGGCGCGGGCACGGTGGGTTTCGAAATCCTCGAGGACGCACCCGCCGCGGGGACGATCGTCGTTCCGGTGGGAGGCGGCGGGCTGCTTTCCGGCATCGCGGCAGCCGTCCGGTCTATTCCGGGAAAGGACTCATCCCGGATCCGAATCATCGGCGTGGAACCCGTGGGTGCTCCGACCCTGACCCGGGCGATCGAGGCGGGTGCGCCCGTGCGGCTCTCTTCGATCAAAACCATCGCGGACGGATTGTCGGCGCCCTTCGCCGGAACGCTCAATCTCGAAATCGCACGGACCATGGTCGATGAGGTCGTCCTCGTGTCGGACGACGAGATCCGCGTAGCGATGCGGATGCTCGCCGCCCGATGCAAGGTTCTGGCGGAGCCCGCGGGCGCCGCGGCTGTTGCCGCCGTGCTCGCCGGCCGCCTTCGCCCGCAACCAGGCCCCGTCGTCGCGGTCGTCAGCGGCGGGAACGTGGACCTCGATCGTCTCGCGGAGATCCTCGCCGGGTAAGAGACTCTTCGAGTCGCAGGCGTCGGCCTCGATAGTGGAGAAACGCAGACCCATTGGTAAGATGGCCTGTGCCTTCCGAAACGACGAACGGGGTCAGGAGGGCGGTCATCACCGGCTGCGGGGCCGTCAGCCCGAACGGGATCGGCCGCGAGCGGTTCTGGTCCGCATGCCGTGACGGGGTCTCCGGGATCCGGAGGATCGGGCTGTTCGATCCCTCATCCCTCTCCTGCCGGATCGCGGGCGAAATCGCGGGGTTCGAGCCGGAGCGTCACCTGTCGCACAAGGACCGCGGCCACGTCTCGCGCGCGGTTCCGCTCGCGATCGCCGCGTCGGAAGAAGCTCTCGCCGACGCGGGCGTCTCGCCCGACCTGCTGGAGCTCGAAGAGCGACGGCGGTTCGGCGTCATCCTGGGAACCGGCGGGGGCGGGCTCGAGTTCACCGAGCGGATGTACGGGCTGTGGTACGGAGGCGAATCGCGGAAGGCGAGCGTCTACACGATCCCCTCCTCCACTCCCGGCACGCTCTCCTCGGAGCTGTCCATGCGGTTCGGATTGCGCGCGATGAGTCACGTGCTGTCCACGGGCTGCACCTCCTCGACGGACGCTCTCGGCTATTCCCTCCAGGCGATTCGCGCCGGCACCGTGGATCGCATCCTCACCGGAGGAGTCGATGCGCCCATCGCGCACGGAATTCTCGCCGCCTTCTGCCTCATGCGCGTCGTCACGCCCTCCTGGAACGATCAGCCGGCTCGCGGCTCGAGGCCATTCTCGGCGGACCGCGACGGGTTCGTTCCCGGGGAGGGGTCGTGGATGTTCGTAGTCGAGGAGCGCTCCCATGCGCTGGCCCGCGGGGCGCGAATCTACGCGGAGATCGCCGGATACGGCTCGACCTGTGAGGCCTTTCACCGCGTCCGGCTGGATGAAAACGGCGAGGAACCGGCCCGTGCGATGACCCTCGCCCTTACCGACGCGGGCGCCGAGCCGTCAGACGTGCAGTTCGTCAACCTGCATGGCACCTCCACCGAGCTCAACGACCGCATCGAGACCCGGGCGGTGCGCCGCGCGTTCGGGTCCGCCTCCGACCGGCTGGCCTGCTCCGCGCTGAAATCCATGATCGGACACCCGCAGGGAGCCTCCGGGGCGGCCGGGGTTGCCGAGACGATTCTCGCCATGCGGGACGGGTGGCTTCCCCCGACGATCAATCTCGACCCGCCGGATCCCGCCTGCGATCTCGACTACGTGCCGAACCGCGGCCGGCCCGGCGCGATCGAAACGGCCCTGTGCAACTGCATCGGGTTTGGATCGAAGAATTCGGCGCTCGTCCTCCGCCGCGGTCCCGGCGCCGGGCAGTGACTCTCTTCCGGGCGCGGCTCGTTCCGCCGCGTCACCCGGGCCCCGAGTGGATCGACGGGGGCGATGTCGGGAGGGCCGACTGGGAGAAAGCGCTCGGGGAAATCGGTCTGGTGAACCGGTTCCTGGGAGGAACCGCCCCGATCCATTCAGAGCTGCGGCGCCTCGCCCGCCGCGAGAGCCTCAAAGAGGTGTCGCTGCTCGACGTGGGAACGGGCGGGGCCGACATCCCCTCAAGCCTCCGCCGGAAGCTGGCCCGCGACGGGATTGCTCTGCGGGCTGCCGGCTGCGACCTAGATCCCGAGGTGGCCCGCGTGGCTCATGGGAACGGGGGAGTGGACATCCTTCGCTGCGACGCCTTCCGGCTTCCCTTCCCCGAAGGAAGTTTCGACGTAGTGACCGCTTCGCTTTTCTTTCATCACTTCACCGAGCGCGAGGGAGTGGCGCTTCTGATGGAGTTCCAGCGGGTGGCAGCCCGGCTCGTTATCGTCAATGATCTCGCGCGCCACAAGCTCGCATGGCTCCTGATTCGGGCCATCGGTGCGGTGGCGGGAGCGAGCCCTCTCTTCCGCCACGACGCGCCGCTTTCGGTTCTGCGCGGGTTCACGGTGGAGGAGCTTGCCCGCATGGCGGGATCCGCCGGGCTTGACGGGCGCTTTCGTATCGAGCGGCGCTGGGCCTTCCGCCTGCTGCTCGTTGTCGAAAAGGGAACGGCATGAACAGGCACTTCGACGTGGGCGTCGTGGGGGCGGGACCGGCCGGCTCCGGGCTGGCCGCCTGTCTGGCGCGCGAGGGAGCCCGGGTTGCGTTGCTGGAGAAGTGCGTCTTTCCCCGCGAAAAGCTCTGCGGTGGGTTCGTCAGCCCGGAGGCGCTGACCATCCTCCACCGGATCGGCATCCGATCCTCCCCCCCGGCCGGAAGATTCGCGGCCATCCGCTCCTTCGCGCTGACAACCCCGAAGGGACGCCGCGCCCGATCGGATCTCCCCGGGACGGCCGATTCCCCTGAGCTTCGGGCCGGTCCCCCGGCTGCCCCGGAAGTGCTTGCCTGGGGCATCTCGCGCGCCGATCTCGACGAATGGCTCGCCGGGGAGGCGACCGCGGCGGGAGCGGAACTGTTCGAATCCGCGATGGTGGAAGATGTTTCCCGCACGAAAAATGGCGCGTGGGAAATCGTGGCGAGGCGGGGCGGCCGGGCTTGGGGCGAGCAGGCTGGAACAGGGCAGCCTCTACGGCTGACCGCCCGGCTCCTGGTGCTCTGCGAGGGCCGGCGGGGCACGCTCGCCCGACGAATCGGCAGGGCGTTCGGCCCAGGCCCCCAAGTCGGGGGGAAAACCTGGAATTTCATTCACGCATGGACGGCGCGGGAATCGCCGCGGATTGGATTCCAGTCGTTGCTCGAGGCCCCGGCGGCATCTCCCGGCACGGTGGAACTGCATTTCTTCCGGGGCGGGTACCTCGGCCTGCAGCCGGTCGGCGGGGGGCTCGTCAACGCCTGCGGATTGATGGAGGCGCCTGCCGCGCCGGGAGATGTGGGGTTCGACCGGCTCCTGGAGCGGGCGCGGGCGACGAATCCCCACTGCGCGGCTCGTCTCGACGGAGCACGGCGCGTCGGGGAATGGTACGCCGTGGGGGGGTTGCGATTCGGCCCGGGCCCCCCCGCGCTCGGGGAGGTCTTCCTGGCAGGGGATGCCTGCGGCACGATCGAGCCCTTCACCGGAGAAGGCATTACGATGGCTCTTGCGACAGGCCTCGCCCTCGCCCACTGCCTGGGCCCGGTCCTCGAGGGGCGCCGAGAGGTCTCCGAAGCGGTGCGGCATTGGCGGAACGCGTGGCGACGCGCGTTCCTGCCCCGGTTGCGGCTCTGCCGCCTGCTCGCCTCCGCCGCGCGCCGCCCGCTGCTCGTCGAATCGGCCGCGGCCCTGATGGCCCGGCGGGAAAGTCTCGCCCGCCGGCTCATCTCGCTGACCCGCACCTCTCCCGACTCGCTTTCCGAGACCGGCTGAAGCGGCCGGCGACGTTGCCGCTCACGGCTCGGCCCCGACCTGGCATCCTCCACCGTGAAGATCAGCCGGCGATCGCGAAAGCGAGCCGCATCACCGTCGCCGGCTCGCAGGAGGTCTCCTGCCACTGCGCCGAGGCCCGCAGGCTCTCGGGGAACCGGTCGCGCTGGACCCTCTCGAAGCCCCACCGCGCGAACCAGTCGGCCGCGTCGAGGGTGAGCAGGTAGACCTCCGCACAGCCGCACCGGCGCGCTTCGTCGCGGGCTTCCGCGACGAGCCGACGCCCCAGCCCGCTTCCCCGCTGCCCGGGCGCGACGGCCAGAGACCGGAGCAGCGCCACCGCCTCCGCGCATTCCAGAGCCACGCATCCGGCCAATTCTCCGGCGGTCTTCGCGACGAGCAACCGTTGAGGCAATGCCATGGACCCGGCCGCGGCAGGATCGCTCGCTCCCGAAATTCGCGCCAGCGGAGGGAGAAGCCCGGATGGAGAAAGGCCGCACTGAATGAGCAGTGCACCCACGGCGGGAAACTCTTCGGGGGCGGCCCAGCGGATCACCGGTCCCGGCGTTACCGCAAGCGCGCGATTGCGGAACCAGCCCACCTGCCCCAGCACGCCATGGAGCATCTTCACCTCCCGGGGCTGCAGCGCGGCCCGGCCGAAGAGCCGGCGAAGCGACCGGAAAACGGCCGGGGCCTGGTCGCCGATCAGGAACCGGATCTCCGTCAGCACATCGTGGAGGTGTTCGTAGAAACGCTCGAGCTTCTCCGGTCCCGCGAGAACCTCGGCCGCCTCGACAGGCTCCTCGTCCGCGGATGCCGTAAGAAAAAGCTCGTAGGCACAGACCAGAACGGCCTGGGCCAGGTTGAGCGACGGAAAGTCGTCGCTCGCGGGGATCGAGACGATCCACTGGCAGAGGTCGAGTTCCTCACCCCGCAGCCCGAAATCCTCCCGGCCGAATACGAGGGCGACCTCGTTGCCCGCTGCCAGGAGCGGGACGATCCGCCCGGCCGCCTCCCTAGGCGTGCCGTCGGGTTGGCGATACTTGCCGATCCGCCGGGTCGTCGCCACGGCGAGGCCGACCGGGCGCAGCGCCTCGGCCAGCGATGCCACAACCTCCGCACCCTCAACGATCGCCCGCCCCTCCCGCGCCATCCAGAACGCTTCGTCCGTGAGGTGCTCGCGCGGATTGACGAGGACCAGCCGGGCAAGGCCGGTGTTGATCATCGCGCGCGCGCACTGGCCGATGTTGCCGCCGTACTGCGGCTCGACGAGAACCACGCGCACCCGGGAGAGAATCGGCAGCGGCATCCTCTGCTATCTTACCCAACGAACCGGGAGGAACCATGGGCTACCGCTATGCCGTACTCGGTGCCGGCCGCCAGGGCTGCGCAGCCGCCTGCGATTTCGCCCGGCACGGCGAGGCGGAAGACATCCTCATCCTGGATTCCGACGAATCCGCGGCGGCAGGAGCGGCGTTTCGCGTAAACGCGCTCGCGGGCCGGGCGGTGGCTCGCTCCGCGCGCCTAGACGTCGCCGACGTTGCCGCCCTCTCGTCTGCCCTGGAGGGACGCCAGGCAACCCTCTCGGCCGTCCCCTACCGTTTCAATCTCGCCGCCACCCGAGCCGCCATCGCCGCGGGCAGCTCGTTCAACGATCTTGGCGGCAACACCGACATCGTCCGCCAGCAGCTCTTGCTCGACGAAGCGGCGCGCCTGCAGGGCGTTTCGGTCGTTCCCGACTGCGGGCTCGCCCCAGGACTCGCCAACGTTCTCGCCGCGGCCGGGATCCGGCGGATGGACGCGCCGAAGTCGGTTCGGATGTGGTGCGGCGGCCTCCCCCGCAATCGCGACCTGCCTTTCGGCTACAAGCTCCTCTTCAGCCCCGGGGGGCTGACCAACGAGTACTCGGGCGACGCCGTCCTCCTGCGCGACGGACGGATTGCCCTGGCCCCCGCCCTCACCGAACCCGAGGCGATCGAGTTTCCCCAACCGGTCGGGCCTTGCGAGGCGTTCCTCACATCCGGGGGAACCTCCACCTGCCCGTGGAGCTTCGAAGGGACGCTCGAAACCTTCGAGTACAAGACCGTGCGATATCCCGGCCATCTGGTGAGCGTCCGCGCCCTCGCGGATCTCGGATTTCTCGAGGAGGAGCCGGTGCTCGCGGGCGGCGTAATGGTCGCCCCGAGGGAGTTCCTCCACGCGCAGCTCGTCCGGAAGCTGTCCTTTCCCGATGAGCCGGACCTCGTCGTGCTCCGGGTCCGGGTGGCCGGACGCAAGGGAGACCGGACCCTGGCGATCGTGTTCGATCTGCTGGACCACTCCGACCCGGCGACCGGCTACTCCGCCATGGAGCGCTGCACCGGCTACCCCGCCGCCGCGGTGAGCTGGATGCAAGCCCGCGGGGAGGTGCCCTCCGGGGCGCAACCGCAGGAGCTGTCGGTCCCCGCCGAGCGGCTGATCGAGGAAGTCCGCCGCCGGGGCCTTGCGGTGCGCGAAACCATCGAGTCCGGGGGCAGTTAGAAACCAGGGGTCTGGCGCCTATTCCGGTGCCTTTCCGGAAAAGGGGCCGGACCCCCTCCCGCTTGCACCCGCCGCCCCCCAAGGGAAACGCTGGGTCCCCCTGGCGTTTCGTCGTATAAAGAGTGACGACTTTCGGGTGGGGGACGCATGACGACTTCTGGATCGACGATTCCTCTCGGACCGGGGAGCTTCCCAGCCCGGCGGTTTGCCGCCGTCGCGTTGGCATCGCTGCTCGTCGCCGGGGGCGCGGCCTTCGCCTACACGCCCGGCTCCGGGACGGTCTTCCACCACAACTTCGAGGCGGCCGTCGGCAGCGACTGGGAGATGAACAACGGCAGCCCCACCTCGCCCTGGAAGCAGGTGTTCGATGGGACCGACCGCTCCCTGTTTGCCAATGGGAACGGCCCCTACCCCGGAGCCTCATCGAGGAGCTGGACCCGCCGCTTCACGCATCCCGTCGCCGCCACGAGCTACTCGATCGCGCTCGAATACCGCTCGGATTTCGGTACGAACTACTATTTCGACCTCGAGATCCAGCAGCGCGCTCCCGTGCTGCGCAAGTACCGGCTTCGGGTCAATGCATCCGGAGCCGTCTCGCTGTGGCGCACGGAGTCGGGCGTACTGACCCAGAAGATCGCTTCTGCCAACAGCCTGATTCCGGCGGCCACGAAGCGGTGGATCCGCCTCGCGATCGAGCCCGGCGCCGGGGGCCACTCGTGGGTTCGCGCGCGCATCTGGTCCGGGGCGGCGACGTCGGAGCCCGCTTCCGGCTGGACGCTGGAGTTTCTCGACGACACCGACCAGATTGTCCGCGTTCATCGTTTCGAGCTGGCGACCGACGGCCCCCGCGGCGCGAAGACCTACCTCGACGATCTCGACGTGTGGGGCGACGGATCCGTGGGAGTGGATTCCTCGGTCCGGACCATCTACCTCATGGAAGCCAGTCACCTCGACGTCGGATTCACGGATCCCCCCGACACGGTCGAGGCGTTCTACAAGACCTCTCTCGACCTGGTCCTCGCCAACCTCGCCGCCGACCCCGACTACCGGTGGACGATCGAAAACGGCTGGCAGCTCGACCGCTGGTGGGAGCGCTCCAGCGACCTCGAGCGGGCGAACATGGTCTTCTGGCTCCAGACGGGCCGCATCGCACTGTCGGCCGGCTACGTCAACCTCCTCACGACGATCACGGGACCCGAGGAGTTCGCCCGGTCCGTCTACTGGTCGAGCCGCTTCGCGCGGACACACGGCATTCGAGCCCGGACCTGGATCACCGACGACGTGCCGGGCTCGACCTTCGCCCTGCCCGAACTGCTGAAGCGGGCCGGGATCGAATACTTCGTCGGCGGGATGAATACCGGCTTCGGGGGAAGGGTCAACCACCCCTCCCACGGAGAGCGCCCGTTCTGGTGGGTGGGCCCCGACGGCAGCCGCGTGCTTTCCTGGATCACCTTTGATTCATACGCCGAAGCCTTCAATTACGGCTTCTCGTTCTTCGACACCTTCGACATCATGTACGACCATCTCGGCCGGGAGCTGCCCGCCCAGGAAGAAGCTGGCTATCCGTATCCCGAGCTGCTCCTGATGCGGGCCTTCGACAACCACTACCAGGGGTTCCACGCGAGAGACCTCGTGGACCAGTGGAATTCGACCTACACCAACCCGAAGTTCATCCTCGCCACGCCCGAGTCCTTTTTCGACATGATGCTCGCGAAGTACGGCGCCGCGGCGTTTCCGTCGTTCACCGGGGATTTCGGCTCTGCCTGGGCCCCGAGCGGGGGCGGCGCGCAGCACACGGAGGAGTGGGTCCGGCAGGCCCACCGGGACGGCCGGGCGGCCGAGCCGCTTCACGCGGCCGCGTCCATCGTGGACGGCAATCCTCCGCCGGAAGACCAGTTCGAGTTCCTTTACCGGCGGGAACTCGAGGTGGATGAACATTCCGGCGCAGGAGGCTGGCCGGGATATTTCACGCCCGAGGAAATGACCCGGAACAACACGATCTGCCTCGGCTTCGGCACCGATGCACGCGACACCGGCTCCTCCCTGCTCCAGCAGGGCCTCGACCGCGCGTTCGCGGAGGTTTCCGTTCCGGGCAATGCCGTGGCCGCCGCCAATTCGCTGGGCCGCGCGCGCGACGGCTGGGTGCGCCTCGCTCTCCCCCCCTCCCTCTACGCAACCTCGTTCCGGGTCGTGGATCGCCAGAGCGGGGCGGAGCTTCCCATCCAGCGCTTCGATGCGACCTCCGAGATT
>Ga0315273_10009629_pt1 | contig 12269 bp, 6 predicted proteins | sample YL17G02_0_MG_FD_205753 | JGI IMG/M metagenome (GOLD analysis project Ga0315273, IMG submission 205753) | Sediment microbial communities from Yellowstone Lake, YNP, Wyoming, USA - YL17G02_0 | ecosystem: Environmental > Aquatic > Freshwater > Lake > Sediment | place: USA: Wyoming | collected... | reverse complement strand
TTCCCGCGGGGGACGGTATGACGGACATCACGAAATCGGTCACGCTGGCCTTGCCCGAGTTGGTGACCGTCATCACCACCGTGACTTTCCAGCGCCCGGCCAGCCCTATCTTTTCCTCGAATTCGGCGGTGGCGGACATGGCGCTGTCGAAGGTCAGTACGTCCTTTGAGGATGACGCGGATCCGGAGGCTTCGCCGAAGACCGGGATACCGGTCGGGGTCGTGGTGGCGGTCGCGTTGCCCTTGAAGTCGAACGGCAGGGAACCGGTCGCGGTGTATGACCAGGTGAAGGCGCGGCTGGACTGAGTGCTGGGCAACTTCGGGATTGGATGGTCCGGGTCGCCTATCGGCGTCAGGGACGGACTGCTTAACAGCGATACGGTAGCCGGATTCACGGTGAGTGCCGCCCCGGGAGACAGGTTATAGATGCCTTCTCCGCCCGTGTTGGTTATGGTCATCACGACCTCGAAGTAGTAGTCATAGCTGATGCCCGGGCAGGCCTTGTTAGTGGTCACCGAGATGGCGCCGTTCAGCAGGGAGGCCGCATCGGAGGCCGCTGCCGTGGCGCAGGAATAGACGTCGTGCGCGGGCACCGGCGGCGCGGCGGCGAGCGATGCGGCGGCACAGCCGGTGAAATAAAACGGCGGGGTTCCGGTCACGTTGTACTTGTACGTGAACTTGGTCGTGTCGCTGGGAATCAGCATGCCACTAGTTGACGGGTTGGGATTGGGAGGCGGGCTGGCGACCTTGTTTGCCGTCGAAACTCCGCCCGCGGTCGAGACGTTCCAGTCGGGCGTAACGAGGTAATAGGTATCGGACCCGTTGTTGGTCACCATGAGGTCGATGGTGCAGTAATAGCTTGCCGGGCCGGACTGGACCATGGAAGCCGTCACCGCGGCGGAAATCGGAGACGGGATGATTGTCGCGAATACCGATCCGGTCGCGGAGCCGTATTCCGGCAAACCGGTTGACTCTTCCTGGGCCGAAACCCCCGCGTCGAAGGTCATCGGCATCGGCCCGTTCTTGACGTACCACCAGGTGAAGTTGGCACTTTCCCCGGGCTTGACCGATGAGCCGGGAACCGGCGGCCAGGGGAACAACGGCGGATTGCCGGAATACGCCGGCGAGGAGCCGGAGTAATTCACCCAGGGCCCGCCGGCAAGGGTCGATCCGTGCGGGTCGATCATGACGGGGACCAGGTTCACGACGTTCTCGGTTTTGTTGTTGTTCGTCACGGTCATGATTACTGTCCCGAAGTAGCTGCTCGGTCCCGACTGGACAGCCGTGACCGTAAGGGCGCCCAGGAGCGGGGAGAAGGCGAAGTTAGCCGTGCCGGTGGCCGAGGCGTAAAGATTGGCGGTGCTCGGGGACCCGACCGCTGTTATGGACCCGCTGAATGTCAGCGGGATCGTAGCGGGGGTGGTGTATTTCCAGGTGAAACTCATCGCGTTTCCGGGTCCGGGGAGCAGCGGTCCCGGACTCGAGGCCGGGCTGACGTCGACGTGCGAGTTCGCCGGCGCGGCCAGGCTCCACGCGGGATCAAGGGTGATGGCGTTTTCCGTGCCCTCGTTGGTCACGGTCATGATGACGGTGGCGATGTAGAAGGTGGCCCCGGCCTGGATCGCGGAGACGGAAAGCGCGGCCTTCAACGGGGAGAATGCGGAGTTGGCGGCCGCCTGCGCGCAGACCCGGACCGGGGTTTTCGAGACGGTCGTTCCGGCTCCGCAACCGACGAAAGTGTATCCCAGACTGCCTTTGACGTTGTACGTCCAGGAGAATGACGTTGAACTGCCCGCGGGGATGAGGGGGGACAGGGCCGGCATCGCCCCGTTGGTGACGGAGGAGCCGATCACCGGCGTCGGATCGGCGACCGTCAGGTCGACGTTCGTCACGTCCTCGGTTCCCGTGTTCGTGATGGTGAGCGTCACGGTGCTGTAGAAGATGTCGACGCCTCCCCGGATCGTCTCGATCGACATCGCGGCCTTGAGCGGATTGGACTCGGTCATCGGCGACGTCACGTCGGCGCACGCCGTCACCGTTTCGCCCCCGTCCAGGCTGAGATCGCCGCACCCGCTGAAAGTCCACGGCAGGTTCCCGGTGGCGCTGTAGGTGTAAACGAAGGTGGTATTCGCCCCGACTCCCAGCGGGCCGGCGGAGGCCGGCAAGGGACCGGCGACCAGCACCGCTCCCGGCGGCGCTCCCGCCAGGGTCGGCCCCGGGGTGACCGTGTTCGCGTCCTTGAACCCGGTGTTGGTCACCGTCATGGTCACCTTGAAGATGTGGCTGTTGGGCCAGTATGGATTCACGGTAACCGACAGCTGGGCCCGGGCCGGGGGCGAGACGGTAACCGAGCTGGTGTCGGTGACCGGCCACGTGGTTTCAAAGTCGATGGCATCGGCCTTCCCGGTGAACGTGGCCGGATACCAGCCGGTCAGGGTGTACGACCAGGTGAAACTCTGGTCGCCCCCGGGGGCGAGCTGGGAGCCGCATGGCACGCTTGCGTCGCAGTGCGTTGCCGAGCAGATCTGCGCGCATTCGAGGTAAGCCGAGCCGGGTGCGGGAGTCATGGCGGTGGCCAGGCTGGTTGCCGGAGTGCCGCCCGTGTTTTTCACGTTCATGACCACCGCAACCCACATCCCGGTCCGGCTGGCCGTGAGCGTGACGTCGAGGACGGTCGGGGGAGGCAGGGGCGTCATCCAGTGCAGGATCGTGCCGTTGTCCCCGACCGCCCAGGCCTCGGTGGACGCGGCGATGAAACAGCCGTTCAGCCGGGGCCACCACTTCGGGGACTGCCAGTACTGGACCGTGTTGCCGGATCCGGCGTCCTCGGGTTCCGGGAGCCGGTCCGGCTTGGCAACGCTGATCAGCATGAGGTAAGCGCCCGTGGCGGTGCCCGCGGCCGCGTAACCGGCGCCGCCCGCCTTGCCGAACCCGACGCCGATCCCGAATCCCCACAGGGGAAGGTAGTCCGCGGCCCGAACGGTTCCATGCTGGGCGGCGGCCATCCCGGTATTGACCGCCATTATCGGATTCCCATCGTCCATGTAACAGAACATGTTCGTCGTGGGATTTCCCCCGGCTATCGCGCCGTTGTAGTAGTTGTCGGTGTCGGTGTCCCCGAAGTAGACCATGTGACTCCCGATGTTGGCGGAGGCGTAATACCGGGGTGCCGGACTGAAAGAAAAGGAGGCGGTTGCCCCCCTCTTTTTCCACGTTACGCTCGGGAGGGAAGCCGGATTGATGCTCCGGGTAAACCTTGTGTCGAGCGAGTCGAGAATGATCCCCTTGGTGGGGCTGGTCGGACCCGTGAACGCGCCGATGATGCCGGTGAACGAAGTCGGCAGATCGCCCGTGTAAGCGAGACCCGTCATGATGTCGTAGTTACCTTCCTGGGCGCCGTCGCTGGTGCTGGTCAGCCTGATCCAGCCGACCCCGGGGGAATACTTGAGGATGGTAGGGTTGTCCCCCCAGTCGCTCGCCGGGCAGTTCCAGTCAGGCCAACTGCAGTCATCGGGGGGCATCAACTGGGCATGCCCGATCGCGTAGAGGGCGGTGTTTTCGATCGAGGGGTCGACCGGGAAAATGTCGTAGAGCGTGGCGCAGATCGGTATCTTGGCGCTGGGAAGGGCCCGGGTATTCCCGCAGTCGCCGGCATCCGGGTGATTGATGATCGACCAGGTACCGCCGGAATCCATGCCGAGAATCGTGCCGCGCTCGCCCACGGCAAATCCCATCATTCCATCGGTGTTGGCCTTGGGTAGGATATAGACGTCGTAGAGGTTGACGTCGCTGACCGGGGAAGCGACAAGACTCCAGCTCGTTCCGTTGTATTTTATGATTACCCCGTTGTCCCCGACCGCCCAGACATTGTTCTTATCAACCGTTCCGCCGTTCGGCCGGGACCGGCCGTGCACGGCGTTAAACTTTGCGGTAGATACTGCTCCGGGAGGGGTGACATCCAACGGCCAACTCGGTGCCTTTGTCGACCCGGAATTGGCGCCCAAATGGTCGACGTCCGACCAGTCGGTGGAACATGGTCCGATGGCACGCGCCGGGGAGGCGAAAACGAGCGCGAGCAAGGTGGGACCGACCATCCGGAAAAGCCTGTTCCCCATTCACATAAAGGATACCGCGCGCGCGCGGACCCGGTCAATTAAACCGTGTCCAGCCGTGTTTTTACGGCCAGTTTCAAATAATACTGGGTTATCATCCCCTGCCGGCGTCAAAGCCGGCACCGGCTTTGACGGTCGGCAAACATCGCTAGGACTTATGCGATGTTTGCCGCGAGGCCGGTTTCAGGCTATAGAAACGGCCTCTAAGTAGAATAGTCTTCCATACTATGCCGTCCGCCGTTCGGCTCGAATTCAGGGGATTCACGTTCGCGTACCCGGACCACCGGGGACCCGGCGGGGAGTCGGGCGCCGGTTCGCCGCCCCTGGTTTCGCAAACGCCGGCCCTGGACGGGATCGATTTTTCCCTGCCGGCCGGCCGGCTGGCCGCGGTCGTCGGCCCGAACGGGGCCGGCAAGTCCACCCTGGCGATGGCGGCGAACGGCACGATCCCGCACCTGCTGCGGGGGGCCTCGCGGGGCGAGGTCCTGATCAACGGCCGGCCGGTCCGTCCGCCCCGGGAGATGGCGCGCGAGGTCGGAGTGGTGTTCCAGGATTTCGAGTCCCACCTGGTCTCGTCCACGGTCGAGTTGGAGGTGGCGTTTCCGCTGGAAAATCTGGGGCTGCCCGCCGATGAGCAGAAGAAACGGGTCATGGAGACGCTGGCCCTGGTCGGGCTGGCGGGATTCGGGGAACGGGTGCCGGCGGAGCTGTCCGGCGGGGAGAAACAGAGGCTGGCGATCGCGGCCGCGGTCGCGCTGGCTCCCGACCTGCTGGTGCTCGACGAACCGCTGACCGATCTCGATCCACTGGGGAAAACACAGGTCCTGGAGGCGGTCGCCCGCCTGCGGGACCGGGGGATGACCATAGTCCTCGTGGAGCACGAGCCCGCGGCCATCCTGGCGGCGGACATCCTGCTGGTCCTTGATCACGGCCGCCTGGCCTGGCAGGGACCGCCGGCAGAGATGCTCATGGATCCGGGGCGTTGCGGGAAACTCGGGGTACCGGTCTGGCCCCCGTCACATGTCGCCCGTTCGCTCGGTGTTACACCGCGATCCCCATCCATTGAAGACATCGCGCTCTGCATCAACCAGTCGCTTATTCATTCCCCTGTCCAACTCGCAACTCGTAACTCGAAACTCGAAACACCTAACATCAAGGCGGGCATCTCCAACCTGGTGGAATTTCGCAACCTAACCTCGGGATATCCCGGGGGGCCGGATGTATTGCATGAAGTATCCCTGTCCATAAATGCCGGGGAGTGCGTCGCCCTGCTCGGGCAGAACGGGTCGGGCAAGACGACGCTGGCCAAGCACGCGACGGGGCTGTTGCGGCCCAGGGCCGGGGCGGCGCTCGTGGCGGGACGCCCGGTCAGGGAGTACCGGATCGGGGAGCTGTCCCGGATCGTCGGTTACGTCTTTCAGAACCCGGACCACCAGATCTTTTCGGAGACGGTGTACGACGAGGTCGCTTTCGGGGTGCGCAACCTGTCGATCAAGGGGGACGAGGAGCGGGACCGGGTGGCCACGGCGCTGGCCGCGGTGGACTTGGCGGGAAGGGAGAAGGAGGACCCGTTTTCGCTCACCAAGGGGGAGCGGCAGAAGCTGGCCGTGGCCTCCATGCTCGCATACCGGCCCCGGGCCGTGATCTTCGACGAGCCGACCACGGGCCTGGACGCTTCCGAGGCGGGCCGCATGATGGATTTTATCAAGGGGCTCAACGCGGACGGGATGACCGTGATACTCATAACCCACGCGATGTGGGCGGCGGCCGAGTATGCCGCCAGGGTGGTGGTGTTGTCGGCGGGCCGGATCGCGCTGGACGGTCCCGTCCGGGACGTGTTCGCGCGGGAGGATATTCTCGCCCCGTTGTCGCTGGGACCGCCGCCGGCGGTCGCTCTGGCCAACCGGCTGGGGGTTTCCGCCCTGTCGGCTTCCGAGCTGGCCGGCGCGCTGCTCAAAGGCGCGGGAAGATGAGGTTGTCCCTCTACCGCCCCTCGGGCACCGCGTTTCACCGGCTCGATCCGCGGGTGAAACTCCTGGCGCTCGCGGTCTGGTGCGCGGCCCTTCTGCTTTTCAGCGATCCGGCGTTCCTTCTGTGGCCTTTCCTGGGGCTGGCCGTCATCGCCGCCGCCGCCCGGGTCTTGAAGGCGTACCTGGTCGGGGTTTTCCTCGTGATCGTGGTCGGCGGCCTGGCCTTTCTGCTCTGGCCGCTCTTCCTCACGCTGCGCGGGCAGGGCGGCGCCATGATCTGGCTGTTCGGGCTCGGGATGGGCATGCGGTTGTCCGAAATCCTGCTGGGAGGCATGATCCTGCTTTTGACCACGCGCACCGAGGAGATCCTCGCCGCGTTCTCCCGGCTCGGCATGCCCTATCCCGCGGTGTTCTCCCTGGGTCTCACCTTCCGGCTGGTGCCGGCCCTCCTGGCCAACGCCAGGAACGTCGTGGAGGCCCAGCGTCTTCGCGGCCTGCGTTTCGACGAGGGCGGGCTGATCACCCGTACCAGGCGTTACATCCCGCTGCTGGTGCCGATCCTGGCCACCTCCTTGAGGTCGGCGCACCGGATGTCCTGGGCGCTGGAGGCGAAGGGCTTCGGCTCGACGCACGCGCGCTCCCCCTACCTGGTTCTTGCGATGCGGCTGATCGACTGGGTGGTGCTGGTCATCAGCCTGGCCGTCCTGGCGGCCGCGGTGGTCGCCCGTCTTAAGGGCGTGGGGGTTTTGCCCTTCAACCAAGCCTGAATACGGCCCTTTCGGGCCGGGTTGCGCCGGGGTAGCTCTTCCACTATCATCGTTCCATGGAAGGGGTTTTGGAGCCGTTTTTTCAGCCGCCGGAAGGCCTGCCGTGAGATTTTCCGTCGTCACCTTTGGATGCAAGGTCAACCAGTACGAGTCCCAGCTCATGCGCGAACTGCTCGGGGAGCACTACGAGGAGGCGGGGCCGGGGGAGAAGGCCGACATCGTGCTGGTCAACACCTGTTCGGTCACCAACAAGGCGGACCACCAGTGCCGGCAGGCCTTGAGACGGGCCAGGAAGAGAAATCCGGGCGCGATGGTCGTGGCCGCCGGGTGCCACGCCCGGCGGCCCGGCGTGGACCTGGTCGGGGAGAAACTGGCGGATTCCGTGGTGGCCGAACCGACCCCGGCGGCGCTGTTCGCCGCGCTCAACCGGGTTCCGCCGGATTCGCGTCGGGTGGCGCGCATAACGGGCTTCACCGGGCACACGCGCGCGTTCGTGAAGGTTCAGGATGGATGCGATCGCCGGTGCTCGTTCTGCGTCGTCCCGCTGGTCCGGGGCGCCTCCGTCAGCCGGCCGATGGGGGAAATCGTCGGGGAAGTCAGGGGCCTTGAAGCCGCCGGATTCTCGGAAATCGTCCTCTGTGGGGTGCGGTTGAACGCGTACCGGGACCCGGGAGCCGGGACCGGGCTGGTCGCCCTGCTTGAGGCGCTTCTCGGGATTCCCGGCCTGGGACGGGTGCGCTTGAGTTCGCTGTATCCGGGAAGGCTGGAGCCGGGACTGCTGGAGATCGTGGCCGGCCATCCGAAAGTGTGCCGGCACCTCCACCTGCCAGTCCAGAGCGGCAGCGACGATATATTGAAGGCGATGCGCCGAGGGTACGTCTCCGGGGACGTCCGGGCCCTGGTCCGCCGGGCCCGGCGGTTGTGCCCGGGAATCGGGCTCACGGCGGACGTTATCGCGGGATTTCCCGGGGAAACGGAGGATGATTTCCGGGAGACCGTCGGCCTGATCCGGGAGTGCGGATTTCATCGCCTGCACCTGTTTCCCTTCTCGCCGCGCCCGGGAACCCCGGCGGCCCGCCTGCCGGCTGTCCCGTCGGGAGTCGTCGCGTCCCGCATGGGAAGGCTGAGACGGCTCAACGAGGATATCCGGGACTCCGTGCTTGGCCGGCTTTCGGGAAGCGAGGCCTGGGTGGTGGTGGAAAGGAAGGGCCCCCGGGGCTGGTGTCAGGGGACGACCGGGGAATACCACACGATCCGGTTCCAGGGCGCGGGAGTGCGGGCCGGGTCCGTGGCCCGGGTTAAAATCACCGGCACGGACGGCCCGGTGCTGACCGGGACACATGTGCCGGACGGGGCGGTCACGGCCGCCCCGCCCGGCTGACTTGAGGGGGGAGGGGCTGATGGACGATTGCCTGTTCTGCGGGATAATCGGGCGGAAGATACCGGCGAAGATCGTGTTCGAGGACGACCGCGCGCTGGCTTTTGATGACGTCAATCCCGCCGCGCCCGTGCACGTGCTCGTGGTCCCGAAACGGCACGTGCCGACCCTGAACGACGCCGGGGACGGGGACCTGGCCGGGCACCTGCTTAACGTGGCCGCGACCGTGGCCGGGGAGAAGGGCGTGGCCAGGACGGGTTACCGGGTGGTCGTCAACGTCAATCGCGACGCCATGCAGACGGTATTTCATTTGCATATTCATGTCATCGGCGGGCGGCCGTTGGGCTGGCCGCCGGGATGATTCACGAAAATAAAAAACAGGAGAACAAGATACGATGGCCGAATACATAGGTATAGAGAGGAAGGCGAGAAGGGCCTACGGTTTCGACGAGATAGCCCTGGTTCCGGGCGCGGTCACCGTGGACCCGGACGACGTGGACACTTCGTGGCAGCTGGGATCGGTCAGGTTCCCGGTGCCCGTCATAGCGTCGGCGATGGACGGGGTGGTGGACGTCGGTTTCGCGATCGCGATGGGGAAGCTGGGCGGTCTTGCGGTCCTGAATCTGGAAGGGATCCAGACGCGCTACGAGAATCCGGCCGAAGTGCTGGACAAAATCGTCAAGGCGTCCCCGGAGGAGGCGACCCGGCTTGTCCAGGACATCTATTCCGAGCCGATCAAGGAAAGCCTGGTCGGGGAAAGGGTGGCGGCCATCAAGGCAAGCGGCGCCCCCGTGGCGGTCTCCGCGATCCCGCAGAGGGCGGAGCGGTTCGCCGCGCTGGCGGCCGAGGCGGGGTGCGACCTGTTCTTCGTGCAGGCCACGGTCGTGACGCGCAAATTCTTGACCAGCAAGGGGGCGCCGCTGGACCTGGCCGCCCTGAAGAAGAAGATCAGGATGCCGCTCATCTGCGGAAACGTGGTGACTTACGAGGCGTGCCTGGATCTGTTCGAGACCGGGGTGGACGGCGTCCTGGTCGGGATCGGTCCGGGAGCGGCCTGCACCACGCGCGGCGTCATCGGGGTCGGGGTGCCCCAGGTCACGGCCACGTGCGATGCGGCGGCGGCGCGCGACGCCTACTATAAGCAGACGGGCCGTTACGTGCCGATAATCACCGACGGCGGGATGCGCGTGGGCGGGGACGTCTGCAAGGCCTTCGCCTGCGGCTCCGACGCCGTCATGATCGGTTCGGTCTTCGCCCGGGCCGCCGAGGCGCCGGGCCGCGGGTTTCACTGGGGCATGGCCACCTCCAACAGGAACCTGCCGAGGGGCACGCGCATCCGGGTCGGGGTGTCGGGACCGCTTGAGGAGATCCTGTTCGGTCCGGCCCGGATAGACGATGGGAGCGAGAACCTGGTGGGCGCCCTGCGCAACTCCATGGGGGTGTGCGGAGCGAGAACGATCAAGGAAATGCACCGGGCCGAGATCGTGATCGCGCCCTCGATCCAGCACGAGGGCAAGCTTTTCCAGAAGGCGCAGAAGGTCGGGATGGGGAAATAGGGGGACAAGAGGATGGGCGCTGAATCTTCGAAAACCGGCGGGATAGCGATAATCGACTTCGGGTCGCAGGTGACCCAGCTGATCGCCCGTCGCGTCCGCGAGGCCGAGGTTTACAGCGAGATATTCCCGCCGACCGTTTCCGCGGAGAGGATCGCGGCGCTCAAGCCCCGCGGGGTGATCCTGTCGGGAGGGCCGGCATCGGTTTACCAGCCGGGGGCTCCGAGCCTGCCGGAATTCCTGAAGTCCGTACCGTATCCGATGCTCGGCATCTGCTACGGCATGCAGCTGCTGGCCCACGAGTTCGGGGGCCGGGTGGCCCGGGGCTCCGGGGGCGGGGAATACGGTCCGGCCTTCATCCGGGTCCGCGGTAAATCCGCGCTGTTCGCCGGGATGCCGGCCAAGCAGAAGGTGTGGATGAGCCACGGGGACTCGGTCCAGCGGCTTCCTCCCGGGTACCGGATCACGGCGAGCACGCCCACGTGCCATGCCGCCGCCATGGAGCACGCCTCGGGCCGGCTCCACGCGGTGCAGTTCCATCCCGAGGTGGTTCACACCGAACACGGCGCCCGGATGATCCGGAATTTCGTCTACCGGGTCTGTGGCTGCACCAGGACCTGGAACATGGGCGCCTTTGCCAGGGAGGCGGTTGCCGGGATCCGGGAGAAGGTCGCGGGGGAACGGGTGCTGGTCGCGATATCCGGGGGCGTCGATTCGTCCGTCACCGCGGTGTTGGTGGCCCGGGCCGTGGGGAAAAAGCTGATAGGGCTCTTCGTGGACAACGGATTGCTGAGGAAGAACGAGGGGGACGAGGTGATCGGGTTCCTCAAGGGCAGGATGGGCGCGGCCGTCCGGCTCGTGGACGCCCGCGAACGGTTCCTGCGCCGCCTGGCCGGGGTGACCGATCCGGAGGAAAAGAGGCGGCGCATCGGCCGCGAGTTCATAAAGGTGTTCACCGACACGGTCAGGCCGATGGGAAATGTCAGGTACCTGGCGCAGGGCACGCTCTATCCCGACGTGATCGAGTCGACCTCGACTCGCGGCCCCTCGGCCACCATCAAGACCCACCACAACGTCGGCGGTCTCCCGAAGCGCATGTCATTCACCCTGATCGAGCCGCTTCGGGAGCTTTTCAAGGACGAGGTCCGGGCGCTGGGGGCCGAGCTGGGGCTTCCCCGCGACCTCCTGTGGCGGCATCCCTTCCCGGGCCCGGGACTGGCGGTACGGGTGCTGGGAGAGGTCAACGAGGACCGGCTCAGGGTACTCCGCGAAGCCGACGCCGTTTTCATCGACGAGCTCAGGCGCTCCGGATGGTACGACCGGGTGTGGCAGGCCTTCGTCGTTCTTTTGCCGGTGCGCAGCGTGGGCGTGATGGGCGACGAGCGCACTTACGCGAACGCGGCGGCGGTGCGGGCCGTTGAAAGCAGGGACGGCATGACCGCGGACTGGGCCCGGCTTCCCCCCGACCTGCTGGCGCGGGTCTCCAGCCGCATAATAAACACGGTCAAGGGCATCAACCGCGTCGTTTATGACATCTCTTCCAAACCGCCCAGCACGATAGAGTGGGAGTAGAAGGGCCCCGGTTAAAGGTCCCGACATGGCCTGGGGATGGGTCCGATTTTTAAGGATGACGGCGGGGAACGACATGCCTCCCGGACGCGGTAAAAGGGCCGAAATGGCCGCGGCAACCGCGGCGGGCGCCGGTGCGAAACCGGAAGGGCTCGTGGTTTCGGCGGCGTTCTTCCTCGCGGTCTTCATCACGGCCTCCCTTCTGCTTTTCCGGGCCTGGTGGGGATGGATGCCGATTGTCCCGGAGGAGTGGCACGCGGTCTGGGTCCGGGATGCGAGCCATCTTGTCCCGGCGTGGCCGGGATTCCTCCTGGCCTGGTTGCGCAACCTCTGGTCGGTCCTGTTGCTGGCGGCCTTCGAGCTTGGGAGCCTGGCCGCGGGCCGGGCCGCGTACCGCCTGACGCTGGGGAAGGATCCCCGGGGATTGTGGGGCGCGCTGTTTTCGCTGGGACTCGGCAACGGCGTCCTGGGCACGCTGGCGCTGGGGGCAGGGCTGGCCGGTCTTTTACATCCCGGCCTGTTCGCCGCGGCGCTGGCCGCGGGCGCGGTCGCCGGCGGAGTTCATGCCGCGGGTGCCGCCCGTTCCGCCGGAGAACCGGCCGGGCCTCCGGCCAATCCGTTCTCCGTAGTCGAGAAGCTCCTCCTGGGATTCTGCCTTTTCATCGCGGGGGTCAACTTCCTTGCCGCGCTCATTCCGGAGTGGTTCTTTGACAGCCTCATTTACCACATGGCGATCCCGAACCAGTTCGTGATCCAGCGCAAAGTGCACTGCGTTCCATACGCCTTCGTCTACACCTACCCCCTGTTGACCGAGATGCAGTACCTGGTTTTCATGGTGCTCGGGAACGACATCGCGCCCCGGCTGTTGCAGTGGTTTAACGGCGTCCTTTGCGCGACCGCGTCCTTCGGGCTGGCCGGGCT
>Ga0315273_10009628_pt1 | contig 12269 bp, 9 predicted proteins | sample YL17G02_0_MG_FD_205753 | JGI IMG/M metagenome (GOLD analysis project Ga0315273, IMG submission 205753) | Sediment microbial communities from Yellowstone Lake, YNP, Wyoming, USA - YL17G02_0 | ecosystem: Environmental > Aquatic > Freshwater > Lake > Sediment | place: USA: Wyoming | collected... | reverse complement strand
TCAAGAGCCGATATCGCTGATCAGAAGCCTAGCCTCTGATCTGCTACTGGAGTGACCCCCATTATTCGGGCCGGAGATCAAGACAGCAGCCTACGCTCTGGTCTGCTACCCAACCCCGGAGCGTTCGGGCCCGCGGCTCGCCGGCGGGCCCACCAAATCCTTGAACCGTAACGAAACCTCCCCTCCCGGCGCCAGGCAGAGAGTTCGATACGAGTAAAGGAAGGGGAGGCAGCCGCGCGGGGCGATGGACGAGTCCCCGCGCGTGAATACGAACGGACCAGAGGAAGCGTTAGCGGTAGGCGGCCTTCACGCTTCCCCAAGTGGCGGGCCCAGCGGGGACAGCCAATTCGCAGGTCTGGATGCGAATCGCATAATCTGATTGTACTGAGTCGGGGAAGAATTCGTCCACGTCGTGCCACCCCGCCGGACCCCAGGGCCCATCCGTGAGAAACTTCGTGTATGCCTGACCCCCAGAATAGACATCCCCCGGCTGAGTAGTCTGAGTCCCTTTCCATTCGACCGACCAAGTCGAAGTCGTGCGGACCACCAGAGCCAAGACGTCCCCAACCGCGACAAGGGGACCGTCATCGCCAAACTCGACGCGGAACCATCCCGCTACGGTGGGAAGCTGGGACTCAAGGAGTGAGACGCTGGCGAGTGCGGACGCACTGTTCTCTGCCGGGATGCCGAGCGGAGCAGGCCGAAGGTCGAAGATCGCGTTGCCGCCCGTCGCCAAGCCTGACTTTCTGCCGTCCCAAATCTCGATCGCCCGGATACGTCCGGCGTTCACCACCGTAAATGTCTGCGCCCGCTCGTGCTGCTGATCGGCTGGTGCGTAAAACACTCCGGTTCACCCCATGAGTCCCTAAAGGGGGACTGTCCGTTCTTCTGTGTAAGCGGCCGCATCATCGATTGGTCACCCGTTCTCCGAACAGGATCGTGAAGTGATTGAGCGCGGCCACCCAGTCGCGGATCGGACGGCTCCAGCGCTCCGACGCCTTCATGATCGCCAGGTACAGCACCTTCCTCACCGACTCCGGGCTCGGGAACGCGCCCCGCTTCCTCGTCACTTTGCGCAGCGTCGCGTTGATCGACTCGATCGCATTCGTCGTGTAGATCACCTTGCGGATCGCCGGCGGGTAGCCGAAGAACGGGATCACCCGTTGCCAGTTCGCCCGCCACGACGCGCTGATCGAGGGGAAGCGAGCGTCCCACTTCGCCGCGAAGGCTTCAAGCGCTTCCTCGGCCGCCTCGAGCGTCGGCGCCGCGTAGATCATCTTGAGGTCGGTCGCGATCGCCTTGCGTTCGCGCGAACCCACGTAGCGCAGCGAGTTGCGCACCATGTGCACCATGCAGAGCTGGACCTGGGTCTCCGGGTACAGGCTCTCGATCGCCTCGGGGAAGCCCTTCAAGCCGTCGACGCAGGCCACGAAGATGTCCTTCACCCCGCGGTTCTTGAGCTCGGTCAGCACGTTGAGCCAGAACTTCGCGCCCTCGCTCTCGCCGATCCACAGCCCCAGGAGCTCCTTGCGTCCCTCGAGGTTCACCCCGAGTGCAACGTAGACCGCCTGGTTCTGCACCGAGCCACTCGAGCGCAGCTTCAAGTGGATCGCATCGAGGTAGAGGATCGGGTAGACCGGATCGAGCGGCCGGCTCTGCCACGCCCGCACGTCCTCGAGCACCGCGTCGGTGACGTTCGAGATCAGGGTCGGCGACACCTCGACGTCGTACAGGTCCAGGAGGTGTCCCTGGATCTCGCGCGTCGTCAGGCCCCGCGCGTAGAGCGCGATCACCTTCTCGTCGAACCCCGGAAGGCGGCGCTGGCCCTTCTTGACCAGCTGCGGCTCGAACTCTCCCCGGCGATCGCGCGGGACCTCGATCTCGAGCTCGCCTTCGCCGGTCAGGATGCTCTTGCCGGTCGTGCCGTTGCGCGAGTTGCCGGTGTTCCGGCCTTCGAGCGCATGCTTCGCATAGCCGAGGTGAGCGGTCATCTCGCCTTCGAGGGCGCGTTCCACCAGGCGCTTGGTGAGCCCCTTGAGCACGCCCCCCTGGCCGAGGATCTCCTCGGGGGTCTTCCCCTTCAGCATCTCGTCGAGCAGCTTGTCCACGTCGTCGTTCTGAGCCATGGCAGGCCTCCTTCATAGAGAAAGTCTACGCCATGACCGTTTACACAGAATGGTTTACAGTCCCCCTAAAGGCGCATGAGGGGACTCATACAGTAGCGGGAAGTGGACTGACAGGGCCTGGAGTGACCCCCGTTTTTCGGGCCGGAGATTACGACAGCAGCCTGACCGCCAAGTCCTTGAACCGCAACGCAGCCTCCTTCGGCGGCGCCAGGCAGAGAGTTCGATACGAGTAAAGGAAGGGGAGCTAAATTGGCTGGGCGCGGTTTATGCCTCCCTCGCCTGCGGGCGGGGGAGGTTCTTCGTTTGGCCAATGTCAGAGTCGCAGTAGAGTCTGGCTCCGACTGTCTACCAGAGCAGGAAGCCTACGCATTGACTCGGTGTAGCTCAAGTGCGGAGCCCAAGCATGCCTAGATCGCTGACGATACTCGTGGTCGCGTTCTTCGTCGTGGCCGTGGCGTGGGTCGTGCTGAGCGTCGGCAGGGTGCCGGTCCCGGGGATCGCCTATTCGCTTCACGTGACGAGCAATCCGCGTAACGGACCGCTCGCGGAGAGCCCGGACGGAAGAGCGTTTGCGTACGCCGTTTGGAATTCGAACGAGCGCGACGCGATTGGGTTTAACTCGTGGCCACTCACCACGGGGGCGCCATTGGTCGTTTCCCGCTCTTTCGACCTCTACGTCTACGACCTGGTTGCGCGCGGGGCGCCGCGCCGGATCCTGCGCTGGACGGATGCAGACGTCGATCATACGAGCCTCTTCTGTTGGAGCCCCGACGGCATCATCGTGCGCCGCGGGCCCGAGCCTTATACTCCCTGGCTCGTTGATCCAAGCAGTGGGCACGCGCAGCCCATGGTGCCCTGGTCGGAGCAGCTGCTCGGTCGCCTCTACAATGATGCTCACCGCATCGACACACGCGTGATCCCGGAGACGCGCTTCCATCCCGAGTTGGACGTGGATCGTTTCTTCCTGTGGAACCCGGCCGCACACCGTCGCGAATGGCTGTTCGACCTGCCACTCGAATACGATGGCCATCCCGCGCGCTTTGCCGCCCAGAAAAAACAGTATCGAGCGGAGCACGAGCAGCGGGCTTCGTTCCATGAGGTGGGTACGATTGGCTCGGACAGCGACGGCGACAGCCTGTACCTTTCCGTCTTCGCCTACGCGCGCGAGCCAGGACCAGCGGCGCGGCTTTACCGTCTCGTCGTTCATCTCGACGTTCCCGACACAGCCGGATGGCGCGAGCATTCGTTCGGCTCTCGCCCGGTCCTCATCGACTCGGTAGTCGTGCGCTGTCCCCCGGACACGATAACGTTGCGGCGCAGCTATTCCCTTCGCCAGCTGGCGAGCTACATTCGAGCGATTCGCGGCGGTGGGGGAGAGGTCTATGACGGCATCTGGCACACGGGAGTCGAGGCGGAACTTAGAGCGCTGCCCATTCCCGGAGAACCGGCTACCATGTTCGGAACCGGGGGACGAGCGAACAGCCTCAACGCGGGCCCGATCGAGGTGCCTCTCGGCCATCGCGGGTTCGGAAAGCAACCTCCGCCATGACCGATTTCAGGCGCGAAGTCGCCCCGGCTGACCGACTTGCATGCGGCCCTTAGAGGACTCCGACCCGCTTGGGAGCGGAAGTGCGGTGGAGTGACCCCCGTTCTTCCGGCCGGAGATTACGACATCAGCCTGACCGCCAAGTCGTTGAACCGCAACGCAGCCTCTCCCGTCGGGCCGGGCAGAGAGTTCGATACGAGTAAAGGAAGGGGAGCCAGATGTGGCTGTGTGCGGTCTGAGCTTCCCTCGCCTGCGGGCGAGGGAGGCGTTTCGTCTGCGCCATCGCATCTGGCCTCGTGTGCGCCGCAGGAGGCGCGGCGCGCAGGACAGTTTGGTCGCCGGCTCAGGCCGGGGCTGATTGCGAGGATGGCCGGCGCCAACATGTTGGAGTAGTCCCGGCCGTGGCGTCCGCCTGTTCGCGAAACCTGGAATGCTAGATGTCAGCATGATTGCCGTCATGCAACCCGCTCGTCAGCCGTTCTAAACTTCGCCGCTCTATATGTCCGCCTTTCGGGAAATGTCCACGAAGGCGGGTCAAGCTCACCGTAGCTCAGACCAGGGCAAAGGTGCGGTTCGTACACTGGGCAACCCCGGGAGCAAAACCCCCGGGACCCTGGCCTTGGGACAGGTCCTGCCGGGGTTGCGTTGACAATCTCATGGGGCGTCAGCCCGGTAGTCTCGCGGGCACGCTGCCGAGCGTCTTTCCTCGCGACCCTCAGGAGGCCTCTTCATGCCACGCTTCATTGCCATCGCGTTGGGGGCTGGCCTGCTGTTCGCAACCCCTGCCCATGCGCTCGACTTCACCGTGCAGGTGGACGCCCGGGAGACCGCCCGCGGGCTCCTGCACGTGACGCAGTCGTTTCCGGCGCACGCCGGAGTGCTGGCGCTGAGCTACCCGCGCTGGATTCCGGGCGAACACGGTCCCACGGGCCCGAACACCGACGTGGCCGGCCTCATGATCGATGCGAACGGTCGGACCCTTCCCTGGACGCGCGATCCCGTGGATATGAACACCGTGCGCGTGACCGTTCCCGCCGGCGCCAGGGAGGTGACGCTTCATTTCGACTTCCTGCTCGACAACCGGTTGGAAGGGTTCACCTCCGGCGCGTGCAGCACCCCGAACCTGCTGCTGTTGTCGTGGAACCAGGTGGCCTTCTACCCGGCGGGCAAGAAGTCCGACGCGCTTGACTGCCAGGGGTCCCTCACGCTGCCGGAGGGCTGGCAGCACGCCTCCGCCCTGGAGGAGGAGCCGGCGAGCGGCGCCGTCCTTCACTTCCGCCCGTGTTCGTTCACGACGCTGGTCGACTCACCGGTGCTGTCGGGCAGCCACTTTCGCACGCTCGAGCTGACGCCCGGCGACAGTGTGCCGGTGCGGGTGCGCATGGCGTGCGATTCCGAGGAGGGATTGCAGGTCCCCGACGATCAGCAACAGGCGCTGCGAAACCTCGCGAGCGAGGCCAGGAAGCTCTTCGGCACGCAGCACTACAAGCACTACGACTTCCTCGTGACGCTGTCCGACCACACCGCGCACTTCGGCCTGGAGCATCATCAGTCGAGCGACGATCGAGGCCCTGAACGCTGGTGGCTCGACGCAGCGCAGCGCATGAGCTACGCAGACCTTCTGTCGCACGAGTTCGTGCACTCCTGGAACGGCAAGTTTCGTCGCCCCGCCGGGCTGGACACGGGCGATTACTTCACACCCATGCAGGGCGAGCTGTTGTGGGTCTACGAGGGGCTCACGCAGTACCTGGGCTTCGTGCTCTCCGCCCGCTCCGGATTGAGCTCCCCCGAGGAAGCCCGCGACGTGCTGGCCAGCGCGGCTGCCGGGATCGAGGCGAACCGGGGTCGCACCTGGTGCCCGCTCGTCGACACCGGCACCGAGGCGCAACTGCTCTATGAGGCGCGTGGCTCGTGGAGGCACCTGAGGCGCAGCGTGGACTTCTACGACGAGGGCCTGCTGCTGTGGCTCGACGCGGACGTCATGATCCGCAACCTGTCGAAAGGAACGCGGTCGCTCGACGACTTCTGCCAGAAGTTTTGCGGCGGCCCAAACGGCGGTCCCGAGGTGAAGCCCTACGTGCTGGCCGACGTCATCGCCGGCCTGAACGAGACCTGGCCGTACGACTGGGCCGGGTTCATCCACGACCGGATCTACGTCGTGACCCCGCACGCGCCCACGAATGGCATCACGGCCGGTGGCTGGCACATGGCGTGGGCCGACTCGCTGGGTCCGCTGCAGAAGGCGCGCGAGACCGTGAACAAGATGGTGACCGAGGACTACTCGCTCGGCCTTACGCTCAAGGACCCGGACGGCACCGTGCTCGACATCGTGCCCGGCTCGCCCGCCGACAGCGCGGGGATGGCTCCCGACATGAAGCTCATGGCCGTGAACGGCCGTCGCTACAGCGCGGACGTGCTGCGCGCTGCGATCACCGCGAGCAAGCAGACCGGGCACGTCGAACTGATGTGCGAGAACAAGGAGTTCTATCGCACCTTCACCCTCGACTACCGCGAAGGCCGCCGCCACCCCGTGCTCGCGCGCGATGGTGGTGTCCATGACCATGTAGGGGATATCCTCGCCCCGCACGCGCACTGAGCCCGGGCGCCCGTGCCTGGTCCGGCTTCGCGATCACGCCCCGGTTCTCGCGTCCGTTCATGTGCACGGGCAAGGGTCGCTCGAGGCGCAGGCGCCGATCGACCGGAAGCTCGGCGCGCCCGAGACGATTCCGGCATCACCGCAGAGAGTTCGATACGAGTAGATGAAGGGGAGCCAAATGTGGCTGTCTGCGGTCTGAGCCTCCCTCGCCTGCGGGCGGGGGAGGTTCTTCGTTGTACGCCCAGCATGGGCGCTGGCTTGGAGGTGGAAGTCCTCCGAGAACTTGGTCCCAGGGGTTCAAGGGAACCGCAAGGGCGTGACCGTGAGGGAGCGTCCGAAGGAAGCGGGGAACGAACCGACGGGCCGACGAACAGAAGCCGGATATGAGGCGGCACCGAGCAGGGCGAGCGGGCAACTGGCCGCGGAGCGAGAAATCAGCCGAGGCTGTAATAGTCGCCGCGAGGCGATGAAGGGCCGAACGATGGACGAGCGAAACCAACGTGAAACACGGAAGGGCCATGCGCCAGAAGTCCGAACAACGGGAGCTCGCGCTGGAGGCACGTGAGCTTGCCCCGACTTCGCAGACCATTAACGCACGCTGCTTGAGTCGCGCGTGCCACCCGATGGACACGCTTGGCCCCGGCGGGGAGCTGGGATGGGGCGCCCGGTTCGTACACCGACTTCAGCCTCAGGTGAGAGCCGATATCAAGCCTGCAGGATAATTGGCCACGCTTGCGCCATGCGGTATCCTTGTATCCGCCCGCGAGCTTGTCGGAGTGCGTGTGCCGGCGGTACCGAGGAGGAGTCCGGGACGATGTCGATGTTCACCTCAAGAGACGGCACACAAATCGCCTGTGAGACGGACGGTGCCGGCCCTGCACTGGTCCTCATCCATGGCACGGCTGCGGACCACACGCGCTGGGCCCCGGTACTGCCCGCGCTGCGCGCGCGATTCACCGTGTACGCCTGCGACCGGCGCGGGCGTGGCGCGAGCGGTGATGGAAAGTCCTACGCGATGGAACGCGAGTTCGAGGATGTAGCCTCGGTCGTCGATGGGATCGACGGCCCCGTGGACTTGCTCGGCCATTCGTATGGTGCGCTTTGCTCGCTCGAGGCTGCGACCCGTGCCAAGAACTTGCGCCGTCTCGTGCTGTACGAGCCACCGATCCCCGCCGGCATGCCGATTACCCCACCAGGCGTGATCGACCGGCTGCAAGCCTTGCTCGACGCTGGAGACCGAGACGGCGTGGTGTGGACCTTCATGCGCGAGGTGCCGCGCGTGCCACGCGATCAACTCGACCACATGCGCTCACTGCCGGCGTGGCAGGCGCGCGTCGGGGCCGCCGGCACCATTCCCCGCGAGCTGCGCGCCCACGACAGGTACACGTTCGCACCTGAAAAGTTTCGCGATGTAAAGATGCCCGTGCTCCTTTTGCTAGGAGGCGAGAGCCCGCCGTTCTTCCGAGCTGCCCTTGAGCGAGTGCAGGAGGCCATCCCGAGCGCGCGGTTGGTCGTGCTCCAGGGGCAGCAACATGCCGCCATCGATACGGCGCCGGAGTTGTTCGCGCGCGAAGTGATCGCCTTCCTGGCGCAAGACTGAGTCCGATCCGCCACCGAATGGGATGCCGACCGTAGCCGAGCCTTTGGAAGTTCCCCGTGGCTAAGAGATTCTTCTACGTCTGTGCTGGGCTGATCCTCCTCGCGCTGATGTACCATCTGGGCTTGACCCGCCTTCGTGGACATCTCCCGAAAGGCGGGTCCGATTGACGCTGCCCACGGGCAGCGCGTAGAATCATACGGTGGATTTGCAGGCAGGTATGCCCGTCAGCGACGGCAATGGCCGCAGCAAGGCCAAGCCGACGAGACGCTCGAGCCGTCATCGTATTCCATTCGTGGTGAATTGATATGCCGACTTATTCGAGTGGTTGCATGTTCTATGCGGCTGGCCCACACATCCGAAGGGCGAGCATCGCTGCCGCACTGCCAGCCATGCAGGAAACCTGGTTGATGTGCGCTCCCAGGGACGTGCCTAACTTCACGGAACGCATCAGCAATACGTCGAGCGGCGCAGACCGCGTCGGCGGGGGCGTGACCTTCGGCTATATTCACGACGGCACCGAAGGCAAGGTGGGCAAGACGACCCTCGTATCGGTTTTCGAGCCGAGGCTGACGCATGTCGACGGCAAAACCTACGATGAGATTCTCGAGAATTATGCCCGAGGCAGGGGAAGGAATTTCCATACGCTGACCGCGGGTGGTACATGGCGCAGGAATGGCGGAAACGTCCTGACCTGCGTCGACATCATGACCCTTCCCGGCTTCCGCGGTATGAAGATCGGCGGAGTCAGGCTTACGGACATCCTGCTCCACGATCTTCTTCAGCAGGTGCCGCGGGACAAGTGGGTGGTGACGTATTCGCCGGACATCCCCGAGAAGCGCACCGCGGAAGCCATGCACATGAGGCACGGCGCTCGAGTCGGCACCCGCATCAAGAACGCACGGCCGGGCTACAGCAGTCCCGATGTCGTGGTGATGGTCTACCGGCTCCCGGGATTCGATGCCATCGCCGAACGGACCGGCACGCCCAGAGCCGACGAACGCCAGTAGGCACGCCACACGAGCGGCCTTGTCCGTGATGCTGTGACCGCTGTTTGGTGACGGGCGCTCTCGATGTGCCAGCGATCGTCCCTGGACCCACCAAGTCATTGAACCGTAACGCAGCCCCTCCGGTCGGCGCCCGCGGAGAGTTCGATACGAGCAAGGGAAGGGGAGCCATATGTGGCTGTCTTGCCTATGGGGCCATTGGCCGGGGCCCGGCTCGCTACACTTCCGAGGCTGCCCGCGGGGTGCGAAAGGGGGCCAACGTCAATTGCTCTGTCGGTAGAAAACCGATCCCCAGTACTCCGGGCAATTCTCGCAGATCAGGCCGTTTGCGCCGGTCACGATGCCAGTCCTGAACATCCGGCGTAATTCCTGAAACTGCGGGCCGTTCCAGATATCGAGAACTCCCTGCTCGCCCGCTGTGCCCATATCGAAGTGGTCATTACAGCAGGGCAGGACGCGGCCGTCCCAGCAAATGACCATGGTCCGGTAAAGCCAGAAGCAGGGCGCGCCGCGCTTGAGGCGGGCAGCGCCCGCATTGGACTGCGCGACCGTGCGTTGGTAGGTCTCCTGGTGATCTTCCATCCAGGAGAAACGGTCGAAGCCCATCTCACCCGCCATTCGCCTCGCATCCTCGAGTTGGTGCCGGTTGTGGGCGAAGCGGACGAACTTCCATTCCAGGAATGGTCGCGCTGCACCGCGACGCTTTTTTGCCTCGATCAGCCGCCGGCAGTTGTCGAGGATGAGATCGAGGTTCCCGCCGCGCCGGTACTGCTCATAGGCCTCCTGGGTCGTCCCATCGAGGCTAATCATGAGGTGATCGAGCCCGCACTCGACGAGCTCATCGATCTTCTCGTCGGAGAGCTTGTAGGAGAAGTTGGTCGGAAAGGCGGTGCCGATGTTCCGTTCGTGACAATAGCGCACCATGTCGAGCAACTCCGGTGCGTGCAGCGAATCCCCGCGCAGGCTCAGGCTGATGCCAAGCAGCACGTCTGCCAGCGGGTCGACGAGCCGCTTGAATTCCGCCAGCGTCATGTGGAGGCGTGTCGTCAATCCCTCCGTGCTGGGTCCGTGGAAGGGGCACCCCGTGCAGCGCAGGTGGCAGCGGAGGGTCGGCTCGATTTTGATGAAGAACGGCCGGCTCTTCAGCGTCCCGGCGAGAGCCCGCATCTCGAGCTCGTTCTGGAGGATGTTGGCGAGTTTTCGGGGAGTCAGATGGTAAAGGACGGTGCGCTGGTGGCGCCGCGCATAGTCGAACTGGCTCTGCATCCGACTGAAGAGCTTCACGGCGAGCCCCCTGAGGGCCATGGAAACCCAAGCTGCGCTCGAGTCCGTGAGCGGGAGCACGCACGGCGCCTGCCGGGGCACGTCCGATACTCCCAACCGGGTTCACGGTCTATGGAGTGGCCCCGTTCTTCTTCGGCCCGATGGCATAAAGTGTACGCTTCGTGGCGCCGGCTGGCATCTGCAATCGCCCTTGGCCACTCCAGAGGCGGCAGCCCACGGAAGAGGAAAGGGCCGCTCGGATAGCCCACGGGGCGGTCCATCCTGACCATGATTCGGATGAGGATTGCGCTTTCCCCTCCTATTCCGAGGTTCGCACACGGACCAATCCCCGGAGGGTTCGAGGTTTCCGGGTCTCTCAACGATGAACTGTACCGGCTTGACCGGAGAGTTCGTCGCGACAGAGTTGTACGGGATGCCCGAAGTTCAATCCTCCACGGAGCGATCCGGCTATAATAGCTGCCCCCAACAGGGGCGGCTCGATCGCGTATGTCCGCCCCACCGAGTCCGAGGCGCGGACGCAAGCGGCCCCGGGAAGCCTCTGCGAGAATGGGACAGGGCACGATGAAGCGGCTATCCATGCGGCGCAACTTCGGATATGTCCCGGATTCTCTGCGGCATGCGAATCGCCGGCATGGATGGTTCATCGAAAACCTCACCCCGCGCAAGCTCCTGAATCTCCTCGTCGCCAGCACCCAGTTCGTCCTGAAACACGAAGTGATGAAGGCCTGGCCGGCCACCGTCAAGGTGGACATTTCGCCGCTATGCAATCTCCATTGCACCGTCTGCGTTCACGCCCGGCCCACCGAGAAATCGGGGAGCGCATTGAAGGCTCAGGACTTCGACGGCAGACAGAAGATGAGGCTGGACCAGTTCGAGCAAGTCATGAATGAGGTCTCCGGGAAGACCATGGCCGTGTCGATGTACTATCTGGGAGATCCCCTCGTTCACCCCGACCTCGACGCGATGTGCCGCATCGCGTGGCATGCCGGACTCAACTCCCATGTCAGCACGAACTTCAGCTTCGCGCTTTCCGACGAGCGCATTGCCAGCATCGTGACGAGCGGGCTCACGCATCTCACCGTCTGCCTCGATGGCCTGAGCCAGGAGAAGTATGGTCGCACGCGTGTCGGTGGCCGCGTCGATGTCGTGCTCGACAACCTCGAGCGTCTCCTGCGATACCGTCGCGAGACGGGCCGTACCTACCCAAGGGTCGAGGTCCAGTTCATCAAGTTCCAGCACAACGTGGACGAACTCGAGGAGGCGGTGCGCCGTTTCCACGACTTCGGCGTCGACCAGATCACCGACTTCTGGGGCAGCCTGCATAACTATACCGACTTCATTGCGAGTCGTGATGCGCCGCTAAAGCCGCAAGGGCGTCGGAGCCTCTCGCAGTGCTACTGGCCTCACTTTGCGCTGCTGATCAAGTACAACGGTGACGTCATTCCTTGCTGCCATTATCGAATCGATGCCCAGTACAGCGGGTCGAGGGACCAACGGATCGTTGGCAATGTCTTCGAGTCGAGCGTTTGGGACGTTTGGAACTCGACGGAGTATCAGGCGCTGCGCCGGCTCGTCGCAAACCCGGAGCGGGTTCACCAGGAGACGGACCTCGCGCAGACCTTCTGTGCCGGTTGTCCGAGAATCTTCGAAACCGACGCCGCTGAGTTCGTCCGTGGTGCCGACGCGCATCGCTGGGAAGACTTGTACATGGTTGACGAAGGGCAACGCGTTGTCAGAAGGCTGGAGTGACCCCTGTTCCTCGTTCAAGGATCTTGGAGGGATCTTCCCGGTTGATGTTCTACTTCAGGCTGGAGGATTCCTGCCTGGGACCCGCCCTCAACGGGCATCCGGCCAGGTTGGCAGGTATCGGGTCGGCGCCCCTGTCTTGCCGAAGCAGACCCTGTTCCAGCATGCCTCCGGCCCGCTCTCCCCGCGCGGTCAGAAGATCCGGCGCGACGCTTCGATCGGATCCATGAAGATGGTCCACGCGCTCCGATGGACGTTGGCGAGGTGTTCCCCGGTGAACGGGTCAGTTGCCTGCGGCACAGTTGCCTCGTCGTAGCGGAATCCCAAGACTCCCGCGTAGGTCAGTCCGGCGCTCCACCCGGTGGTC